>Ga0209427_10003301_pt1 | contig 18966 bp, 15 predicted proteins | sample DeeMarSWOR136_30_FD_187465 | JGI IMG/M metagenome (GOLD analysis project Ga0209427, IMG submission 187465) | Marine sediment microbial communities from White Oak River estuary, North Carolina - WOR-1-36_30 (SPAdes) (version 2) | ecosystem: Environmental > Aquatic > Marine > Intertidal zone >...
ATTTTTCTCAAATTTATTCCACGGTTTCTATGCGTTTTGGTCCGTTTCCGCCAAGAACGAAATACAGCGGCGTGTTTTTAGATTTGGCATCCCATGAAATCGACATATTAAATTATCTCACCAAAATCCAACCAGAAGTACTCTACAGCCACTTTTCCAGCAGATCAAACGACAGCTTTGAGGATTATGCGTACATTTCATTAAAGTATGGTCACACGCACAGTCACATTGAGGCAAGTTGGCTGCCGAATTATAAACTGCGTCTCATCCACCTGTATGGAAACCAAAGTTTTTACGCCTTAAATTATGCACAGCAAAAACTTAAAGCTTATAGAGCCCCGCCCAAAGCAAAAATTGAGCATGGAAGCTGGGATGATATCCTGTGGTTGTCTAGGCATGTGGAGGAGGAGATCCCTGTGTTATCAAGTGAGCCTTTGGTGATGGAATTGCAGTGCTTTGTTGAATCTGTTAAAAGGGACGAGGTTTTAGACCCGCTTTGTAACACTCAGGATGCGCTTCAGGTATTGGAAGTTGCAGAAAGTGCGTTCAGCAAAGTTGGATTGAAGAATAAAAGTGACATGGCTTAGTGCTTTATTGCTTTGAATAAGATTTGACGAGCTCGCTTAACCCCTTCTCAAGCTGAACTTTCGGCTCGTATCCCAAGTTTCTTCTGGCTTTAGTGATGTCGCCGTAACTGTGCTTTATATCTCCGGCTCTCGGTTCGACGTGAACGGGTTTAAGAGATGTCTTGCCCATAATCTTCTGAAGTGTCTCTGTAAGCTTGTTTATGGTGATTGGTTCGCCTGTGCTGATGTTGAAAACCTCTCCTACAGCCCCCCGTTTTGTTAAGGCGAGCATATTAGCTTCTACCACATCTTTGACACTGACGAAGTCCCGTGTCTGCTCTCCGCCTCCATAAACTGTTGGAGGCTTATTTCCTAAGAGGCATTTTATGAATGTGGAGATTACGCCACTGTAAGGGCCATCTTTTTGTCTGGGACCATAAACATTGAAGTAGCGTAAACTGACTGTTTCAAGACCGTACACGTTGCGAAAAACCTTTGCATAATTTTCGGCAGCCAACTTGTCGACGGCGTAAGGTGAAAGGGGATTAGGAGCCAATTTTTCGTGGTTGGGCAGCGTTTCGGTGTCTCCGTAAACTGCACAAGAGGAAGCGAGAACAAACCGTTTTACGTGTGTATCTACGCAGGCTTTAAGCAGGTTCAGTGTTCCTGTGACGTTTATTTCGTTTGACAGTAAAGGATTTTCTACTGAACGGGTAACGCTTACCAAGGCTGCTTCGTGAATGACAGCATCAACGCCTCTAACTGCCTTATTTACCAACTCCAAGTTTCTGACGTCGCCTTCTATGAACTGGAAATTTTTTTTGTTCCAGTGTTGAGCCAGATTCTTTTTTTCTCCTGTAGAAAGATTGTCAAGAACCCTAACTTTGACCCCTTCCTCCAGCAGCCGATCCACGATGTGGCTGCCTATGAACCCTGCGCCTCCGGTTACAAGAATCTCAGAGAAGCCAAGCGGCATTGTTTGTATCGCCCTTTGTTAGCACTAAAACGTTTTTTGTCTTTAAGGTTAGTGGTCATCAACTGGAGCTACTTTTGTTGATGCTCAAAATTTTTGGTTATCTTTACTGTTTCCAGCCTTTCTTGAATGGTGAGATTTCTCTCAGCCGTTCAACCGATTTTGGCACCACTTCCAGAACGTAATCAACATCCTCGTTTGTGGTGTATTTTCCCAGAGACAGCCTTAGGGATCCGTGGGCTTCTTGGGGTTTCAGTCCGATAGCCAGCAATACATGGCTTGCTTCTAGGGAATCGGAAGAGCATGCTGAGCCTGTGGAGGCGGATACGCCGTTCATGTCTAGTTGTATGAGCAGGGATTCTCCTTCGATGTAAGCGAACCAGAAGCTGGCGTTGTTGGGCAGCCTTTTTGTTGGGTGTCCTGTAAGTTGTGCATCTTCTATTTTCAGAAGTTCGTTTATCAGCTTGTCTCTGAGGGCAGTCTGGTTTTTGGCGTCGGAAGCCATTTCTTTTTGTTGGATTCGGGCTGCTTCGGCGAAGCCGACAATTCCTGCAACGTTTACTGTTGACGATCTCTTTCTGAATTCGTGCCCTCCTCCGTGGAGAAGTGGCTCAATTTTTGTGCCTTTCTTTATGTATAGTCCGCCGACTCCTTTGGGTCCGTACATCTTGTGGGAGCTGATGGATAACAGGTCGATGTTCATCTTTTTGGCGTCAATGGGAATTTTGCCGAAGCTTTGGGCTGCGTCGGAGTGAAAGTATACGCCTTTCTCTTTGCAGATTTTTCCTATTTTTTCGATCTCTTGGATGGTGCCTATCTCGTTGTTGGCGTGCATTATGGAGACTAAGATTGTGTCTTTTCTTATCGCCTTTTCCAGTTGGTTTGGGTCGATTAATCCGAATTTGTCTACTGGGAGGCGGGTGATTTCGAACCCTTGTTTTTCTAGCCATCGGGCAGGTTCGAGGACACAGTGATGCTCTATCTTGGATGTTACTATATGTTTTCCTTTCTTTCTGTTGGCGAAGGCTATTCCCTTCAGTGCCATGTTGGTGGATTCGGTGGCGCTGCCCATGAATATGAGTTCGTTGAGTTTGGCGTTTATCATTGCCGCAATTGTTTTTCTGGATTGTTCTAGTGCCTCTTTTGCTTCTCTGCCCTCTTTGTGTAGGGAGACGCTGTTTCCATATTTTTCGCTGAAGTAGGGCTTCATGGCTTCGAATACTCTGGGGTCAACGGGTGTGGTTGCGGCGTAATCCATGTAAACTCTCATGCTGTGACACTCAGGGAGATAACACTGTTATATGCTATTTAAATTTAGCTTTGCAGCAAGCATCAAGCCTTCAACATCTTTGTTAAATTGTATCCGGCTGTAATTCTGTCAAATAGCAACGTGACTATCAGCGGATACTTAGTGGACACTATCATGGTGTGTTGAGTTTATGGTCACTGTTAAATTCTATATTGCTGCTAGTAGTCTTTGGTTGTCGGTTTTGAGATTCATAACTGATGGCATGCTGGGCAAATTAACCCGTTGGCTTCGTATGCTGGGGCACGATGTCACTTATTTCCGGTCTGCTGACGATGAAAATCTTGTTGAATTGGCGAAGTCTGAGAAGCGGGTTCTGCTTACCCGCGACCTTAAACTGTATCAGCGGGCTGTGGCTCGTGGGCTGGATGCGGTTTTGGTTGAGGCAACGGATGAAGCTGGGAAACTTGCTGATTTGGCTGGGCGGTTCGGTTTTATGCTGGAAATTGATTTGAGTGTTTCTCGTTGTCCCAAATGTAATGCCAGAATTGAGCCTGTGCCTAAGGGGGTGGTGGTTGATGAGGTTCCTGAGGCAACGTCGACGTATTATGATGATTTTTGGAAGTGTCCGGGGTGTGGTCAGGTGTATTGGCGGGGGGCGCACTGGAAGAGGATAGAAAAAACTTTGGAAGAAGCAAAGAGCAGGCTAGGGCGGGTGTAGACTTTTCTGCGTAATGCTTATTTGAATCTTTTTTATGTGATTTCTCGAGGATGTTGATGTTGAAGCATAAAGGATGGGGAGGTGAAAAGGTTTGATGGAGGAAGAAGACTGGGAAGAAGATGAAGACGAGGATGAAGACGAAGATGAAGACGAGGAATGGTGAAACAGACCAGAAAACAAAACAACTTTCTACTTTTTATTATTCAACTCTCTTCTAAGCACACTGCCGTCTAAAAAAGACCCTTTTCAGCAAGATGGCTAAGGTTTCTCAGAAAAAAGCTGTTTTTCAACAATCTTCTGTTATTAGTCTCCTAATATGATTGTTGAGTTTTTGGGTTAAAATTTAATCCCAAACCCATGCACGCCCGTGTGCGTATACTCCCGCGTACCCACATACGTAAGTACCCACGTGTGCGCGGTCAATCAGTCACAACTACTCAGTCATCCACCTGCCTGCGCGCGCGTTACTTTATTGAGTACTTTTTTCCAACTGTGTTGGCCTCAAAGACACAACCTCTATCTCGTAGAAGGAGTAGCCCTTAACATCACGTCTTTCACTCAAATAACCTGTGACCTTGACGTGGTCTCGCTCTTTCGGCGTGTATTCGCCCCACTGTTTGTTCTCCCACATCCATTTTCCATTAACTGTTAGATAGTAGCATCTGTCATCCGCCAACACGGCGTATACCATTCCTGGTAGGCAAGGGATTGTGGTGCAGGGATTCCCAACACGCAGATATTCTCCTATCATTGTTGTAGGAGTCCTCACCTTCTCCAATGAGGAATTGTTGGGATAGTGTATCATGCCAACTCAACAATGAGTACATTCAAAACGGGATAAAAATCTGTCGTTCGGTTAGCCCAGAACATCCATCTGGTCTACTCATCCGCCTAATCTTTCTCATTCCAATCGATTAAATGGGCAACATCAACAGACTATTCTCTCCTTAGTATAACAAAACCTAAGCGCTTTCAAACAAAGTCTTCTGTTTTAAAAAGGAGCTTAGAGGAAGATAGCTGACCTCATTCAATTCAGACGGATAAACATCATCAAGGAAGGTCAAGAGTGATGACTGGGTGATAGCTACCTGCAACAAAAAATCTAAGAATTTCAAAAAAAGGGGATGAAATTGATCTCGATAGCTCAACGCGCTGTTTATTTTTTGGTTGCCTGATTTCCTTAACTTGCGAGACACTTTCATTTCCTGAATACAATTTGCACATATAGCTTACGACTGATCGTTCAGGTGTTCGGTCTAGATTGTGAACTTAAAGTAAGACCAAGGCGACCAAGAGCAGAACGTGCCGCCAACTTTCGCACGAACCCTCCATCTTCCACGTTGCATACCAACAAAAGTGTGGTCGAATGTATTTCCTGTGATGTTATAATAAAATCCGAAACTTTGACCCGTTTCTTCAGCCCACTTGCCTGCATTCACTGCGCCGAAAGCATCGACTTCAACACAGTATTTCACGCCGGATATATTAACAGGATCCCATCTGAACTGAATTTTCCTGGGCCAGTGATCAAACACATCTTCTTTCTGCGGCTGTTCGAGTTGTGGAACCGCGCCTTTCCACCATGACAAAGTTGGATCTCCAAGTAGAACAAGACCATAGAACCAGTAGCGTTCCCAACCTTCATGCACAGGACCACGTGCTTTCCACCAGTCCAAAAACGCATCCCCAATTACCTTGTTTTTGCCGATTGGCCACCAATACGGACTTGGGCCCATTGGATCATAGAAGTCCTCAAAGAAAAGCATTGACCCTGACTTGGTACTTGCTACTACTGTTAATCCATGGTTAACACCACCACCAGATTTGTCGAAGATGTACCACCCAGCCAAATAATCGTTTGAAGTGAACCTGCCTGGCCCACAGCAAAACAAATTGTAGAAATGAGCATTCGGAGGATTAGTATCTCTAAAGTATGGTGTTGCTATGTACTCGTTGGTAGAACCCACTCTCAGTGCATGCCCTTGCGTCCATGAATGTGCACACAACTGAACCCAAGAACGTAATGAATTGACCTCAGCCTTGTAGAGGTCGGCGTCTGTTATCGTTGGGTTGGTGTATTTCGTGATCGCTGATGCTTGAGGAAATAGTTCATCTAAAGCGCAATCATCAAAACCTGTCCAATCATCGTCTACAAAGGCAAGCGCCGAGCACGCATGACCTAGCATTCCGACGCGGAACTTATGGTTTCGAGCGAAGTAGTTATTTATTAGGGTAGCATCATTGCCATTTGCTGTCGGAGTCCAGATACGTCCTACCCAAATCTCAGGATCCACGTTCCCGGTGTGATCATCAAGTCTGCCATCACCATCAGGATCACTCCACGTTCCGTCAAGATCCATATAATAAAGGTCGCATGGAAACTGATCACCGTCAATTTCATACCATGCTGCAGGAATTGCTCCCACCATTAACACGCCTACTGGATTAAACTTTTTGATGTATGCACGGACATTAGCTGGCTTACCACCACTGAGAACATGGATTGTCGCCCAGTAGCCATCTCGCCCCACATCGAGTACATACTGGTCAATGCTGTCTTTAATAGCACTGTATACAGCTTGGTCTACTAGCACAAGTAAGTCACCATTTGGATAATGAAGTTTTGTCTTCGTGTTCCTATATGCTTCATCGGATGGAAAATTTGGGCGAGGTTTCTGTTGGGCCTTGAAGACCAATTGAACCAATTTAGCACGTTCGGCAAGATAGTCTTTGAACATTCCAAGCTTAACTGCTTTATCAGCGCGATACTCAAGGTTACGGATGTTGGCGTAAGCTTGGGCAAGCTTATACTCTCGTTTGAGTGATTCTAAGTTTATGATTGTTCGGTTCTCCACTATTTCTCCACGGAAAGGGGTTCCTGCCTTAAATACCTGGTTCTTTGCAAGAACCAAGCGCTCTTTCCAAGATTTTTTCTCACTCACATTTTCACCTCCCAAACAATTTTATTATCATCTGAGGGAGTTACACTGTTCGTAAGGATACCTTAGTTCTCTTTCAGCTTTTCAATATCTTTTGATTCTGTGCAATCTTAAACCAATCGAGTTAAGTCTATGTAATATCCAAAACTTTCGGGAAACTATTGTTAAATCTGGTAGTATCAACGAAGCGCCAGTAATCCGTCTTTCTTATCTCGCTCCCCCCATCAAATATATGAAATAAACATATTTATTTATATCTGCCAAAAACTGAATTTGGGTTTGGGGGTTAAAATCTAAACCCTAAACACACAACGGCAGAAGTAATAGGCAAAAGAGCATCTAGGGATTACGGCACTCGCAATTGTTTTTGGAAGTTCTATTATGGCATCCGAAACAGGTCTACCATCCAAAAGTGGTGCGGATGTAGAACGAAACCTCATATTGTGTGTCACCAATCAAGGTATCCAAGCCATAGTATGGAATGACTGACGGCTTATCAACCTTCGCTGCGACTTCGTAGTTTCCCGGCTCAAGTGTTATTGTTTTCGTACCAACCGCGCTTATGACTACAGACCGTGTGGAGGGTCCGCTTAACAGAACTGTCAGTGTGTACGGAGTATCATTTGTTATTGTATATTCTGCCTTTCCCTCAAGCTGTTCTGAACTCAGCGGGGACGCCGGAGGAAGAGTCCCATGTTCTTGCCCGGCAATCTCGGCTATTTCAGCTTCTATTTTCGCTTCTTCTGCCTGAGAAGCATATTCACTTCCAGGATAATACTGTATAATGACTTCGTACAGTCTTATTGCGGTGTCATAGGACTTTTCCTGATGAAATCTTGTTGCCCAACCAAACAGGACATCATCAGGTATGTCTCTCAAAACATTAACCTTCTCAGATGAAGCCCAAATCGAGAATTCATACTCTTTCTGGATTAAGTCGTATTTTTGTATGGCTTCGTCGTATTCATTCGCCGCCACAAGCTCGGCAACCCATTCGTAGTAGCATTGAGGGAATGTTTCTTCCAGAGATTCGGTGCTGTAGAAATAGTATTCGTCGATTTCCATGATTGCTTGATATTTTTCTAGGGCGTCGCTATACATTTTCTGACTTTGTAGGTCTTGTCCCCATTGGTAATAGCAATCAAGTATCACATCATGAATATAAGTGTAAGACCCGCTTGGAGAATAATAATAGTAGTATTCGTCTATTTCTGTGATTGCTTGATATTTCTCTAGAGCCTCGTCGTAATTACCTTGACTTTGCAGATCTTGACCCCATTGATAATACCAATCAAGTATCATTTCCTTTATTGTAGCGTCAGACCCTGTCGGACAGTAGTATTCGTCTATTTCCATGATTGCTTGATACTTCTCTACAGCCGCATCGTAATTATTTTGATTTTGTAGGTCTTGTCCCCATTGGTAATAGCAATCAAGTACCATTTCATCAATGAAAGCTAAAGACCCGCCCGGAGAATAATAATAGTAGTATTCATCTATTTCCATGACCGTCTGATATTTCTCTAAAGCATCGCTATACATTTTCTGACTTTGTAGGTCTTGTCCCCATTGACAGTAGCAATCAAGTATCACCTCATCTATTGAAGTGTCAGAATCGGGTGGAGAATAGGATTCGTTTATTTCCATTATCGATTGATACTTCTCTAGAGCCTCGTCGTAATTATTTTGATTTTGTAGGTCTTGTCCCCATCTGTAATAACAATCCAGCATAGCCCTTGTTGAGGTATACCTGACGCTACTTTCAGGATAGGTAAGAGCTATCTGAAATTTTTCGACAGCATCACCATATTTTTGTTCATCTTCGAGCGATAAACCCCACTTGTAATAGCACTCAGCTACCAGCGACGTTTTTGCTTCGTTGGCGTATTCGCTGTCTGGAAATTCATCCACAAGACTCTGAAACTTATTTATGGCAGATGGATAATCCGCGTTAGCCATAAGCGTTTGTCCCTCAGCGTAGAGCGTCCTCGCTGGGTCTAGATAATACATGACAAATAATATTGCCCCAATAATCACAGCCACTAAAATAATAGTTAAGACAATAATTGTTCTCTTATTCATTTTTTGCCTCTCCTGTTTGCTTCAATTTCCTTTGGAGTGCCCACTAGAATTAAGTGTTGAACTCCTCCTGCAATTTGTTATTAGCATCTGTTTTAAATTAAAGACTTGTGGAAGACTTCCGGTTCATTGAATGTTGTGCATTTTTTGTGTTTTTTAGAGATGGTTAGTGGGAGAGCTGGAGAAAAGGAAACCAGCGAAGTTGTTGGATTGAACCAGAATTTAGTTTTCTTTGTTTGTTCGTTTTCATGATCTGTTATCGGTTGCCCGCCCTGTTTTTCGATGTTTTAGTGTGTGCATGAATGTTACATTCTGTCAATTCGGTGTAATTTGGTTTAACATAGTCTTTCTTGGTTTGTTTTTTAGTAAAAAATCACGTCTGGATTAATCAATTGAGACTCTGATTATGTCAATTTTTGATTCGAGAATAAGATATTGAACAAACGTTCAATAATCTGGAACAAAGTCAATAAATATTCAACATATAGGAAACATTTATATATAAATGACTAAATGTTTACTAAATCATTGAATGAACAACGGGAGAAAACACAATCATGAAAACCAAAAACATCGAGCAAACCACCAAAAAGAACATCACTAAAATCAAGAGGCAAGAATAATGGCTGGAGACATTGCATGGGTATCGACAGCAACTGCACTCGTCATGTTAATGACGCCAGCACTAGGATTCTTTTATGCAGGTTTAGTGAGAAAGAAAAACCTTGTTTCAACATTAGTTCAATGCCTAATCATATTTGCCATATCAAGTTTGGTGTGGACATTCTGGGGCTACAGCATTACATTCGGACCCAGCATCGAAGGTTTCATCGGCAACCTATCCCTAGCTGGATTAAACACAATCGGCATAAACACAGTAAGTTTATACGCACCCAAAATTCCCGAACTGCTATTTTTCGCATTTCAGTTGAAGTTCGCAGCCATCACACCCGCTTTAATTATAGGAGCATGCGCTGAAAGAATCAAATTCCGTTCACTCTTAATCTTCACCATATTGTGGTCAACGTTCATTTATTCGCCAGTAGCTCACTGGGTATGGAACGCTGACGGATGGCTACACTTCCTAGGCGCAGTTGACTTTGCAGGAGGCATTGTAGTTCACGTCACAGCAGGATTTTCTGCCTTAGCCGCCGCGTTAGTTATAGGCAGAAGAAATCCATGCAATATCGGCAACAACTCAAACGGAAACGGTAACGGAATTGCACATAGACCAAGTAACATTCCCTACGTACTACTCGGTGCATCGCTGTTATGGTTTGGATGGTTCGGGTTTAATGCAGGAAGTGCACTGGAAGCGAATGCATTATCTGTTTCGGCGCTTGTAGTCACCAATCTGGCTGCTGCGGCAGCCGCAACAAGCTGGATGATCCTGGACTGGATAACTAAAGGGAAGCCGTCAGCGGTTGGCATATCAGTCGGCGCGGTCTGCGGATTAGTGGCAGTAACACCAGCGTCAGGCTACGTTAATGTGACATCGGCGATAGTTATAGGTTTAGTTGCAGGAATAATATCGAATCTAGTGGCTAACTGGCGTTCGGCGAGAACAAAAATTGATGACACTTTCGATGTTTTTGCCTGTCACGGCATAAGCGGAGTGTGGGGTTCGATAGCAACTAGGCTGTTCGCAACAACGATGATAAACAACGTGAACGGTTTATTCTACGGCAATTCTAGTTTACTAGTTGTTCAAATATTGTCTGTCGTAATAGTCGCAGCCTACTCATTCTTTGGATCATACGTGTTGCTGAAAATAACCAATGTTTTCTCGCCGCTACGCGTAAGTTCAGAAGAAGAAGATAAAGGTCTTGACATAAGCCAACATGGAGAAGAAGCATATGACTTAGGATTCTAGTGGCGAGCCTTACAAAACGGGGCTCTAATTCTCATTCTTTCCTTTTTTCCAAACGCGGTAAAGCCACGTTTCGAAGACCTTAAATATTGAGGCACTGATGAACTTTCCAACATCATGGATGGATAACGGTGGTTTCTCGATCAACTAGAAGCAAACTAAAAGTGGCTTTTTTTGCTAACCTGCTACTCTTGGTCGTCGCAGTTCCCAGTTACTTATATGTCCATTCGCTGATTCCAGAACCCGCCGAATTCCAAGTGACCGATTTGGCTTTTGATCAAAGTTGGGTTCAAGTTGGAACTCCAGTGGAAATCTCCGTTAACGTAACCAACATTGGAGAAAAAACTGGTAACCACTCCATAATCCTGACAATAGATGATGTTCAGTTTGCATCAAAAACTGTTCAGCTTTCAGCGGCAGAAACTACAACAGTATTCTTCACCGCCGCAGAATTAACGGTGGGAAACCACACAGTCGCCACTGGGGATTTAACCGGGTCAATCAAGGTCACTTTGGAAGCGCCAACCCGACCAGCTGAACTACAGTTAACAAATCTGTCAATCAGCCGAAAAGAAGCTGGAATCGGAGAAACTGTAAACGTTTCAGCTGCGGCAACCAACATTGGAGATGTGGCTGGCGAGTTTTCGCTGAGTCTTTTTGTGAATGACGAAAAACGGGAAACCAAAACTATCCAGTTGGACAGCGGCGAAACCACAACTGTAGAATTTGAAGTTGCTGAAGATGCTGAAGGCGATTACGTGATTGCTTTAGGAGATTTAACCACTTCCTTCTGCGTTGGCTCTGATGCTCCACCCATTAAACCAGCAGAATTTCAGGTAACCGAGTTAACGGTTAATCCCCCCTCTATTCTAGCTGATGAAGCTGTGGAAATCTCGGTTAAGGTAACTAATGTTGGAGAAGCCAGCGGCAGTTATGCAGTGAACCTCAAAATCGATGACATCATACGAGAAACAAAGCATGTTGCCTTGTCTGGCGGCGCAACTCTGGTTGTAACATTTGAAGTGACTGAATCATACCCGGGCACACACAGTGTTGAGATAGACGATCAGTCCGGCTCATTTAATGTTGAAGGCTCGTTTCCCGCGTCAAAAGACATAGAGATACATACCATGAGAGTAAGCCCCTATGAAGTTTGGGACGGCGAGACAGTAACCATCAGAGCCAAAGCCGATAATCTGGCGAATGAACCGGGTATCCTTCAGGCAAGGGTTTTGCTTGATGGCGTAGTTGAAACAACTGAAATGTTCCAGTTGGATGCGTCTGCAAAAGATGTTGCAATCGAAATCACAGTTACAGCAGAATACACAGGAGATGGAATAAAAGGAGATGGATACAACGTTAAGTTACTGAACATCGGCAATCAAAACAACACACTGTCGGGATATTTCCTAGTCGTTCCTACAGGATTCCACACTCTTTGCGTTTCCTCGAACGCTATCGGCATGACGTTCACTGTAAACGGTGAAACTTATCCTGCACCATATAGTGAAATCTTGCCAGAGGGAACTTACACCATAACAGTGCCTGACGGTGTCACGGGTGGAGGAACATTCTGGAATTGGACCAGTTGGGTTGACGGACCGACAGACCTCACTAGAGTCATACAGCTTGACCAGCGTACGTCTCTTATTGCCAATTATATGAACTCAAAATCTTGCCCTTCACTGTACGTTTGGAATGGAGAAGAATACTGGTACACTGGTGAAATATCTGATGGCACCGGCTACTTGGGAATTTTTGACTATTTCCGAGAGGACGGAAGCCTGTCCTTCCTTTACAGCGTTCCTTGGGACTACCTCAAGTTAAATTCGAGCAGACTTGAACCAAACAACGGCTACTACGACATGATTGTCACCCAAAAATGGGATGAAATCGCCTATGTTGACTCTGCTACGTTAGTTATTGTTGAGCACTCGCTCGAGGTCGACGTGTATTCAACCAAAGCCACGTACCTGTATGAGCTTGATGAACAGGGCACAATTTACACTGTCAGCAAAAACCCTGATTCCCCAGTTTCCTGCGTCACGGGAGAGGGAGAAGATGTTCTGGCTTTAGTCTCAGAACGTGATGGAGTCACCACCGCCGGCAACGAATTCCACTGGGACACGCTGGAGTTAGACCTAGGCGACCTCTCCGATGCAGAAGAAATCAAACTTTTAGTCGCCGGAACAATAATTTACTCTACGGGCGAAGAGCAGGGCGCATGGGCTGGGCAGTTCTGGGATAAGCCGGGTGAGCAGCCGTTTCCGCCTCCATACATGGAAGTTAAAGACGCTGAGGGCAACTGGGTTCCTGTTGCGGATAACCGGCAGTTCCCGTTGCTTGATGTTACGCCCGACTGCTTTGTGGTAAACTTGACTGGCGTCTTCCTTACAGATGATTTCTCCCTCAGGATACACACTTTCTTCGACACCAGATTCGATTACATCGGAGTGGACACAACATCACAACAGGATGTGACTGTTCGGGAGGTAACGGTTTCCTCCGCCACTTTGTACCAAGCTTTCACAACCAATTCAACTTCAACAGGAAACTTCACCCGATACGGCGGCGTAACCGAGCTTGTGGAGTACGCAGACGACATCTATGTGATAACCCGCCAAGGCGACGAAATACGCATTCTGTTCCCCGCTGACACTGACTCAGTTTCAGAAGGTATGGAGCGAGACTACTTCCTGTTTGCTAGCGTATGGTTCAAAGTTGATGGGCTTCCATACGTAGACTTCACTGTAGAGCCGTTGCCCTTCCACGATATGACCTGTTTTCCGTATCCGGAGACAGAAAGCTACCCATACGATGCAGCCCATCTAAACTATCTGGAAGAATACAATACCCGCGTGATAGAGAGTCCATAACAAAACTTGCAGGGGCTCTCTTCTCTCACGTCTTTTTGGATAGTGCCTTCAATGTCCCGGAGACGCCCACCACATGCATGGCTGCGGTTTCTCCGTTTACCTCCATGATTGAGGCGATGGCGGCTCTGACTTTTTCCAGCATGAAGTGTGAACAGCAGATCACAACTTGATGTTTCTCTGGAATGTAGGTTATCAGTTTAAGGTTTGTTTTGCTGGCGCCATATTCGCCAAAGAGCCTCCTGACCGAAGCCTGAACAGCATCCAATACTACACGTTCATCGACGGACTGTTCACTTGCAACTTCTAGAGCCAAGTAGCGTCTCTTCTCTCGTTTAATCACCTGTTCTCCTTCCCACAACACGTATTCCCGGAGCCACATAATCTGGACTCAGCTTTTCCCTGTTTCGTGCAACCGTAACCCAAGGATTTTCCGACAGCCCCCTCAGGGCAGAGGATATGGGTAGGTCGAAGAGGGTTGTCAAGGCGGCGTAGTCGTGTGGTCCTCTCATAAGCTGCTTGTCTGTTGCACCGCTGGAAAGTGTGATCGGCACCCTAAACCTTTCCGCAGTCTCCACCTCCCTTCGTAGACGAGATAAAAGGCGGATTCGAGAAAAACTTGTTAACTGCAGTATGGGAGCCAATTCGATTTCAAGGGATGAGAATGCCTGTGAAGCAAGCTCAGCCTCTGCTTCATCAAAGAATCTTTGGCGGAGATTTGTAACCGAAAACTGGAGGAGATCCACTCTTCTATCCCTGGCTGCCTGTCTGGCAACGTCTTTTGTATGGCATCTTACGGCTACGATCTCGAATTTTCTTCTATAACGGCGCAGACCGTTAAGAAGTTCGTTGGGGTTTCTGGGAGAAAAATTCACTCTCGTGACAAAGTCTACTTTTGCTTCACTGCAGATGTGTTTGAGTTGGCTGGTCTGTTTTCTGCTGGTTTGGGGTGAATATGGTATACCGACTAGATTGTAGCCTAGCTCGGAGGCTCTCCGGATCATGCTTTCTGCTTTAGCTTGGTCTTCGAGGGGTACCCTGAGGTGCAGGTCAGCGAATCGCTTCATGTTATCATCCCGATTTCTCTGCAAATTTGGATTACGTCTTCGGTTTTATTTTTTCTGAATCTTATGCGTATGCGAATGGGGTCGGATGCGGCGAATTTTGTTTTGCCTCTGAAAGCAGCCTGCTTGTCCAGCCTGATGAAAAGACTCCCCTTCTCAACGCAGCGGTTTATTGTTCTGTCCAGCTCCTCCTTATCCAAGGAACTGAGGTTGGCTGAAAGATTCTCCACCACGGCTCTTACTGTTTTTTTGTCTTTGATTCGTGTTTCGAAAAGGGCTATGGGGTTGCCGTAATGGCCCTCCACGTTGCTTCTTTTGAAGGTTATGTCCTCTATGTGGTCGCTTGGCAACACATTCTGAACCGCTTCCATAACCTTGTCCAAGTCCTCGGTGGCGTGGGCACAGAATCGAACATCAACGTAGACTACAGGCAACTGAGACAAAACCTACCTCACACTCGCAATAAAACTCTATAGCCTGTTACTTGATATAAATATGTCAACTGCAATTCAACGAAAGTATTCAATCAAAGGAAGGGAGTTGTTGTGTGCCCTTCCGAAAAGTTGCGGATTATTTTTCGTGTCTTCGTCTGATTACCGCTTTCTTGCTTGGTCTCGCCTTCTCTGCTCCTAGTCCTCTGTGGTGGAGTCCACGCACTTCTTTGCCTGCGCTGGTTAAGCCGCGGAATGCTCGTCCTGTCTGATTTGCTATGGGGTGGTCCGGCAGAATAGCGGGGTCAACCATGATTACTTCGTACCATTTGAAGCGTCCATCCTCCCAGACCCAGTAGGAGTTCAATACTTCCAGGTTTGGGAAACGTTTAGCCGCCCGCTCCTCGGCGATCAATCTCATGTTCTTGGCAACCTTGAATTTGGTTACACCTAACCGTTTTTGTCTGCGCCCGCTGGTTGGTCTGGTTTTTCTGAAGCCTGAGCGTCTAACCCTGACCCGAGCCAAAATAATGCCCTGTTTGGCTTTGTAGCCTAGGTTTCTTGCTCTGTCTAGACGGGTTGGTCTTTCGATTCTTGTGATGGCGTCTTGTTTGCGCCATTCTATGGCTCTCTGCCACATTAACTCCTTAACAAAGGATTCTTTCGGCTTTTTCCAAGCCTCTGCGATATATTTGTAGGCCATTCCTCATTCCTCGTATTCTATCGGTTCAACCCTAAGACGGGTCACATCCCATCGGAACTTGTAGCAAACAAACAAAAGAACTGTTAATAAACCTTTTCACCCACACGCTGAACTTCCGCTAACCACTCGCTCTTCAAAGACTGAACGTAAACTAAACCGCTCTAAATTTTGTTGGTCAAGGTTTCTTGACAAGAACTCTTTTTTACTCAATTGTGAAGTAGCAATATTCAGGTATGAAATGAAGAGAGCCACATCAAAACTAGTTGGTTTACTTGTTCTTTCTTTGCTTTTGGTTATGTTCTCAAACGTTATTACAGTGAAAGCAGAAGCTGCGACAATTATTGTTCCAGATGATTATTCCACAATTCAGGCAGCTATAAATAACGCTGCTGAGGGGGACACAGTATTTGTAAGAAATGGAGTTTACCAAGTAGACATCGAGTCGCTGATAGTCATTAACAAAACAGTATCCCTAATTGGTGAAGACCCTGAAAACACCGTAATTCTTGGAGTTTTCGGTATCCCTTCTTCTTCAAGTACAGTAGCAATCCGAGTTGCTGCACCAAACGTAACTATCTCAGGTTTCACGATAAGAAACTGCCTAACGGCAATATCAATAGCAAACTATTACGATGAGCCTTTTCCTTCAGGATGCAGAATAATCAACAACAACATCGTAAATAACAGTGAAGGCATCAGACCGCAAAGAAGTAACGTCCTTATTTCTGGGAACAACATAACCGAAAACCAAGGCGGCATTACAGGTTGGAATACAGAAAACGTGGATGTCACTGAAAACAACATAACCAACAACTATTATGGCATAAACACCGGTCAATCCAGAAACGTAACCGTTTGCAGAAACAACATTTCAGGCAACACAGGTGGTTTAAATCTTATCTATTATGGACCTTACGCGGTTTATGGAAATACTATAACTAAAAACGATTGGGGGATTCGATTTGCAGAGGGCTGCCACAACGCCACAGTCTGCGGAAATAACATTACCCAAAACGACGTTGGCGTTGTATTGCTGAACTTTCCAAACAGCGGAGATGTTGTTGTCAGTGGGGTTGGCAACAAGGTTTTTGGTAATCTCTTTGTTGACAATTCTGAACAAGTAACCCAAGACGAACTAGACTATAACATTCCAGGCACGTGGAGCATGGGCACAGACATTGTCTTGTGGGATAACGGTACCATGGGTAACTACTGGGATGATTATGCGGGATTGGATGAAAACGGCGATGAAATAGGTGATACCCCCTACGTCATTGACGAGAACAATCAGGACAACTGTCCATCAATGTATCCCGTTGATATTAGCGTCATTCCAGAGTTTCCTAAATGGATTATTCTGCCTTTACTGGCAACTATGATCTTAGTCATTCTTATCTACAGAAAGAACATGAAATTGTCGGGGCAGATGGGTGGAAGCAAGGTGAACAGCTCATTTTTCTCCGGCGATAATAGCCGTGGTTCCTAGAAACAGGGGCAGTTTCAGCGCCCGTGGGACAAACTCTTCATCACATGTCCTAATGAACTCAACGTTAGTTATTCCCCAACTTTTGATAGCTGCAACGAGGTCATCTGGGTCTCCGTAAATCTTCCGGACTAGTAACTCATCCTGAAAAGCAAACTTTCCGCCCTTCTTAACCACCCGCAACGCTTCACGAATAAGCTCCCGCTTATCCTTGACGCCACTGACCATGTGGAACACGAAATTGCTCACCGAAGCATCAAAATACTCATCATCAAAAGGCAACGATACAGCGCTGGCTTTCTGGAACTTCACCCGCTCGCTTACTCCTTCAATCTTTGCGTTTCTTTCACAAGCTTTTTCGGAGTACTCCCAGCCTTTTCCCCAGTAGTCAATTCCGATGACCTGCGCTTTTGGGTACTTCTGAGCGAGCTTAATGGCGAGAGCGCCGTTTCCGCATCCTATATCCAAGGCTTTCCCTTCGCCATTCCAATCCAAGTGCGACAGCACTAGCTGCCAGACAGAGTTCTGGACGTTTCCTCCACCAGAAGAGAATTCGTAGCGGACATACACAAAAAATGCGGCAACAAAAAAGAACAACGCCGCAGGAATCAGCAAGAAAAGAAAACAGAGAGCAGAAACCAAAAACAGTAAGCCAATTATAACCGATCCATAGATGAATCTCATTGGAACCCAATTGCCATAATCCGGCTTCGACACCCCTAGCATCCCCTTTTTCTGTTAAGAAACCACTATCCACCAGACTGTGTATATAATCTTAGTCCACAAAAAACGAATTGCAGTATAGTTTTTCGAAAAAAATTTTGTTTGTTCACTCTTTGTCTACGAGCCTAGCCTCTTTTACCATAAGAACGCCGCTACCGTTTTCGTAGTTTGTTTCTGCCTCCACTATTTCGATGCGTTTCTTATAAAACGGGGCGTCCAGAACTAGGGATTCATATTCGCCGCCCTCACCAACCAAACTAATCTGATATTCTTTATGCAATTCCACAAGCCTCTCTAACGTCGCAGAGTTGATTTCTCTTCCCAGCCAACTTTGGTCAAAACCGTAAGCATACACACCTGCGATTATCACCTTGAATTTGAGGTCAATCAGCTCATTCATAATATCTAGAGGCTCTTCGTGCCATAGCGGAGTAACAGACTTGAGCCCCAGCTCACCACATATCTTTTGGATTCGCTTCTTCTGATAAGACGATGCTACTGCCCCTGACACAACACCCTCCACATCAAGAGACGTAAGCAACCTCTTGAGGTCCTCCAGTTCTTTCTCCTTTATCCCCGAAGTTTCGGCGGTAACCAACGGAATTTCAACCGCTCTGGAAATAAGCCCTGTCAGGTGAATGTTGGGAAAATGGAACATGTAGCTGTCCTCTCGTTTGGGTATCATGGTGGCTAGAATTTCGATAGTGTGACCCATCTGTTGTGCTCGGTATAGAGCTAAAACTGAATCTTTTCCGCCGCTGACTAATGCTGCCAAACGCATATTCAACGCACTCGATTGTAGATTTTTTTAAGTTCCCTTTCACAACTTCTTCGCTTTCTCAAACAAAGCCCGTGTCTTCTCTTCCCACTCCCTCAGCCCCTCAGGAGAAGAAGGATAATTCCTATACAAAGCCTTGATTTGCTTCATGAGCTTAGCGGTGGCATTCAATTTCTTGAGAAGAGACAGACTTCCGATTCCCTTGAAGAGCCTGCTAGTCTTTTCGGTTATGTTAAGTTTCAAATCTTCGCCCATGCTGGCTTTAAGAAAATCCTCGTCTGTGATCAGATGGTGGCTCATGCCATAATTCATCTCCTCGTTTCTTAACCGCTGAAGAAGCGTGCGGAATATGTCCAATCCCGCCTGTTTAGCTCCATACTCCTTCATGAAAATGTCAGTGTAAGTCCAGAGCGATTCTCGGCTCACATTACCTTTTTCCAACGCTTCTATGATAACCTGTCCAGCTTTTGCTCCGCCCATCATTGAGGGACCAATTCCGCCCCCATGAATTGGGTTA
>Ga0209427_10003303_pt1 | contig 18962 bp, 20 predicted proteins | sample DeeMarSWOR136_30_FD_187465 | JGI IMG/M metagenome (GOLD analysis project Ga0209427, IMG submission 187465) | Marine sediment microbial communities from White Oak River estuary, North Carolina - WOR-1-36_30 (SPAdes) (version 2) | ecosystem: Environmental > Aquatic > Marine > Intertidal zone >...
CTCTTTTTCAACTACTATCACAACCACTGAACCACACCACAACGTATGTATTTATTCAAGATATTTACCTCGTTTCGTACAATTCCCACCACCATCCTTAAAAGGGTCCATTTCTCTGACTCTCATAGTGGTACCAGAGAAGTATTGAATGAAATTCTGAAAAAGGGGAGAAATGTTCGTGGTGAGTTGAAATCCCTTTACACCCCTTCATAGTACTCCAACAAAGCAAGATGAAGGTGTTAATGTAGGAATTGATACACTCTTGAGGGGCCTGTTCAACAGTTATCACCTGTCCTTTTTCATTTTTCAGACAGGCAACACACATCATTCTATGGGCATCAACTATGTCCTCGTTTTCTGGCATTTTGAGACATATAAGATTTTGCACCCCACTTTTTGACAACCCCTCCCAGCGACAAACGTCTAAAAGCATTGGAGTCACGAAAGACACATCCACAAGAGTGTTACACGTGTAACAGCAGACGTCCAAAGGTTGGACACCCTCTGTAAAGTAAGCTTTTTAAGTATTTTCACCATAGTGAGAATAATGAATTTGCAGACCCTTCTGAAAACACTGAAAGGTTACGGTTACAACGACCAGCACACCGCAAAGGTGATGAATAGCCTATTCAAAGCGTATACGGAGTACACCCACTCCAAACGAGTTGCATCCACAAAAGGTACAGCCCTTTTTACTGCTTTTCGCCTTTTTTCAAATAAAGGTGGCTATTCTGTGTTTACTTCAGACGGGTTGCACATTGCTGAAGAATTAACAAGGGAGAGAGCCCGAGGCGTTTCGGAAGAAGTAGTACGCCCAGATATGTTTTTCATTCTACGGTTTGTACTTCCTTCTCTAGAAGAACCAGAAATTCAGTTCTTGCTCAATTCCACTCACGTACGAGAAGTCTACAAAAAGACTATGAATTTTCTGCACAAAGCGGGACTAGCATACAATGAAAACGGATTCAAAGTTCCCAAGAACTTGTACACCTTTTTTGAATTCCCTTTTAAAGAAGAACCCTTTGAGGACATTTTAAGGCAAATTCGTGCTTATATTCGGTTATTTCCACTGAATCCCAGAATCATGAGAGTGACCTTCTCTGACATGCGGGGCTGCAAAAAAGAAGTGATGAATGCAGTAAGGGATATGAGAGCTCAAGGGATTATAAAGGAATTTGTTCGGAACAAAGGGTATTCTTTCAGAGTTCTAGATGCCCACCAATACAAGATGTACATCCAAACCCTTTTGGGTAAAGCACTGCGGCAGCTGCGGTTCATCCCACCTTCTGCAGAGTACAAACCACCCGTTCAGTGCGGATGGGACTCGGTAGGCCTCCTGGATGAGTACCCCGTTCCTGCAGGAGCTTCCATGAATATCTTATTGTTCGGGGATCCAGGTCCTTTAAAACAGTTGTGGGCTCAGCACTACACCTATGGGGAACTCCTCAGTGGGAAAGGGTGCATCTATCTCAGCATTACCTCTCCCCCTGAAGATATCCGAAAGAACTTTGCTCGATTCAACAAAGATATTCAACAATTTGAAGAACAATCCCAGTTCCTCTTCGTGGATTGCTATCCCCGGAGGCAGAAAGTGAAAGAACAGGTTTCCGTTCCTGTTGACACCAGTTCATTGACTGATTTTGGTATGGCTTTGTTTGATGCAAGCCAGATCATACAGTCAGAATCTGGTGTTGTCGTCTTTGATTCGCTGTCCACGCTGATGCTGTACTTTGATCCTGAGCAGGTAATCAAATTTGCGGTCAATCAAGCATCCAGGCTAAAAGAATGGGGATGGACTGGCATCTTCATCGTGGAAAAAGGGGTGAATGATGAAAAGATTGAAAACTCTCTCAAGTTCCTGCTGGATGGAGTCTTTGAGATTCACCATGATGAGTTCTACATACAGTGGATTCGAGGAATGGTGGATAAGTCAGTTACGTATGCACTGGACATATCTGAGAGAGGGCTAATCCTTCTGCCAAAGAGGTAATACTATGGATGAAAGAAAGACCCACACAGGGGAGCACATCCTGTTTCGTGCTCTCTCTACCGTGTTTAAAGGAATGTCAGTGAAAAAAGTGGAATTTGGCAAAAGAAACTATTTTTTAGTCCATTACGATGAAGAATTCGACTGGAAGGGTATCTTGGAAGCAGAAAAAATTGCCAATCGTACCATCAGAGAAGGAAGACCAGTCAAAAAGGTGCAGTGTTTCAGAAAGGAAGCTGCTGAACAATTTCCGCAGTTGAGAGTGAGGTGGGACAGAATAAAAGAGGATGCAGTGACTGTGGTGGAAGTGGAAGGGTATGACTGGGCAGCCTGTGTGGGAACCCACGTGGAGAACACAAAAGAGATAGAATACATACTGGTGACCAGAATAACCTCTGTAGGAAAAGGAGATTACGAAATCGAGTTTGAAGTGGGTGAAAAAGCAAAAGAAGAAGCTCTGAACCGATCTGCTCTCGCTATGGAGGTCTCATCCGTATTAAAAACGTCCTTAGACAAGGTTATACCCACAGTGAAAAACCTGAAAGAAACCCAGAGAGCGCTCACAGAATCTGTCCGGCTGCTGACCAAAAATGTGGCCAAGAGGATAACACCTGAAGATATTGCAGGTATTTCAGTATACCTTGAAGATGTATCGGGTGCAGATTTAAAACTGCTGCAGAAAACAGCAGCTCAGCTCACCCGCGAAGGGAAAACCCTGGTAGTATTTATAGAACACGTGAATAGCATGGTGGTAATGGCCAGGAGTCCTTCAGTGTCTTTTGACTGCAGAGAACTCTCAAGGACAGTACTGCCAGAAGGAAGAGGAGGAGGGAAACCTGAATACGTTATGGCCAGTTCCACCCAGGAAGTTGACATAAAAGAGATGGAACCAAGAATCAGGCAATTCCTAGAAGAACGAGAGCAGCCACCAGAGCGTTAGTTCCCAAAAAGTCCATCAGCCCAGAAATCATGGGGATCACCACGCTGTCTGGATCGAGCCCGAACCGAGTGGACAAAATAGCAGAATAGTAGGAAAGAAAACTGACCACAACTGCAATGAGTATGCCAGCATACAGGCATGCAGAAACCACCAGGTGCAGCGGCGGAAAATCCAGGTGTAGTACTGTACTTGCCAGGTAGGCCAACACCCCTATGGCAGGGAACAAGGTAATCCCCAGCAAGGCTACCACAGTGAAATCCTGCAAAGCTTCTCTACTGGGTTTCAACGAGGATTCGATCATACCTAAGTGGAGGGATGTAGATAACCGGGAACTTAATATCCCCCCTAAAGCTCCCCCTCCTTCCAAAAAGGGAGGAACCAGAACCAAGAGCCCGCTCATGACGATGAACTGGTCAATCTTTGAATTTATCAACAGACCTGATCCTGTACTCAATAAGGCAGACATCATTAAAATGAAGAAACTGTCTTTGCAGATCTTTGTGGTTATTTTTGGTTTTCTTTTGAACAAGAAAAAACTGCAGACGACACAGACAAGAACGATTACTGAAACCAAAAAGTACTTCCACGCCAGAAATTTGACTGCAGCGAACAAACAGGGCAGCGTGATCAAGTCACCCACCGACGTGATCAAAGGAGCTGTCACATTGTCCGGGTCCCATCCCCGGGAAAAACTCTGGACAGCCACCAATAACGTGAACACCAGTATGAATATACTGGAGATGAATCCTCCCACCACAGATATGACCACTAAATCTACGAAAGAGATAGAAGCGAACCCAAAAATGAATGCAGTCACCCGTGAGAGGATGGCCAGACAAAAAGAAACAGTTAACGTCAGAAAAAGGGAGGCTGCAACATTCCCGGTGATCACAGGGGATCTATCCAGCTTTGAGATTTCTCCCACATGCAGCGCTGTACTGATCCGTGAACCTAAAGAAGCGAAAATATTCCCGCGCATACCGATAGCTGCGGGGACCATGATGATCAATCCAGGAAGCAGATACAGCGTTTCAGAGAAAGTGCCTAAATATACGCCCCCTAAGAGCGATCCAAGAGAAGCCAGAATCAAGGAAAGGATTCCTTGTCTGAAAACGTGAGCGCGTGCAGAGATGAAGTCTAGCCTTTCAGCTAGAGAGAGTACAGCAGTCTTCTTTTCCTTTATGGAAGTCCTTATCCGTCTGATAATCGTTGTCCCATAAGATCGCCTCAACTTTGATGTTGGTGGTGTCGTCTTATATAAGCTTTTCGCAGCAGGTTACAGAGATGTCCAATTGTTGGCGTTTCTATCACTTTTGTTACACGTGTAACATGACACAAGACAGTAATATCCTTTTTGAATTGAGTTGTCGTGATCCTCCTACCAGTCCAATCTGAATTGCTGTTGGTTCAGCTTTTGGCCAGTTGTCATTGGTTGCCAGCTTTTTGAATTAGGGGCACGTACAATTCTGCTCGTCCACTCTTCCACCCTGAAATTAAATGCATCGACATGCTGAAAATGAAGGAAATGAAGAAAATAGCGAAAAGCTTATATATACTCTTTTGGTATACTAACCATGAAGGTGAAGGGAGTACTCCTGGGCTTTGTCTTACTGGGACTGGTCCACGCCCAAAGTGGACAGCCTCTCTTCAGCGAATATGCTGGTAACCCTGTTTTTGCCCCTGGGAGAGCTTACTACCCCACGGTGATCTACGATTCTTCCCATTTTGGTGATGTCTACGCAGGCGGCTTTCCCTACTACAAGATGTGGTACACGTCTGCTGCAGGTATTGCTTTGGCGTACTCACCGGATAGGTTGACCTGGAACCAGTATGGGCCTGTCTCCGGATTGTTAGCATCTGCCCACCATGCCCACGTCATATACGATAGAAATGGATTTGGGGGAACTGCAATTCACTACAAGATGTGGTTCTGGGACACTGCTGTGAGTATCTACAGTCTGGCTGCTTTAAAGTATGCAGAATCTTCTGACGGTATCAACTGGGTGTGGCAGTCTGTGACACAGGATGCTGTATACCCTTTGGTAACTGGTGTATCTCCCAACTGGAATAGGGGCACCTACGGACCAGTGGACGTGTTTTACAATCCCTCAGGATCTTCGACCTTGGATGATACCACTGTATGGAACAACACATACGTCATGTACTACGATGGAACCACTGGAGGTATAGAACAAGTGGGGCTCGCATACTCTGTTAACGGCCTCCACTGGAAGCGGTACGGAAATCAACCTGTGCTCCCCATTACACCTGGACAGTGGGACTCCTCTTATGCAGGATTTGGCACTGTGGTTCGTCTCCCTAATGGGTACCACTTCTTCTACTCTGGCGGCCAGACTGCTATGCACCAGGGGATTGGCTACGCTTTCTCTCCCAACGGTATAATCTGGTGCAAAGCTGCAAATCCCATCTTTCACATTTCTGACGGCGTTTCATGGAGGTCGGTGCGGTGCTACACCCCCTCAGTCATAGCAAAAGTGAGTGGACAGACAGTATACCTGCACATGTGGTTTACCGGAGACGACGGTAGTAACAGAGCCATAGGGTACGCAGTGAGCACGTATGTACTGCCACAGCAGGGAGTAGTGCAGAAAGAAAGGGAAGAACGAGACATCCAGCAGCAGATGGTTCCCCTGGCCCAGTTTAACTTCACCGAGTGCTGTGAAAGAAATGAGGATATAGCTGCTGACCTGCTGGACACACTCAAAGGAATTGATGAGGATATACCAGAATACAGAGAAGCTTTAGAATACCTTGAACAGGCGCGTTACTCCTGTCTCAAATCCAGAGAATTGACAGCTTCTGGAAATGCAGTAGCAGGTAACTACTTTGCTCTCCAGGCATGTGGGCTGTATGCACAAGCACTTGAAATTCTGCAGATTCTGGTGGCTCAAATGGAGTAGCTTTATACTTCAACCCCCCAACCCCTGACACGTTTATAAATATGGAAAAGTATGACAGTACAGGTCAGGTGATCTGTGTGCGGATATACGATATCATCAAGATCGAAGATAACGGAGTGATTCGAATACCAAAAGATATTGCAGTAGATATAGGTATTGTCAGAGGTGCGTACCTTCTGATGGAAGCAGATGAAAGATCGAAAGAGATCTCGTTTGAGAGAATTGCAGTTCCGGGAAAGAATTTGGCAGAAATCACAATGTTACTAGAGGATAAACCGGGAGCCCTGGCAAATGTAGCACTGGAGCTGGGTAATAACAATATTAATATCCTCTTTAATGAATCAGATGAAATCGCATCTACCAACCTGGCTGCACTAGTGGCTATCGTTGATGTTTCACAGGCTCGCATTTCAGTCAAAGAATTGAAATTGCATCTTCAAAAAATGCGAGTAGTAAAAGAAGTGGAGATCAGGCAGATTGAATAGCAGTGAAAAGAAGAAAAAAGCCAAAAGGGGAAAAAAGAAAGGAAAATCCGTCCATGTATGAATTCGCAAATAGAGGTGTTCTGAATCTTCTAGTGTGTTCATTCACTTTTCAATGTTTTCTCCATAGCATCGTATAGTTCTTTGAGCGAAAAAGGCTTAGCCAAAAATACTTTACATCCAGCTTTCAAACAGTCTTTTTCTAACCGTTCCCTGTTGAACGCACTGATAGCCAAAATCTTTGCACTGCTATCCTTCTCCATAATCCTCCTGGTAGCCTCAGCACCACTGATATCAGGGAGGAGAATGTCCATCAAAACGAGGTCTGGTTTCGTCTTTTCATACAATTCCACAGCTTGCATACCAGTAGATGCTTTCGCCACCACTTCATCTCCTCTCGTCTTGACAACTTCTTCTATAACATCCAGCATTTCTTTTCTATCATCTACGATTAGTATTCTCATTAATTCACCCTTCTAGATTGACATTCCAACAGGTTCTCTACCACACCTATAGAAGCGGCAACTTATATAAAGCTAACCCCTCCTTTTCTTCAAGGATTGGAATTACTGCACATACTAATAGAATCTGCTAATTCGTGCTGTTACAGGCTGTCCATGCAGTCATTGCAGACATTGATACCCTGTATTACGTTCGTCTATTCTGCGTGAATCAAAAAGTGCTGGAACAGACCATCTCAATGAGATTACTCTGGTTGATTCAGTGCATAAAGATTTACATTCGTTCAATGGACAGATACCTGAAATTCTCGAGAAAGTGGTAATCTCACCAATGTATATAGATTTCATTTTAGATCATGAATAGTGTATTGGTTTGCATAAAAACTTAATTAGAAAAAACAGCCAAAAGGTTTATATAGATGGATTAACAAGAAAAACTACTAGCATACAGCTAGGGTAGTAACGAGAATAGAATTGAAAGGAGGGCATAACATGTCTGTTATGTATATAGAAATAGAACTTCCAGAAACAGGAGAAATAGTTGGAACAGGATGGCTACCTCCACTGCCAGATATGCGTGACTACACAGTGGAACATCCCAACATTGCCCCAATGACAGAAAAATTGGGTATCTTGAAAGCTGAAAGAGCATTAAAAACTAAGGTGGATTTAAGGAAGTGGTGTTCGCCCATTGAAAACCAAGGAAGACTGGGCTCGTGTACTGCACATGCTGCTGTAGGAATAGTTGAATACTTTCAGAATCGAGCCTTTGGTGAGTACATCAATGGCTCCCGTCTCTTTGTGTACAAGGCCACCCGCAACTTGATGAAAGTTGTTGGTGATACTGGTGCCTACATCAGGACTACCATGGGCGCTCTAGATCTCTGTGGTGTTGCCCCGGAGTGCTACTGGCCTTACACTGATAAGAAACCAAACTTTGACAAAGAACCATCAGCCTTTATCTATAAACTGGCTGGTGAATTCGAAGCAATCAAATACTTCTGCTACGACCCACGGGGTGCAAATATACCAGGCGACAAAGTACTTGGGGAAGTGAAGAAGCAACTTGCAGCAGGTGTACCCAGTATGTTCGGATTCTATATATTTTCATCATTCAAAGATACAGACGTCAAAGGCGGGATTCCTTATCCCTGTTCGGGTGAGAAAGCAGGTGGAGGACATGCTATGGTTGCAGTAGGCTACGACGACAAGCTGAAGATCAAAAATCTCAAGTGCAACGAAGAGACTACAGGCGCCCTGTTAATCCGCAACTCGTGGGGAACTGCCTGGGGCGATAAGGGATATGGATGGTTACCATACGAATACGTTCGTAAAAGATTGGCTTGGGATTTCTGGTCTCTCTTGAACATGACCTGGGTTGATACAGGTCAGTTTGGCTTTCTAGGTGAAGGATAAAATGGAAAGTGCATTAAGAGTGTACAGTGACTAGCCGATTGCTGAGCCAGTGTACTGCAAATTTCTTTTCTTTTCTTTTTTCATGAAAGAAAGAATGTTGCATCCTATACAACACAGATTATTTGACTGAATGGAACCAAAATTTTCATATTCTCAAAGGTTCACAGCATTAAAGGCCAAAATGTGCAACAAGACATCTGAAAAAATCAAGAAAAGATTTATATCAAGAATTTCAAAAATAATCAGAAAATACAACAAATTGTTACACGTGTAACAAAGTGATATAACCCACGGTGGAGAATCCAATACAGTAAGTATAAATAGCTGTGATGAAAGGAGATACATGGATTTGATTATTATTGGTATCATCGATATTCATACCATTTTGAAAACATCGCTCAAACCGAGTATTATCAATCCGGTGTCAGAGTACACAGAGAAGTTCTCTGGTTCAGCCTTACATACTGCTGCGAATGCTTCTGTATTGAAGGCTGATGTGGGTATTATATCTGTTGTGGGAAGGGATGCTGTTGGTCTCATGGATGTGTTGAGAAGGTATCAAATAGATTACTCACATCTGGTTTTGTCCTCAAAGAAGAATGCCAACTTCATCGAGTTTTACACGAAAACTAGACACTACAACCTGTACTACGAAGGAGCTATTGATAGTCTGCAGCCTGAAAAGATTGAAAAAGAATACTTAAAAAGAGCAAAGGCTGTCCATGTTTGCTTTCCTGATTCTGAAGTAACTGACTACGTGGTTCAGCTTGCACGAAAAGAGAACATTCTAACTTCTGTGGATGCTGCCTTCTCTGAAAGTGATGCAGATATTGTATTCATGGAAGAAAGAAAGCAAGAGAAAGGAAAGGGGAAAAAGAAAGAACAGGCAAAGAATACCATTGTGATGAACTTCGAAAAGGGCATTACAGCAAATAAAAAGAAAATACCTATTTTCAGAGGAGATACCTACTACAAAAATGGGATCAAAGATGCCTTTGTTGCTGCTTTTTTGACCAGATACATAAAAACCGAGCATATGGAGCATTCTGCATTGTACGGCTCGTGCGCCGCCTATATATGTTCCCAGAGTAGAAGAAAGGTCTTAACGTGCACAAAAGAGGAAGTGGATGATCTCTTTGATCAGAAAATGAGGAACTTGTAATCACGGCTGAACCTGGGCAAAAACCAGGGCTGCGAACTGGTTCATAAAGTATTCTAGTCTGTGTTCAGGAATGTACGCTCCACATGCAGGTGCATGGCCGCCGCCTTCTCCTTCCGATAGTGAAGCTGCTTTTCTGATAGCCTTCCCCAAATGGATTTTCCGGTATAATAACAATCGGGAGCAGCGCACAGACACCTTCAAGATGTCAGAGTCTTTGTCTGAGGGAGTGTACACCATCAAAGGGAGGTACGGGTTGACACCATTCTGTCCCAAGAGCATCATGGCTACCGTCCCCACGATGTTGTCGGGGACACCGGAAGCATCTATGATCTGCAGCGACTTCATCACGGTCACTGGTTTATGTGCCATTATCTCCAACGCTTTGGCGATAGCTTGTCTGTGCTCCTGGAGCAATGTTACTAGCATCTCGTAGTAGATTCCTCTGTTCCCTTTGGCTACCTCAATACCCACTTCAGCTCTTCCTCTTCTCCCGCAGGCATTCAAACAGGTAGCAAACTCAGTGCAGTCCCTTAAGGGGGATGCGGCCTCTTCATGGGGTAGAGAGTAGCTCTCTCCGATGATCATTTGAGGTATGTACTTCCCTAGATCGGGAGGGGCATACCGTAGTGAGCGTTTCACCAACTCTGAAGCTAGAATACGTTTCTCCTCAAAGGATAAATGGGACAGAGTGACCCACTGGGCATCTTTCCCTTTGATGTTCAAGGTTTCCAAAAGAGCTTTGCACGCTTGCTCATCTCCCGTGATGCCGGGTATGTAGGGGTCTGAGAAGTACTGTAAGGACTTGAACAACGGGCGGGTGTACCTGCCGTACAGCAGGAGGTCGTCCTGGTGGCTGAGTAGTCCGGTGCTTTCTCCATCGTTGAGAATTTCCCTGTTCAATCCAGTTAACTTTCCGAAGTCCTGCATATCTCCGCAAGCTCCTACAATGGCAATGGGTGATAAATCTACATTTTCTGCGGTTAAGGTTTTTGCAAAAAGGTAAGAGACACCAGCTCCAGAAATTTCAGAAGAGCCATCATAGTTGTGTAAGGTGGGATTGACGTGGATTGCATTGGGGAGATGATAATCCAAAGGCGGGTGGTGGTCCAAAATGATTATGGGACTCTTAATGTGGGATAGATGGTTTAACTGGCCGCTTCCGAGATCAGATAAGATTGCTAGCCCTGCAGGGGCTATATCTGGTAATTGGTCCAGTTTTATGCAGGTAACAGTATGGGATACATCTTCTCTGTCGAGGGCTTTGGAGAGAATGGAAGCTGCTGCTATTCCATCTGCGTCCATGTGAGAGACGATGGAAACTTCTTCTCTTCTGTGGTTTCTCAATACGTCTGCGGCCTTTTGCAGCACTTTATGCATACAGCCTTGATAGAGTACGCTCATAAAAATCTTTTCTTTCAGAGAAGTTCCTCTCTAAAGTGATCAATTCTTTTTAAGTATAAGAAATATTTGTTTAATAATCAAATGATTATCTTTATGCATTAAAAGATAATTAGATAGTGGAGTATGGGAAGTGTACTTTTAATTAAACTAGAGGGTCGTGGGATGTTGATCTGTATAACGGAATTCGATAGTCGGTTAAGAGTTGCCATTTTGATATTGTGGTTACCAATACCGAATAGAGAAGGTCTGAAACTCTCCTGTGGGTTCTTCCCAGTACGTTTCAACCTTATCCACTGAAGCATGAGAAGGACCTGTATGGCACCAGTCTATGATTTTTTGAATTTGGGATTCTTCTCCTTCAAAGACTGCTTCCACCCTGCTGTCTCTCAAATTTTTGACCCAGCCTACTAACCCCAATTCGAGTGCTCGTTTTCTAGTATTTGACCGGTAAAAAACTCCCTGGACACGACCTGAGATGAAAAGATGAGCTCGCTTCATAGTATTACTTTTTGTGAAGAATTTATAAGGTTTGCTTCAGGATTATCGTAGTCGATTATTTGGATTAGATTTGTTACACGTGTAACATCTACTGGTGCACGGAATATCTGGCAAACGAATTGAGGGCATTAACTTTTATAGGAGAATGAGCTTGTGGAAGCAGGGGGTTGAGGTTAAAGGCATGAAAAATAAATTGAGACGACTCGATGTGTAGTGAGGATGCAAAGATATTGGTCTCCAAGCGAGGAAGGTTGAACAATGAAGAAGTGAGGGTTTACCATGAAAAGAGAGTATCCAGAAAGGCCCATAACTGGTGTTGGCGTGATCATCTATAATGAAGGAAAGGTTTTGATCATCAAGAGAGCTTTTGAACCCTCTAAGAATAGGTGGAGCATCCCGGGAGGTGCGGTAGAACTAGGAGAGAAAGTGAGGGATGCGGCAAAGAGGGAGGTTTACGAGGAGTTGGGGTTAGACGTAGAAATAAAAGATGTGGTGGATGTACTGGATAATATTGTATATGGTGGGGAGAAGATCAAATACCATTTTGTGCTTGTGGATTTCTGGGCAGAATTACGAGGTGGTGATCTCATTTTAAGTCCCGAGTGCCTTGATGCGGCCTGGGTTGACAAGGATGAGCTGGATTTGTATGATTTAACGAGGGGGGCACGAACAGCCATAGAGAAGGTTTTTCGAATCGTCAAAAATGTAAAGTGTAAAGAACCCCAAAAGGCTTACAAGTAGAAATAGGTGTACAAATGCAAACTGCAAAGGTTTCTTCAAAACACCAGGTAGTGATACCAAAAGAGGTAAGGGAACTTCTTGGAATAGAAAAGAATGATGTAGTGATTTTTGAATTGAAGAATGGGGGTGTAATACTGAGAAAACTTGAGGAGCTTCTCAACAAACATATTGGAACTGTAAAGCTCAAGGAAGATTTCTTGAAGATGAGAAAGGATTTTAACGAGGAAATGGTAGAATGAATGTCCTTATTGACAGGTCCATATTTAGCGGATACGAAAGCAAGTTTGTAGGGAAAAAGGTTAAGTTCATATTTTCTTTACCCTTTAAGTTCTTGGTGCCAAATCAGGGTGTCTTCTTAAAATCTTTAAAGGTGATAGATATGTATAATTTGAGCTTTTCAGGTTCTGTAATAGCAGCTCATGCAGTCTTGAATGGGTTAGAACTAGCAACATTTGACAGAGACTTTGAGAAAGTAGTGGAGATAAAAATTCTTGGGAAGGAAAACGAGGACAGAGGTTAATCAAAGCGTGGTTATGAGACTGTATTTTTGGAAGATGTTAAGAGCAGGTGGAATCTAAGTTCAAACGGGCGTAGGTGCTGATATTACTGCAATGAATAGGAGATTACAGAGTTGTCTATGCTATCCAAGATAATATTATTTGGATAACTGAAATTTTTCACAGAAGTAAAGGTTATGTGTAATTTGGATTTTATTTCTTGTCGTTTCACTGTCATCAGTCATTGTAGAGTCATAAAGCTCATTGTGGTCTGAGGATGCCAAATCTTTGTGTTTCTCTCACTTTTGTTACACGTGTAACAAAATATTGCCTTTTGTAAATTATAGCATGAATTTTCTGATATTTAAAGAGATTAGTTAAATAAACATCAAAAAGAGGAGTTCCAATTTCAATTGTCACTGGACACTTCCATCCCCTGAAGACGTGACGATCTCACATAAATTTATATGAGAGTTTTAGAATATCTCTTTGTGATTGAAATGGAATCTTTATCACCTGAATCCAAGGAAAAATTCGAAACTGTAATTACCACTGCAATGGCGCAAGCTCATGTCCCGGGAATGAGCATAGCTGCAGTAAAAGACAACCACGTAGTATATGCCCAAGGATTTGGAGCCAGAAACTTGAAGGACAATCTTCCAGCCACACCCGACACACTGTACGGGATCGGCTCCTGCACAAAGTCCTTTACCGCTTTGGCCGTGATGCAGCTCGTAGAACAGGGGAAAGTCAATGTTACAGACCCTGTGAGCAACTATGTACCATTCAGTCTGGGAACAGAAGAGAATCCCATTACCATCCACCATTTGCTGACCCATTCTTCAGGAATACCAAACCTCGGAATAGCAGAAATACTCATTCCAAGACTCGCAGGAGAGGAAGAGCACTACATTCCCATGGGCAGTTCGACTGATCTCCTCATCCACATCAATGGTGCGAAAAAAGAAGTGGTAACCCCACCTGGAAAGAGATTCTTCTACTTTAACGGCGGGTACACGCTTTTAGCAGAAATCATTGAACGAGTGAGTGGGCAACCATATGAAGACTATATCACGCAAAAGATATTAACCCCCCTCAAGATGGAAAGGTCTACCTTTTTGAAAGAAAACTACCAGAAAGACTCAGATGCTATGACCTCCTATTTTGTGCAAGAAAAAGAAGGAACTGTAGAAATAACGCCTGCAGACCATCCTTTTCACAAGTTCATCTACGGACCAGGAGGGTTACTCAGCTCAGTCAAAGAACTAACACACTATCTCACTTTTAACATGAATGATGGAGTCTACGAGGGTGTGCAGGTTGTGGATGCATCCTTGCTTAAAGATATGCACAAACCTCACATAGAGAGAGATCCTGGACTATTTGGAAAATCTGCATACGGTTATGGCTGGGGTATTACAGAAGATTTTCTTGGGCACACATTGGTTAACCATGGAGGTTCCACAGGGATGTCAAGTGCATATATATCGTTCGTACCGGACTTGAACATTGGCGTTGTCATGGCGTGTAACATGGGTGGTGCTCCTGCACTGGAATTAGTCTCTCTGGGAATGTTGGCTCTCTTGATGGGCAAGGACCCTGAAAAAGATATACCAGTCTTTGAAATAGAAAAGAAGTTGAACATGTTGGCAGGTGAGTACGAATCCTACAAGGGAATACACAAGATATCAATTATGAAAAAGGGAGGGCTCTTATACGCTGAGATCAAAGAAAAATTCATAGAGATGGAAGCCCCATTGATCCCAGAAACTGAGAATATGGAAACCTTCACATTCTACATACAAGGACCAGGTGTTAGAACGCCAGTGGAATTTGTGGTAGACTCCTCAGGAATTGACTTGTACATTGAACGAAATCGCTTTCACAAGATGACCTCATAGAGTAAAGAAAAAAAATGAAATAGGAAGTTTTCGTTAACACCCCCTATCTACTGCTTCCCAGACCTATAAACACCTTGAATTACGAAATTCCTGGAACTTTTGGAAATGGTGAACTCTCCCATATGTGATCCAGGCCACACACGTACCTTGTCAGTCTTTCTATACCTAACCCAAATCCAGCAGATGGAGGAACTCCTATTCTCAGCATGTCAAGATACCATCCATATTCTTCAGTGATCTGATCTCTATCAAGGAGGGCTTTGACTCTTTTGTATTTATGCTCCCTCTCACCTCCCGAGATGACCTCCCCGTAGCCTTCTGGTAATATCAGATCCATGGATTTTAAAATCCCTCCATCCTCGAGGTAGTAGAACCCTCGTGATCCTACAGGGTAATCTACTATCCAGAAGGGTTCATCTGATTGTTCAGAGAGGACCTTCTCTTTATCCCACGGGATCTCCCCTGAAATGGATAGTCTCTCTGCCAAAATGCTGTGAGGTACCCTCTTGAAAGGTGGTGTAAGAGAAGGCAAATCCCTTTTTAATAGGTTCAGCTCATCTGGACGTTCCCTCTCTACAGTATCTAAACAGTGACAGATCAGCCGATCTCCAAGATCCATCATCTCTTCATAACTTTTCTGTGCAGCTTCTAAGTCCATCTGGTAGAATTCAGCAAGGTGCCTTCCTGTTTTAACACTGTCTGGATCTTCAAGCCTCACGTTCGGAGATAAAGAAAAAACGTTATCAAAAACAGTGAGTGCCATCTGTTTGTAGAGTATCATGCTGCTCATAACTGTGTAACGAGTTCCATAATAATCGAACCTCACTATTCCAGCGCCACGAATGCCGGGATCTGTGGCAGGCCCTATTACAGGGGCCAAAATCTCGCAGAACCCTTCTGATACCAAAAATTCTCTCAAAGAGGACATGAGCTCATGCTGGATTGTGAGTATTGCTTTTGATCTTTCAGATCGTATAGTAATGTATCTCTTCTTGACAGCTTCCTCGATGGACATCATGAATTACAAGAGATGACCAAGTTATTAAACATTTCGATGAAAATTTCGTCATATTGTTGAAATAATGGAAATGTTTATATAGTATTATTGTCATTATGATAATCATGGTAGATGACAAGGACAGAGAGCTCATGAACGTTCTGGGAGAAAACTCCAGGTTGAAGACAAATGACATAGCCAAAAAGGTAAAAATGCCGAGAACAACAGTCCACCACAGAATAAAAAAGCTAGAAGAGGAAAAAATCATAAGAAAATTTACAATAGTCCCGGACTTCTCAAAGATAGGACTGCCGGTAACAGCTTTTATACTGGTCTCATTTCTGCCTACCATGGATGCAAAACAGAGGGAGGTGGCAGAAAAAATCGGTAACCTCAAAGGAGTGTACGAGGTGCATTTAATATCAGGGGAGTGGGACATGATATTAAAGGTGAGATCTTCTTCCATGGAGAAGATAGGGGAATTAGTCATAGATGAGCTCAGAGAAATAAAAGGAGTTGGAAAGACAGTAACGTGTGGATGTTTTTCAACAGTAAAAGAGGAAGGTTAGAGATTACTATCATCACTCTTCTTGATAGAGCTGGAGCTAAGGCTGAATTTTTTAACACTCTACAGGTGTACTCTTTTCTCTTTTCAACAAAGCGTACTCTTATGATGCTCAGTGCTCGAAAAGATCTGTGGACATATACCGCAATGAACAGTCCGGTATCAAAGTCACAATCCTGCCGCCATCCATTTCTTGAGCAACTTTCAGACTGGCACATATGTTGGCGCCTGAGGATATCCCGGCCAGGATGCCCTCTTCTCGTGCCATCCTGCGGCTCATACTGAATGCCTCCTCGTCTGAGACTGTCACTACTTCGTCGTATAATGCTGTATCAAGCACCTCTGGGATGAACCCTTCACCAATGCCCTCGATTCTATGGGAGCCAGGCTTGCCTCCAGAAAGCACTGGCGAGGCGTCAGGTTCCACTACTACTACCTTGATAGTGGGTATCTTTTCCTTGAGAATGGAAGCGACACCTGACAAGGTGCCTCCAGTACCAGCTGCCGCCACAAAAACGTCTAATTTCCCATCAGTCTGTTCAAGTATCTCTTTGCCTGTGGTCTCCCTGTGAGCCTTAGGGTTGGCAGGATTTGAAAATTGGTCAGGCATGAACGCATTGGGAGTGTTGGCCAAAATCTCCCTTGCTTTCTTTATCACGCCTTCAATTCCCTCTTCCTTTGGTGTCTTGATCACCTCTGCTCCAAAGGCCTGACATATTAAGGTTCTTTCTGGGCTCACAAATCCAGGCATGACTACGATCATGTGGTATCCCTTCACTGCTGCCACGAGGGAGAGGGCGATGCCTGTATTTCCTGTGGTGGGCTCCACAATCACTGACTCAGGGGTTAGGAGCCCCTGGCGTTCAGCTTCCTCGATCATGTAGAGCCCAATCCTGTCCTTTATGCTGCATGTGGGATTGTTTGATTCAATCTTGGCAAGGATCTCAGGCTTGACAGATGCCCCGATTCTGTTTAGTCTTATCAAAGGTGTCCATCCGATTAGCTCGAGCACATTATCATAGATCTTTTTCATGAAATCACCACGTGATTGGAGATTGTCTTGGTGACAGAAGTGTATCGAATACTAATATATAAATATTTTCATTATATTATAAAGGATTTTTTACAATATTGGATTATATTATTGTGTTTTAACTATATATTAAAGAAAAGAGGAAATAACAGAAGGATAGCAGATGGCTGGCCTCTTGACATGTCGATTTTTCTAACGCCACACAAAACAAGGACATTATTCCACATGTTACACGTGTAACAGAACGGACACCCACAGATGACAACCCCGGTTAGTGAAAACACTTATTGCAAATGTAACCCATCACCAAATATGGGAATTCACAAAGAAGAAATTCTTCACAAAGAGAGCAGAATAAAGATTTTAGTAGATAATAAAACATTAGTAAAAAAGGCTCTTGATGAGTTAATAAAACAAGGAAATTTGATTGAGGAATACATTAAAAAGGACACTCTCTTTGAAACGACCTTGAGCCCACGTAGAATCGAGAAGGATGCCCTTGACATAGTTAAAGATATGGCAGAAGGTGCTCAAATAGCTAACGTTGGACCAATGGCTGCTGTTGCAGGTACAATAGCTGAATTTGTGTGTAGGAGGTTAATAAAAGAAAATGCTCAGATAGCTGTCGTTGAGAATATTCAGCAATGTGATGTGCAGATATGAGTCAGAACAGCCCAAAATAAGAGAAACACCTGAAGAACCTTTATTAGAAAATTAAGGTCGCAACCTTTATGGGGGATGTTCCTCAAGAGAACTGGAGTGGTCAACGTGATGTCAAATTTTGACTAGAATCAGCAGCGAAAGAATATCAAGATTCTGCATTCCAATCTTTCAAATGGGGTTGTCAAGTTTTCGGGGGATGGAACCTCTCTGAGCTTATAAATCGTTTTTTTGTTAATGGAATATAAACAATAAAGATAAATTTACCCAATGTTACACGTGTAACAAAAGCAGCACCCACAGATTTGACAACCTCTTTCACGAAAGATTTATATAAAAATAAAACGAAAGTTTCACAAGAATTGTTAGTTGGATACTCCACCTTTATAACCTCTTCACTTCAGCATGAACCCAAGAAGTGCAAGGGGTTAACACATTGGTGAGAGAGACAGTACAGGAATCATAATACCTCGAAAAAGAAAGCAAAAGGAGGTGAGATCACATGTTTGCAGAACTGATATCATCTGGAGCAATAGGCTTTAGGGTTAGTGGGAACTGTACACACGGTGTATATCCTACTTTAAGTTGTATATGCGGGACCGTCCCCAAAACAGGGCACTGCAGAAAAGGCGTAATGTAACCTTCTAAGGTTAATCCGTTGAGCCAATTTAGGTCCCAAAAAATGGATTGGTGCTGAAACCCTAACAATTATGCTAAAGGAGAAACCGGAAGGCAGAAGTGACACTCAATACTCAGATGTTGGCAAGGGTTTACTTATTTGTAAAACTTTATCTTCTCAGATCCTGCATTTTGGAGAAGTGATCACGTAGAATCTGAAGAAAATGTCATGAATTTTTAGATTTTGTAAGCACTTTTACAGTGTCATAATCTGTTATTGCAGCATTCCTCACAGATATATGATTACGTTTCCTATATTGATTTCATTTAGTACTGAAATGTATTATTTTTCTGTATATAAGGATAATGATAAAAATGTGGGTGGTGTGGTTCTTAGGTTAACATCATGTATTGAGGGATTATCCTTTCTTGAGGGAGATTTTTGAGGAGATACTGGGTTACTATGGCTACTGCTACCAGTAAAAGTTCTTCAGGTTCATCATCTGAAAATGAGGGTGATAAAAATGCAATTTTCATGCTAATACCAAAGCAGAATGCGGTAATTAAGGGTCTCTCCTGTTCGGAAGGCTTTACCTTTAAGTCAGTGCACGCACAAAAGTTGCACAGAATCCATGCGTTGTACAGCAAGGTGGCTAACATCCAGAAGAAGAATCGTATTGCA
>Ga0209427_10003304_pt1 | contig 18961 bp, 16 predicted proteins | sample DeeMarSWOR136_30_FD_187465 | JGI IMG/M metagenome (GOLD analysis project Ga0209427, IMG submission 187465) | Marine sediment microbial communities from White Oak River estuary, North Carolina - WOR-1-36_30 (SPAdes) (version 2) | ecosystem: Environmental > Aquatic > Marine > Intertidal zone >...
CAATAGAAAGAGGGGCATATGACCGAAGGAGCGATCCCGGTTCAAGAAGACCAAGCTTTTCCAAGGCATGGGCATGGCCGACATCGTGCCAATAGCCGATGGATCCCCCGGAAAAACGTTCCATAATGAGTCCGATTTCCTCAAAGTCGGGAATTTGGTCATAACGGTACCGATTTTCAACCCCCAAGAGAATACCGCGCTTTTCAGCCTCACGATTCAAGCGATCGAGGCTGAAGAAGACACTTTCAAGGTAGGGGTCCCTCGTTTCCTTTCTTTCCTTGAGCTTCCCCTCGAGGAAGTGACGTCCCTCGGGGGAGCCCAACCTCTGGTGGTTGAACAGATTCTTCAACCGTTCATTTTCTGGTTCCATATCAACTTTGCCCAGATGCAGAACTACCGCTGCCGCACCCAGATCCTCTGCACATTCGATAGTGCGGGTAGTCATGCGGATAGCCAAGTTTCTGGTCTCTTTCTCCGGAGAAGATAAAAGGAACCGATCCCCGCTGGCACTTGAGAGGGGAATGTCATCGGGAAGGGGGAAAAAGTTATGAATGCTCATCACGTTTAGCTTTCCCTTGAGGATCACGGGCCGCATCTCCCGGTGCATTGTCTCCGTAACGCGATACTCCAGTTCTACCCCCCTGAACCCGAGATCCACCATCTCCCCAATGATGTGCTCAGCCGTTATGCCTTCTCTTTCAGTTAGCCACGATGTGGAAAGGCCGATCACCGAAGCATTCCTCCCAAATGTGAATTCCTCTGGTTTCCCGCACATCTGATTGAAATGTGACGAGACAAACCGCTCCCGGTGCGATCAGTCCCCGGAAATCCACCGCGGTTGGAAATATTATACCAACATCCTTGGCGGTGGTGCACGTATTGGGATATGATCTATTGAAAGAGAGCTCCATTTGAGACCAAGGACAGAAGCGAGGATACCAAGGTTTTACATGGAATTATACCTCTGCGAGCTTGCCCTCACGGATAGAGCATGTTATTGGTACTCAAAATTGGACGGCTTCGCAAAAAGTACTTCTCTCCTTCGACGCAGAGCACCACGGCTTTAGCCGTGGGTAAATGCTCTTCGCTCAGGATGTCGCCCGTATGGGCGTAACAAGCAGTACCACAGGCTCGGTTGTGGGGTTCCATGTACACCTCATTTCTTGGGATTTGCGCGCCTTGTATGAAAAAAATGTTAAGCCGAGCAATCTGCTGCCAAAGGTACTGTTCGCTCTGGAAGTTTTGAGACAGTCGCTAAGAGGTGGCATAACGAAGTAAGCCTATCCTGGGCTTAAGGAGGAAAAAAATGAGGAGGAAAAGCATCCTCAATATCCTTTTTGGGACGCACAATGTTCTAGAAATTATTCCCGGGCTCGCACTTGCGGCTGTAGTTACCATAGTCGGGATACAGTTGACGGGGTTGGTAGCCACCCTTCTGGGACTTACAAAGAGTCCCGTGAGTGCCATCATGATGGCTATTGTCCTTGGGATAATAGTCAAGAATACAATAGGTGTTTCCAAACTGTGTCAGCCTGGGGTTGATTTTGGTTTAAAGAAACTTCTCAGGCTTGGCATCATACTGATGGGTATCAGATTGAGCATATTTGCTGTTCTTAAGATAGGGGTTCTCAGTACCGGTATCGTTGTAGTGGCAATTGCAACCGGTATATTTTTGACTCTTCTCATCACAAGAAAACTTCGTCTGGCTGAGAGGCTGGGTACGTTGATAGGGGTAGGGACGGGAATCTGTGGAGCAAGCGCAATTGTTGCCACAGGACCTGCAATTGAGGCAGAGGAAGAGGAAATAACGTACGCGGTCGGAACCATCACGATATTTGGAATAGTGGCAATGTTTATCTACCCCTATGTGAGTCACCTCGTACTTTCAATGTCCCATGTAGAGTCAGGGATATTTATGGGTACCTCCATCCATGAAACTGCACAGGTTGCAGGTGCAGGTCTTATGTATGACCAGCTTTGGATAGGTGCAAATAAAACAGTAAATCCAACAGGTGCGGATGTTGCTATTGTAACGAAACTTGTTCGCAATGCCTTTATGGCCATAGCAATTCCCCTTTTATCCTACCGATATTTAAGGAGGAGTCGGCGAATATCCAGGAAAAAGGTCAGTGCACTTTCGCTTTTTCCAACTTTCATTCTCGGTTTTGTCGCACTGGCTGTTGTCAGGTCTCTTGGTGACTACCTTGTTCTGAGCGAAAGTTTCTGGAATGCTGAAGGATGGAATCACCTTTGTTCTCTGGTTAAACAGTGGTCCGGATACTTTCTCGCCGTTGCGATGGCAGGAGTTGGACTTGGGACAGATATCAGGAAACTGAAACAGCTTGGAGCCAAACCGTTCTGTGTAGGGCTTTTTGCAGCTCTTTCGGTGGGAGTAGTGAGCATCATAATGATAAAGTTACTCGGTGCATTCCTGGTGACAGTGGGGTGAAATAGTTGTAATTGGGAATTTCTGGAACGGCGGCGCACGTCACGCAGAACCGTTTATCAGGACGGTGTGTGGGACAGGAGGGTAGAGGAGAGGCAAGAATACGGAGGGCTTTACACGGGATATCACCTTTGATAGCTATCTCGCAACACTCACCAACGATTGATAATATATTCCGGATCCCTGTACTACACTACTAGCCAGAGGTTCCTTGAAAGCACCCTGGTGAGAAAAAGATGGAACAGAACAGTATCGAGGGATTGTACATGGTCGAGAGGTCTTCTGAGTCTGACGTGGCAGTCCTCTTTATTCACGGCCTTGGAGAATCTTCCTTCTCCTGGAAGGAAGCCTTTTCCGCGTTGGTATCGGACTGGCATCTCCTCGCCATCGATCTTCCTGGATATGGCAGGAGCCCAAGGGGAGATTTCGATGGAGGGCTTGACGGTTATGTTGACTGTTTGGAGAATCTCATCAATAAGTACCTAACTGCAAAACGCGTTGTCGTTGTCGGTCATTCCTTTGGTGGGGACATCGGGAGTTTCCTTTCAAATAGGAGTCTCAAAGTTATTGCTTTTGTGAGTGTCGAAGGAGACCTTACGCCCCATGATCTATTCATATCTCATCGTGCGGTGAATTCAGTTTCCTTTACAAAATGGTTTGACGAATTCAAGGAAGAGATTTATCAGATGGGAAGGAAATCTGTCGCTTTCCGCCGTTACTTGGTCAGTCTCAACATGGCTCATCCGGACATATTTCTCGAGAGCTCGCGTTCAATCGCCGAGAACGTGCTGAGACTTGGGGCAGAATTTCTCAAGATTCGGTGCCCAAAGAGATTCTTCTGGGGGAGAAAGAGCCTCGCCAGGGAGACACGGGAATTTGTCAGGAGGCATCACATTCCCAGCGCGAGCTTCGATTCCGGACACTGGATCATGATCGATCGGGCTGAGGAGTTCTACAAGAAGGTGCGTGCCTTCGTTCTGGAATCAATAGGCGGTGAGAATTATCAATAGGTGATAAAAATCAAAAGGCGGATCGATGCGAAGGAAATTTCGGAGGGAACCTTTTCCTCTGAGATCATAACAATGGACAGGTGCTCTTCGTTGGAGTCCCGTCTCTTGAGGTCCAGTTCCCAATACGCCCAGGGCCCCCATATTTGGCCACATAAAGTTCCGGCCAATTTTGGATGAGAACCTCATCGGGATAGCCATTATCTACCCACCCCGAATCAAGAGCCCCCACAACGGTTTCCCTAAACTCACAATGGGTTTTAATTGGTAGAGCTGATCCTGCGCCACATCCCCATAAAAAAACGACGCCGATAGGAGAATTAAAGTGTTCATTTCATAAATGCCCGGTCTGAAATGGACTTGACCATGGCGGAAATCTATGATCTTTCCTCCGTTTCCTTGAGCATGATTCTGGCATCCGCCACAACACATGAGGTTGATGAGCAGATGACCGGGTTGAGGTCGATAGATTCGATGAACTCCTCAAGGTCCATAACCAATTCGGAGAAGGTTATGAGAAGCCTGATCAATTCGCTTCGATTGATCGGTTCTGAGCCCCGGTACCCCTCGAGAAGCCGGCCTGCCTTCAGGTCCTTTATCATTGATTCGACATCCCTCTCGCGAAGAGGGGCCATCCTCAAGGTAATATCTCGATAAACCTCCACCCCCGTTCCGCCAATCCCCAGGAGGATCACCGGCCCAAATTGGTAATCGATCTTGGCGCCTACGATCAATTCTAGACCCAACACCATCTCCTCAACCAGCACACCGGCAAAGTCCTCAACCTGGCTGAACCGGGTAAAGGTTTCGGTCAACTCCCTATCGGTATCGATCCCAACCGCCACGCCATCGCAGTCTGATTTGTGCACAATCCGGGGAGAAACCACCTTCGCAACGGCGGGATAACCGATCTCTTGGGCAAACCGAACTGCCTCCCCTTCCGTAGTCGCCCAGGTGAATCGAGGAACTTCCAGGCCTGCCAGCGAAAAGAGGTGTTTGGCCTGAGGTTCCAGGACCCAGCCCGTATCCTTTGAGGCGGAAAGTATGTCCCTTATCCCCTTCTTCAACACGGTTGACACCTCCTCATGGCCTCAGCCATCTGCACCGTCCCCTCAATGGAGTGGGCCACTGGTATCCGGTTGAATTCAAACCCCTCGATGAATATACCGTACTTTTCCACATGGGGCACGTAGGCGATGAGCGGTTTGCCCGCTTGCCGATAGATTTGGCTCAATCGGGCGGCCAAATCCGATGTTACCCCAGGCGTGTAGGGCAGAAGCAGTATCAAGACACAGTCAACTTCCTCCATGCTGCTCAGGAATTTAGCGGCGGCGATGAAGTCATCATCCACGGCGCTCCCCGTTAAATCGATGGGATTGCTAAAGGAGGCGATTGCCCGCACCCTTGATGAAACTCGTTCCCTGATTTCAGCTTGATGCTGATCGGATAAGGTCGGCACGGAAAGGCCACGGGACGAACAGGCGTCCACGGCCAGGGCTCCGTGCCCCCCACTAGTGGTGATGATACCGATCCTGCCTTCAATGGACTGATTGTAACAGCTCAAGGCTTCGCAGAAGGAGAGCAGCTCAAATTCATTTCTGGCCTCCACCACACCATACTGAGAGGCCACTGCGGAGAAGACCTCGTAGTCTCCGGCCATTGAGGCCGTGTGACTGGAAATAGCTCGACTTCCCCCGGGGCTCTTGCCCGATTTTAAAACAATAACAGGCTTTGGGCATCGGCCAGCTGCCAGGACGAATTTCCTCCCCTCGTTTTTCTCGAAACCCTCCACGTAGAAAGCCATAACATCAGTCCCGGTGTCATGGGCAAAATATTTGAGCAGGTCCAATTCTCGGATCAGGGCCTTATTCCCAATACTCACCGCCAGGGAAAGGCCAATACCTTCATCGGCAAACTTGCTCATCTGATCGACAAGGGTCCCCCCGCTTTGACTGATCAGGGCAACCCTTCCCCTATCCGGCCTCACCATTCGTTCGCTGGGAAGGAAAAAGGTGTCCATATGGGGAGGGGAATAAATCCCCAGGCAGTTGGGTCCTATAAAAGGAAAGCCCGCTTCACTTGCCAGGGATACCATGCGTTCCTGCAAGTCCTTTCGGCCGATTTCCGCAAATCCTCCCGAAATGACCACCGCTCCACCAACTTTGGCATCAATACATTCGGCAATGATATCGGGAACCATTTGGGAGCGGACGGCGATGACCGCCAGATCGACCTCTTGGGGAATATCCGAGATGCGGGAATAGACCATTTCCCCCTGGAGGATTCCCCCCCGGTCATTAACCGGAAAAACTTCGGCCTGGAACCGAAGGTTATTCTTGTTGTAAATGACATTGGCCGGATGCCGGTCGTTATTCAGGGAAACCCCGATGACGGCTAAGGTTTTCGGTTTGAACAGGGCGTTGAAGTTCACCAGTGCTCCTTTTGTTGAGGTTCTGTAGCGTTGCAGCCATGCGGTGTCACAGTGCTGCGGTTTGAAGGACAAAATTACGCTCAGGAGCAGGGGAGTCTTCCAGAAAATCCGAAAACTCCAGTCAAGATTTAATCTTAACATTTATTACCATCTATGATAAAGGATATTTCCGGCCAATGAAAGTGTTTTTTGTGGAGGGGTTGTGAAGCTCCCCGCCCACAGGGCGGGGCTTGGGGGGCACTTGCCGGTCAACCTGAGGATATACAGCCTTGGGAAGGGGGTAGCACGACGATGAAACTGTCGGAGATCTACGAAAAAGGGGCCGAAAACCTGAAAAGGAAGAAACTTCTCTTCTATCTCCAAGGGGTGGAGACGGAGTTCACCCTGGAGCATAACGAGGAGATTTTCAAGCGGTTCAAGTTCCTCCAGAGGGCCATCGGTTCAAAGCCAGCCTCTACGGAGACGACCTTCATGGGGGTGCGGCTTAGAACCCCCATAACCATGTCCTCCGTGTCCATGCCCATCCCCCAGATCGCGGAAGGTGGATTGCTTCAGGTGGCTGAGGGAGTGAAGGCAGCGGGATCGATGATGTGGACCGGGTCTCCCCTTCCCCAGAACTTGGAGGAACTCGTCCAAACGGGCGTCCCCCTAGTCCAGACGGTCAAGCCCTATGAGGACAGGAGCAGGATCTTCCACGAGATAGAGACGGCGGAAAGGGCAGGAGTGACCGCCGTAGGGGTGGAGATCGATGCGGGTCAGGGGACGAAGATTTATGATCAGATTATAGCCTCGGGTTGCACCCCGATTTCCGTTGGAGAACTGAGGGAGATCAAGGGGGCGGTGAAAAAACCCCTGGTGTTGAAGGGAGTCCTCAGCCCGTGGGATGCCGAAAAATCCCTGGAGGCTGGGGCGGATCTCATCGTAGTTTCCAACCACGGTGCCCACACCGTCGACTACCTTCCGCACCCTCTTGAGGTGATGGACGAGATCGTGAAAGTCATCGATGGGAAGATACCCATTATGGTCGATGGAGGTTTTCGGCGCGGAACGGACGTTCTAAAAGGTCTGGCCTTCGGGGCTCAGGCCGTAGGTATTGTAAGGCCCATACTCTATGGGTTGGCAGCCAACGGAAAGGATGGGGTCCGTGAAGTGTTGGAACAGATGACGTCTGAATTACAGAGGACCATGACCATGGTAGGGGTGAAGAATCCCACGGAGGTCAGCAGAGACATTCTCCTTTAGGTCAATGGGCATCAATACGGGGAAAATCCCTGTGACCAGGTGCAAACCCATCGGCCAATGCGGGTTTAGACGATCCTGATTACGAATTCAGGGCAAGCCTCAGCGCAGTATCCGCATAATATGCATTTCCCCATGTCGACAATGGACTGGCCCTTTTTCCCCTTGGATTCGTCGGCTTGCGAAATGTCCACGTGGAGGGCCCCCTGAGCACAGGCCTCCACACAGGCTCCGCAACCCACACAGCGGTCGTAAATTGTAAGGGTTCGCGAGGCGGTTTCTATTTGAGATAACGTTTCCTCTGAAACCTCCCGTCCTTCAAAGATGCTCACGTTCATCTCTACTTCGGCGGGCGACTTCATGCCAACGCAGATGGAATCGACAAAGCCCAAATTCCGGAGATACTGGAAAGGCTCTTTGGGGGATTTCCTCAAATGTCCGCCGGCTAATGGTTTCATGGCATAGATCCCCATTCCACGGGCATCAGCTTGCCTGCACACCTCGATCATATCATCAATTGATCCGTCGATGATCCCGAGTCCCTGGGAATTGAGCACGGGGAACAAAACATCAATATCCCGCTCTGCCACTACGGCCCGGGCCCCCTCTACCTTGTGGACTGATGCGCCAATGGCCCTGATCAGACCACGTTCCTTGAGATCAAGCAAGAGATCAAGGACGCCACGGCGATCCGCCAAATCTTGGACGCCATGGACAAGGTGAAGCTGGTAAATGTCGATATACTCCCGATCCAACTCCTTGAGAGAGGCCTCGAAATCCTCCTGGGCGAGATCCGGTGTCCTCGAATGTGTTTTGGTGGAAATGATGGCCTTATCACCGGCGCCCCTGAGCCCCTCACGTAAATGGCCCTCGGTTCCGTAGGTTCGCCCGGTGTCGAAAAAATTGATTCCAGAATCCAAGGCCTTCTTCACCAATCGACCACCTTCTTTCAGGGTCACATTAGCCTGCATCTCTGCAAAGATGAGCGTGCCATAGGAGAGTTCGCTAACCTCTATTCCCGTGGTGCCCAACGTATTTCTCTTCATCGTAGATCCCCCCGGAGAGCAGGATAGATGACAAACCAGTGAATTGCTATGGGGCATTTAAGGGTCGGCCTGAGGCATGAAAAAAATGGGATTAAGCACCGCAGAACCATTACCTTATATTGTATAGAAAAGTCCTCTTAAATACCACTCGGCACGCTGAAGGAATAATAACAGGCTGGCCGAAGGAGGGAAAAAAATGGTATACATTGGATAAACGGTATCCCTTTGTGAGAACGAAATGGGAACGTACCTCTGGGTGTGTGTAATCGTGTTTTTTGCCGCCTTTACCCAAGGGTTGTCCGGTTTCGGATCTGTCTTGCTGGCCCTACCATTGCTGGCCATTTTCCTGGATATCAAGACGGTTATCCCCCTTGTGGCATTATACGGCGTCTCCATAACCTTCATGCTTCTGGTCCAGCTCTGGAAGCATCTGGAGTGGAAGAAGATTTATCCCCTCCTTGTGGGGGCTGCCCTGGGTGTACCTATTGGGGTCTTCTTTCTCAAAAGGCTCGATAGGGATATCATCCACTGGATCCTGGGCATAATCCTCGTTTCATATTCCATGTACGGCCTTTTCTTCAGATCATCAAAAGGGGGGATAAGGGAGGGATGGGCCTATCTTTTCGGTTTATTCGGGGGCTGTCTCGGAGGTGCACTTAGTGCGTCAGGGCCGCCGGTAATCGTGTATACCTCTCTCCAATCGTGGAGCAAGGATAGGGTAAAGGTTACCTTACAGGGGTTTTTTATTTTCTCCGGCCTCATGGTTGTTTTTGCCCATGTTATAAGCGGGTTGACTACGGTGGCTGTCCTCCGATTTTATGGGGTTTCGTTAATCCTTTTGATTTTGGGAACGTATGTTGGCTCCTATTTTTACGGAATGATAGGGGACCAGTGGTATAAGAGGGTTATGTTTATTGTTCTCGCCTTTTTAGGGGCCTTTATGATCTACAAGGCGATGTAGGGAATTCGAATCCTATCCCAGACCTCCTTTTTTCACGGGATATACCCAGCTCATGGTACCCCCGGTCAAGTTTTTCACCCGGGTAAACCCCTTCTGCATCAAGATCCGTGTTGCCAGATAAGAGCGGAGGCCTGTACGGCAATATACCACCGTCTCCCTATCCTTATCGAGCTGGTCGATACGATCCCGGAGGTGATGTAGGGGGATATGGATCGCCCCAGGGATCATTCCTTCTTTGAGACATTCCTTTCTGGATCGAACATCGATCAGTGCCAGATTCCCTGGACTTTCAATTTTCTCGTGGAGTGCCGTGGGCGTGATGGGGATCCAGTCCCCTTCGAAGAAATTCTGCCCAATAGCCCCGGCAATCACCACTGGGTCACGGGCAGCCGAATAAGGCGGTGCATAAGCAAGATCCAGGTGAAGGAGTTCGTCCAAGGGCATCCGATGATATATCGCAGTTGCCAGCACATCGATCCTTTTGTCAACACCCTCCTCCCCGATGACCTGGCCTCCGAGAATTCGGCCCGATGCGCTATCGGTGATCGTTTTTATGTGCAGGGGTTTTGAGCCGGGGTAGTATTCGGCGATGTGGCCCGGATGGATAAATGTCACGAGGGGATCGAAACTCGCTTGCTGGGCCTCCATCTCTGAAAGTCCGGTTTTCGCAACGGTCAAGTCGAAAACCTTGAGGATCACCGTTCCCAGGAAACCTTTAACCGCAATCTTTCTCCCGAGAGCGTTGGCTCCGGCGGCCCTGCCTTGTTTGTTGGCGGCAGATCCCAAGGGTGTCAAAAAGGGTGTACCCGTTACCCGGTGAATGGATTCCACGCAGTCCCCCGCTGCGAAGATGTCGGGATCGCTGGTCTGCATATACTCATTGACCTTCAGCCCGCCCGTCTCCCCGATTTCCAGCCCTGCTTCCTTAGCCAAGGCCACATTGGGCCGAACACCCAAGGAGAGGATCACGAGGTCGGCTTTTACGGTTTTGCCCGCCTCGGTGTGCACCATGCCGGAGCCGTTTCGATTCTCAATCGCCTTCAAGCCCTGGGAGAGGAGGAAGCTCGTCCCTTTTGTTTCCGCATGCTGGCGAACGAGCTCCGCCATATCCCAATCCAGGAACGGGAGGATCTGACCTAATCTCTCGACGATAGAGACCTTCAACCCCGTGAGCCCAAGGTTTTCCATCACTTCCATCCCTATCAGGCCGCCCCCTATGATAACGGCTTTACGTGGACGTTTCTCACGCATGAATTGGTAAATGCGATCCATATCCTCGAGGGTCTTGAAGGTGAAGACAAAGGGAAGATCGACACCGGGAAGGGGAGGAATTACCGGTGATGAACCGGGAGAGAGGATGAGGCGATCGTAGGGCTCCTCTTTCATGCTCCCCGTCTTTAGATTGCGAACGACTACCACTTTCCGTGCCCGATCGATCCTGGAGACCTCCCTGTGGGTCTGAACATCCACCCGAAACCGCTGTTGGAAACGCTTTTCAGTAACGATGAGAAGGTTGTTCCGGTTTTCGATCACTCCCGATAGGTAGTAAGGAAGGCCACAGTTGGCATATGCGATATTCGGTCCCTTCTCAAACATGACGATTTCAGCGTCCTCAGAACATCGACGCGCCTTTGCCGCAGCAGATGCGCCTCCAGCAACACCTCCAACGATAACAATCTTGGGCTTTCCCATAGTAAGCTACCTCCTCGTCTTATTAAATCATCCTGTTATATCATCCCCCCCTGGAAGGAATAAGTCCTACAGTCCATTTCTGGATTAAATAATATGAATTATCCGTCCCGATATTCAAGAGATGGCAACAAATGCATACGAAGATTACGATCGATTCCCATACGGTAAACGGATGGGGAATGCAAATTATCGATTATGTTTCCGTCCTGCTTTCTCAGATCAAATATCGTCGTTTCATTGCTCGGGTTACACAAACTCCTCGTAGGGCACGTTGATTCAAAAAGAGTATTCGATGCGATGGGGACAGAAATCCCAGGGTAGAGGCTCCCTCAATAAGATTGGAGGCTGTGGGAGATTGAGGAGGCATTTGCCCCTCAATAGTTGGGTGGGCGGGATGTTATCACGGCAAAATAGAGTAGGAGTTTCTCAAAAAATATTTAATATAGTAAAAAAACTTGACAAATGGATTATTGCATTTTAGTGTTACCGGTAACATTTTCTGGCGCAATATTTTATCCAATAATGTTTGTAACATTCCCGCACTCTGGGACCCTCCCAAGGGGGGAGCCCAGCGATTATACGGTGCATTGGTAGAGGGGAGAAAGAAAAAATTCATGGAAAAGAAGAGATTGACTATGAGAGAGATTGCCAAAATTGCAGGGGTTTCCCACATGACCGTCTCGAGGGCGCTGTATAACGATCCCAGAATTCGAGAGGAGACTAAGAAGAGAATTTTGGACTTAGCGGACAAACTCAATTACAGGCCCGTTGCCAGAGCTCGCCCCTTTGCCTCGAGGAAATCAAACTTGATCGGGCTGGTTGTTTCGGATATCAGCAACCCATTCTGCGCCGAACTGGCAAGGGGCATTGAGGATAAGGCCCACGAAGAAGGATATAATGTTATTTTTTGCAGCACGGATAACAAACCCGAGCGGATGGAGTCCTATGTCCATCTCATGATGGATGCAGGTGTTGATGCTTTTATTTTTGCCTCAACGCGACTTCGTGAGCCCGTTGTCGAAAAACTGATTGATGAGCGTTTTCCTCTGGTGCTCGTGAACAGGAAATTGAGAGGGGAGACGTGTAACTATGTAGTCCTCAATAATATGAAGGGGGCTTATGAAATTACTGAACACCTCATAAACCTCGGTTACAGAAAAATTGCGATTATTACTGGACCTTCGAATTTCTTCACAGGATTAGAAAGATTGAAGGGTTATCAGCAAGCGTTGAAAGATCACGGTATTGAGTTCGATGATAATTACGTCATTCAAGGTTACTTTACAAGGGAGATGGGATATAAGGGAACTAAAGAGCTACTCACTATGGAAGAAAGGCCTGAGGCCATTTTCGCCGGAAATGACTATGTCGCCATGGGGGTGATCGATGCGGTGGAAGAATTGGGATTGCGTATCCCAGAAGAAATCGCGTTGGTGGGCTTTGACGATACGGCGTTTGCATCCAATCAGAGGATTAGATTAACAACGGTGAGTCAAAGGACATATGAGATGGGAAATTTGGGTGTTCAAATACTCATCGATTATATTGAGAGGAAGGAAACGGATTACACCCATAGGGTCGTTTTGGAACCACGATTGGTTATTCGGGAATCTTGCGGGCAAAAATTGCTGGAAAAGCGTAAAAACAAGCGGACGCCAGGGTCCAAGGTTGAATCATTGAGCTCTTTGGACCGAATGTAAATTTTCCCCTTCTTTTACGGAAACAGATAACTCAATACACGAGATAGCCAGTGGGGTTCTCATAGAAGCAGCCCATAGCCCGGTATTTTTGTTGAATATGTAACCATCGCATGAGATAAGATTTGTCTTTTCCCCGGTGGATTGAGTTTTGAAGAAAAGGCCTTGGTCGAACCTTTCGCTTTCGGGATCCATGCCGGCCAGATGGCATAGATCCGCGGTGGTGATTCAGCCCTTATTATGAAATGCGGGAGAATCGGGTGGCTACCCTGGTCGTCTCAAAAGAAGCCGGAGGCACCCGGATGATCGATAGAGATGTGGAAGATTTCAATCTCGCGAAGGCGAAGGAACTGGGTGCGTGGACAACTGTCAATGGGAGAAGGGAATCCCTCGATCAAAAAGGAAAGGAACGAACAAAAGGGGAGGCGCCGGCCGCACCGGTCATTGCTGTTGGTGTTTCCTCCCATATCGATGAGTCGCTTGGTCTGATCCATGAGACATGTGCTCAAATTGATGCACGAAACAAGGATGAAGTCGCGATTCGCTCTGTCCAGGACGCTAAAGCTTGCGAAAGGAGGAAAGCCGATGAGTTTCAAGCGACTCTTTGAGCCATATCAATTACGGGGCTTAGAACTCAAGAACCGCCTCATCAGCGCTCCCTGCGAGAGGAACTATGCCAACGTAGACGGTTCGGTGACACAGCGATACATAGACTACGTGGTCGAAAGGGCGAAGGGTGGAGTGGGGTTAATCATCGTGGAGTCAATGTACATAGACCCGGTAGGGAGGGGCCATATCAGGCAGCTCGGGATCTATGCTGACAAGCTCATACCGGGGTTGCGCCGTTTGACGGATGCCGTCCATGCCAACGGCGCCAAGGTTGCCTCTGAGCCCATGTCCTGCGGCAGGGAGACTTCCTCGTATATTACGGGATTTCAGCCCGTGGCGCCTTCCAACGTGCCCTGCAAGGTTCTCGCAGGGGGGGAGGCTCCGCGAGAACTGACGGTGGACGAAATCAGGGGATTGATCGAGAGCTTTGGTGAGGCGGCGAGAACAAGTATGGAAGCTGGTTTCGATCTGATTGAGATCCACGGAGCCCATGGCTACATCATAAACCAATTCTTATCTCCTTTTAGCAACAGGCGGACGGATGAATATGGGGGATCCTTTGAGAAACGCATGCGTTTTCCGCTGGAAGTCGTGGCCAGGGTCAGGAAGGTGGTGGTGGAGAACGTTCCCCTTGCCTATCGGATGAGCGGAGAGGAAAAGATCGAGGGAGGACTCACCATCGATGACATGGTAAGATTCTCTCAGGAACTGGAGAAGGCTGGGATCGACTTGATCGATGTATCCGCGGGCATCTATGAATCCGTAGTATGGATTGTACAACCGATGGCGTTCCCACGGGGATGTCTCGTCGAGCTTGGAAGGAGAATTAAGGAGAAGGTGAGCATACCCGTCTCCATCGTGGGGAGAATCAATCATCCCGAACTGGCAGAGGAGATCCTCGCCGCTGGGAAAGCTGACTTCATCGCCATTGGAAGGGCGTTACACGCTGATCCCTACTGGCCCATGAAGGCAGAGGAAGGGCGGGTGGAGGATATTCGGATCTGTCCTGCCTGTATGAGCTGCAGCGATCAATTGGCTACTCATCTGCCCATCACCTGTGCAATCAACCCCGAGGCTGGGCGCGAGAGGGAATTGGCAATCAAGCCGGCACTGAAGAAAAAGAGGGTTCTAGTGGTCGGGGCGGGCCCATCCGGTATGGAGGCAGCTCGGGTTGCTGATCTTCGGGGCCATGAGGTTATCCTCTGTGAAAAGCGAGAGCGAGTAGGTGGACAGCTACACTATGCCTCAAGTGCTCATCATAAGAAGGAGTTCGAGGAGGTTATTCGGTTCCTGGAGGTTCAGCTGAAAAAGTCTCAGGTGGATATGCGGTTGGATACTGAAGTAACCCTTGCGCTGGTGCAAGAGATCAGGCCTGATGTCGTGATTGTTGCCGCAGGGGCAACGCCAGTTTTGCCCTTTACACCCGGTGTGGATAAGCCCAATGTCCACTCTGCCGTCGACGTTCTCGACAAGCGCGTAAAGCTATCCGGAAAGACCGCCATCATAGGAGGGGGATTGGTTGGGTTGGAAACGGCTCTCTTCCTCCTGGAGAACGGTGTTTCCCCCTTAATCATTGCGGAGCCGACTGATAAGCTGGGGGGAAATGTCGGATTGCGCACGGGCTGGTTCATTCGAAACGAGGTAACGAATCACCCCGACATCGATGTGCGAATGGAAACCACGGTTGAACAGATCAGGAACGATTCAATCGTCGTGCAGCACAAGGGAAAGTTCGAAGAGCTGAAAGCCAAGAACGTCGTTCTGGCCGTGGGGATGCGGAATAACGACATACTGGCTGAAGAACTGAGGGCAGAGGGGGCCATTGGGGAACTCTATGTTATCGGGGATTGCAACATCCCGAGAACGATGAAGGAAGCCTTTGAAGAGGCAGCCATGGCCGCCCGGAGGGTTTGAAAGGGTATCCTGGGAGATTCGGGCTCCGTTAGGTCATTGTAAGAATGGAACAATCGATTTTCATCACAGGGGGAGCGGGGTTTTTGGGGGCACACATAGCTCGTGCCCTCGCGGAGAGAGGCGATCGGGTCGTTCTCTATGACAACGTTTCCACCGGCCTTCCCCAGAACCTCCTTCCTTTCCAGGACAGGGTTAAGGTTGTGCAGGGGGATATTCTCGATTTGACCTTTCTCATGAGAACCATGAAGGCGGAAGATGTGAAGCGGATCATTCATACCGCTGCCCTGGTGGGTTTCGGGCCCTCCATCGAGAAGCCCGCCCTTACGGCAAAGATCAATGTAGAAGGTACCATTAATGTCCTTGAGGCCTCGCGCATTTTGGGAATTGAGAGGCTCATGGATATCAGCTCAGAGGAGGTATATGGGCAGTTTCCATATGAGCCCCTTGATGAGGACTACCCGGTTTCCCCCACGGTCCCCTATTCCATCACGAAGATGGCGGCGCAGAGATATGAGGAATTTTTCCACACCTTTTTCGGGCTGGATGTTGTGATCATCAGAACCTCTTGGGTCTACGGATGGGGGCTGCCCAGGGCCAGACCACCCAAGACCTTCCTCGAGAATAGTCTAAAAGGAACCCCGACAGAGATGGAGACGGGGGGTGATCATCGGGCCGACCACACCTATATTGATGACTTCGTACGAGGAGCCTTGCTTGCTTTCGACGTGAAGGAGCCCAAGAGTCGCGTCTTCAACATCGCCAGTGGGAAGGCTTACACCTTCAAAGAGATGGCCCAGATGGTCCGAAAGATTATTCCGGGTGCGAAGATAACCGTGGGCCCGGGCCTACTGAGGTATGCTGATGGGGTGGATGCTCCGCAAAAGGGGGCCCTCAGCATTCAAAGAGCTCAATCCGAGCTCGGGTACCAACCCCAGTATGATCTCTTTGAGGGTTTGAAGAAGTACGCTGATTCTCTGAGAGAAGAGGGGATGTGAGACACATGGAAAAGATGAAGGCCTTTGTGAAGGTCAGGCCGGAACCGGGTGGAGCGGAATATTTGGATTGGGACGTGCCCAATATAGGGGCTGGAGATGTACTCATCCGAGTAAAAGCTGCAGGACTGTGTGGAACGGATATGCACCTTTACGAATGGCCTGATAATATCGTCCGGGAATATAAGCCGAAGTTGCCGGTGGTAATGGGGCACGAATTCTCGGGTATCGTCGCCGAGGTGGGACCTGAGGTGAAGACCGTAAAAGCGGGGGACCGGGTCACGGTCAACCCGTTGCTCTACTGCGAGGAATGTTATTTTTGCAAAGACGGAAGGCAGAATATCTGCGACAATCGGCCTCTGTTAGGCTTGGGAGCCGATGGAGCTTTCGCGGAGTTCATCTCGGTGCGTTCATCCAATGTGCATCGGTTGGACGAGACGGTTCCCTTTGAGGTGGGAGCCTTAAGCGAACTCACCTGTGTGGGACTTCACGCCATTGAGAGAGTTCGACTCACCGGCGGCGATACCGTGGCAGTTGTGGGAGCTGGTCCGTTGGGTTTCATAATGGCGGTTCTCTCTCTACACTCCGGTGCCGTCCGTGTTTTTGTTACGGGATTGAAGACAGATCACGAGCGGCTCCAGCTAGCCGGGAAGATCGGCGCCATTCCCATTATCGTAGAGGCGGAAGATCCCCGGGAGCAAGTCTTAGAATATACCGGTGGACTGGGGGCGGATGTGGTGTTTGAGACCGCTGGAGCCCCCTCCGGCATCACCCAATCACTGAATCTTGTCCGGAAGGGAGGCAGGGTTGGCATCTTGGGGCAAGGCCACGAGGCGACGGAAATTCCAACGGCGATGCTTTCATTCCGCGAAATTGAAATGGTTGGAACCAGGGCTTACACGCCGAGGGAATGGCAGAGGGTTTCGGCCATGTTGCGCAGTGCGCAGCACGACCTGAACCAGGTCATTACGCATCGTCTCCCGCTCGAGAAGGCGGAAGAGGGAATTAGGCTGATGGAAAAGCGTGAGGGCTTAAAGGTGATCGTGGAGCCGTAGTGACAATCGAATAATCACCCGAGGCATGAGACATGGGAGATTTTTTAAAGCTTGGCACGGTGCAGTATTCTTATCTGTGGGATTATTCCCTGGAGGATGCGCTCAAGGAGATCAAGGCCCTTGGATTCAGATACATCGAACTGATGACGACCCCCCCCCATTTTTGGCCTCCCAGCTTCACAAAGGAACAACGGAAGGATTTCAGAAAGCTGATGGATCACCTCGAGTTGGAGTTGGTGGCGATCAACCCGACATTTCTGGACATCAATATGGCGAGTCCTAATCCCGGGATACGGGATGAGAGCGTGAGACAGATCATGGAGCAGATCACCTTGGCCCATGATCTCGGGGCCAAGATCATCGTTGTCATGCTGGGAAAGAGGCATCCGCTCCTGGCCCCACCAGTTGAGACGGTTTGGAAAAGATTTGCCCGGGAAGGGGTGCTCAGGTGCACCGAGCATGCCGAGAGGAATAAGGTCATCTTCGGCGTGGAAAATGGCCCTTCGCTTTTTATAGACAGGGCGGAGTTCATGCTCTTCGTGTTAAAGGAGGTGAAGAGCCCCTGGATGAAGATTGTTTTTGACGTGGCCAATGCGTTTATGGTAGAGTCGGTGGTCCCAGCCCTTGATCTGGTAAGGGATCATTTGGTCCATGTTCATCTCTCGGATACGGACACGGTTAAGTGGACCCACTCACCCATTGGCATGGGAGGGATCGATTTCGCGCCAATTGCGGAGAAACTGCGGGAAATGCATTTTTCCGGTGTCTCAATCTTAGAAACCACCCATGCGGAGAATCCAAAGTGGGGAATTGTGAGCTCCGTTGAGAAGCTCGCCCCCTTGGGATGGCGGATGTAATAAGTATGGAAGATGAGATGGAGGAATCCATGAGAAATTTCGTGATCAATCCCGATGCGGTGGATGAATATGAGGCCTCGGCGCCCTTTCAGAGATTCATGAAGGTGCTCATTGATGATGAGACGTTTCCGGGTACGCCGTTTACCATTGCTCTATCCCGTTATCCCTCAGGCGCAGGTTGCCCGTTCCACTCTCACAGGGATTCTAGTGAGGTCTATTTCGTCCTTGAAGGAGAACTGGTGGCAACGGTTGGAGGCAGAGAATATCGGGTGAAGAGAGGGGAATTGATTTACATCCCACCTCCCGCCGAGCACCGGGCGGAAAACCGAGGGAAGGAGACGTGCCGGTTCATGGCGATAAATTCCCCGGTGGGCGAGGATGTCACGGAGACGAAGGTGAGGCAGGCGTGGAAGAAGGTGAGTTGAGAACATAAAAAGGAGGGAGTGAATAACAATGGGAGCCCAACCCGCGAGCGAAACGATTTTGGAATTCAAGGGGGTCAGCAAGGATTTTCCCGGCGTGCGCGCGCTGGACAAGGTTGATTTCGACCTGAAAAGGGGTGAGGTTCATGTCCTTGTGGGAGAGAACGGGGCCGGGAAATCAACCTTAATCAAGATACTTGCGGGAGTTTATCCTCCAACGGAGGGAGAGATCTATTACCAGGGAGATAAGGTTGACATTAGAAACCCCAAGGTCGGCCTCAACATGGGGATCAGCGTGATTTACCAGGAAATGAACCTCGTTCCCTATATCTCCGTGGCCAAGAACATCTTCCTGGGCAGGGAGCCCCGGCGAAAGTGGCTTCCCTTCCTGGTCGACTATCCGCGACTCCACAAGGACGCCAGGGAAATTCTGGATTCAATCGGCGCTGAGATTGATACCAAGGTCAACGCGGTGGAACTGGGCGTAGCTCAGGGTCAACTCGTCGAGATGGCCAAGGCATTTTCCATCAAGGCCTCCATTTTGGTGATGGACGAGCCCACGGCCGCCTTGACCCAGAAGGAGCTCGACGAGT
>Ga0209427_10003305_pt1 | contig 18961 bp, 17 predicted proteins | sample DeeMarSWOR136_30_FD_187465 | JGI IMG/M metagenome (GOLD analysis project Ga0209427, IMG submission 187465) | Marine sediment microbial communities from White Oak River estuary, North Carolina - WOR-1-36_30 (SPAdes) (version 2) | ecosystem: Environmental > Aquatic > Marine > Intertidal zone >...
TAGTGGGCTATACGTGGGGACAGTTTGTCTCATACTATGATGAAGATACTGGCGAAACTCAACAATGGCCTCCAGCAGGCAGCCCAGACGTTCCAGACGATTGGGGATACATTACATACGACATGGGTGCAAATCCCGAGCCAACCATTCCTGAAAGCACAGGCTTCGTTATTATGTTAACGGTATCTTCTGTCGCCGCGACTGGAGCACTGTTTCTACGCAAACGAAAAAAATAGCGAATCTCAACTAAAAACTAGACAATCTCCCCCCTTTTTTCTTAACTCCAAAAGTAAGCCATAGATTAAATCTTATCCAGTTAAAAATTAACCCGCAAAACATTCACAAAACCTTTACTTACCTAACTCACATCTACTGTTTCAGAGCTGAGACAGATGAAGGCGATAATTCTGGCTGGAGGCGTAGGAACCCGACTGCGACCATTAAGCTGCACCCGACCTAAGCTTCTGTTTCCCGTTTTGAACAAGCCGCTGCTGGACTGGACACTGGAACGCCTAGCCGAAACCGGAGTGGGCGGGGTTACTTTGGCGGTGAAATACATGGCTGAAGCTTTCATGCAGCGCTATGGCGAAACAAAGCATGGAATCAAAATCTCCTATTCCATAGAAAAGAAGCCCATGCGCACAGGCGGAGCCATCAAATACGCTGAAGAACTCATTGGGCACGAAGAGCCGTTTCTGGTCCTGAACGGCGACATATTCACCACCATCGACTACGCGGCGCTCATCAACGAACACAAACAAAACAAGCCGGTGGCGACGATAGCGCTCTACAGGGTTGCAGACCCCAGCAGATACGGAACCGTGAAACTAACCAACCAGAACAGGATAACCCAATTCGTAGAAAAGGCTCCTCCCGGAAAAGCCCCCAGCAACCTCATCAACGCCGGAGTCTACGTGCTGGACCCAGAAATCTTCAATTATATTCCTGCAGGGCGCCCCGTCTCCATCGAACGTGAGGTGTTTCCGAAACTGGCAGAAGAGGGAAAACTTTTCGGTCATGAATTCAAACGAGTCTGGATTGACATCGGAAAACCCGTGGATTACCTGAAAGCGAACAGGGTTCTGCTTGACGCTGAACCAGAAAAACGGCTGCTCGGAAAGGACGTTCAAATAGGTGAGGGAACAGAATTCAGCGACCCGGTTATGGTTGACGCGGGAGTCACCGTCGGAGAGAACACGAAACTGGGACCCTACGCAATCATCGGGAGAGACGCGGTTTTGGGCAGAAACGTTACCGTAGAGAATTCTGTGGTTTTCCCAGAGGCAACAATCTCGGATGATGCTTCGGTAAGGGGCGCAGTTATAGGGGAAGGAGCCGCAATAGGCAAAGGCGCAACAATTATGGAAGGATGCGTAATCGGCGATTACGTAACCGTCAGAGACAACGTCACCTTATCCAGAAACGTCACCGTCTGCCACTCAACAGAAGTTAAAGAGAACGCCCCAGAATCCACACGCATAATATAAAACCAACAACTTGAAAGCAGCCTGAGAATTTTACAGTTTCTTGTCAAATTCAACCGATAGATTTTTCAGTCTATTTAATCTGCTTGCAACGAAAATGTTCGTCACGTATTAATAACACAGGCAAATAATGAGGTGGAGGAGAAAGAATGTCTAGAGTCATGAAGCTTGCAGGCAAAGACCTGGAATCGCAGGAAAAGCGGCGAGAAATCACTGTCTGTGTTGTGGGCTGCGGAAGAACAGGCTTGGTTACGGCTTGCCTTTTCATCGAAGCAGGCTTCAGTGTTATTGGCATTGACTCTAGCAGCCATACGGTTCACCAGTTACAGATAGGCAAGTCTCCCTTCACTGAAACCGATTTCCGCAAGTTCATAGAACCGCACATAAAGAATGGCAGATTCAGGGCAACAACCAACCTCAGAAAAGCAGTCTCAGAAAGCAACATCATAATAATCGGCGTTCAATCGGCTCTGGACAAGAAGAAGAAACCAGACTATTCGCGGCTCGAAAAAACATGTAGACACATCGGCTTGAGCCTTACCGCAGGCTCGCTGATAATCTTCCAGAACACCATGGGTCCAGGAATGACCGAAACCATGGCAAAAGAGACTCTGGAAGCCGCCTCCGGATTAGAGGCTGGAAAAGACTTCGGTCTAGCATACTCTTCCACCCTCAACAACTCAACGCACCTCTCAAGGGACATGTCCACCTGCACAACGGTTGTTGGCGGTATCACCAAACGAAGCCTGAAAGTTGCATGCCTCATCTTGGACACAGTGACGAAGGGAGAAATTGTCCGCGTAAAAGACATAAAAACAGCAGAAGCCGTGAAGCTGCTGGAAGAATCATACAAAGACGTTAACATTGCCTTCGCAAACGAGTTCGCCCACTTCTGCGAGGAGGCGGGAATAGATTTTGTTAGGGTGCGGAACATAATTAATCCCCTAAAGTTTTCAAGGATGGCTGGGCTTCACAAATCCAGAGATTCCTATTTTCTGGTTGAAGAGGCAGAAGCAGTAGATGTTAAGCTTCGCATGCTGTCGTTGGCTACAAAAATAAACGATGAAACAATGGACCATGCAATACGTCTGCTGAGGGATGCTTTGCGGACATGCCAAAAGAGTTTAAGGAGATCCAAAATTGCGGTCTTCGGCATCTCTTCAGTCCCCGACAGAAAGAGAGCAGCCAACTCTGCAACAAAGAAACTGGTGAATCAACTGAAAAAGAGAGGCGCATCCGTCAAAGTTTATGACCCCTTCTTTTCTCACAAGGAACTTACGAGGATGAGCTACGACGCCGAGGCAACTTTATCCAAAACCGTCGAGGGCGCAGACTGCTTAGTTGTGGCAGTGGCGCATGACCGGTTCAGACGATTGAATCTGCAGAGAACCCAGATGCTGATGAAACAGCCTGCAGCCATAGTGGACATGGGGCAAGTCATCAATCCCGCTAGGGCAGAAAAGGCGGGTTTTGTATACCGCGGATTCGGAAGAGGCGTCTGGACAAAATAAAGACTGTCTTCGTTAACACATTTTCATGGGCAACGCTTAAGTCTTTAAGGTTACAGATGCAGTCTGAACAAGCTGAAAAATCTTAACTAGAGGATGCAGGAACTGAGGGAAGAAAATTGGTGGTGCTAACGTTCTTCAATTTGCTGTCCCTTGTCACAACCTTTCTCAACGCCAGTCTCGCTGGTTTCTTTGATTTTCTGTTCATTGACTTAGATGAGCTGATTCTTGCTGGCCTGGTCTTGCTGTTCAGTTTCGGTTTAACCGTGTTTCTTACAAGAAAATGGATCAGGTCAGCCAACGCAGTGCAGCTCGTGGGAAAGGACATGAACAAGCCTGATTATCCCTCAATTCCAAGATCAGGAGGATTGGTTGTTGCCATAGTCATCTGCTTCGCTTTGCTGATTTACATCTTCCTGAAAACTTTCTCTCTGGTTGGAAGCCCCTCATTGCATGTTGTTGAGGCATTCGCAATCTCAGCCACGGTCTTGCTGGCGGGATTCATAGGGTTCATTGACGATGTTTTAGGGTGGAAAGAGGGACTGACCCAGCTTCAGAAGGTTTTGCTCACGGTTCCCATAGCTCTTCCCTTGACTGTTTTGTATGTAGACCAATCCGTCATAGTGCTTCCATTTCTGGGCACCGTGGACCTTGGGCTGCTCTATCCTCTGTTGATTGTCCCATTGGGGGTAATCGGCTCCACAAACGGATTCAACCTTCTCGCCGGATATAACGGACTGGAGGCAGGCATGGGTCTAGTAATCTTCGCTGTCTTCGGCTTCACAGGACTGCTTGTTGGAAAACTGTGGATTGCGTTTATAGCATTCATCGTCTATGCGTGTCTGCTTGCGTTTCTGGCTTTCAACTGGTACCCCGCAAAAGTTTTTCCCGGCAACTCCTTCACCTACGCTGTCGGAGCCCTGATAGCCACCCTAGCTATTCTGGGAAACATGGAGAGAATCGCTTTATGGCTCTTCATCCCCTACTCCCTAGAAATCCTGCTGTATTTGAAAGCCAGAGTCGTCGATAGGATGGGCGACGTTCAAGCCTTCGCGAAACCCAACAAGGACGGCTCGTTAGAGCTGCCCTACGAGCACATCTACGATACAACACACATAGCCATCTGGGTTCTGAAAAGAGTGAAAGAAAAAGTGTACGAAAGAGATGTTGTGCTCTTCCTCATAGCAGTTCAAGTCTTGTTTGCCGTCTCCGGAGTAATACTGCTGCTGTAACCGACTATCGGAGAAGCATCGCTGATGGAGCAGGGGCTCACCTGATTTTGGGTTTTTTCTTCACTTAATTTCCTAAAAAATAAAAGGAATGGAGCACCCAATGGGTTGTGGTGAAAAGAAATGAGTTCATCTCAGCCAAAGGCAAGATTCCACTTGCGCATAAGTGAACAGGATTATCTGAATCTAACTGTCTGGTCTGGAAAAGCAGATCCATCAGCGGAAGTTATTGTGGCGCAGATTAGACGAAACGATGGAGAAAAATGGGAGACCGTTGGACGACTGGCAGTTTACAGGGCTTCGGATGGGTCTTACACACAACTTCCCGAACGACAAGGATAACAACAAAAAGCACACCACTTTTTTGCAACCATAAGCCAAGAGTAAATCTGTGGTGTGTTAGTTTCTTCTTTTATGGCTCTTTTCCAATGTTGAATGGTTTGCCTTCAGTCAGTATCTGTTTGGGGAATTTCTGTTTCCATTTTCGCATAAAGGGCAGTTCATCTTTTTCGTTTCTCAGTTCGTCGGGCAGCATTTCAGGGATTTCTTCTCTGATGGGATACCATCGCGAGCATTTAGGGCAGATTATCACGCCTTCCACAATCTCCTCTTTTTCCTCAAAAACATGAAGCTCCAAGGGATAATGTTTGTCGATTGGGCAGGCAAGGATGTCCATTAACTTCTTTTTGATGGCTGGTCCCTCCAGATCGCTAGTATTGCTTAGCGTTAGACGGCTATAAACGGTTTGCCTAAATTAGTTTTTCGCGTTTATGTCCAGAACCACCTGGTACCATCGAGGACCAATCGGCCTCACCGTTCGCCCAAACTCAACCTGAAACTGCTTGCATAGCCTACGCATCTTCTCAGACACTTTTGTCTCAGCCTTTTCTACCGGGTCTTCGTTCTTGTTTGCGTACTCAAAGCCGTAATAGTGAATCCAGCCTCCCGCAGGCTTCAACGCCAACATGGCATAGTCAAGGTACTCGTAGGCTCTTTCGGGCAGCGGCATAAGAACTCTGTCAGCAACGTTCTGCAGCTCTTGTTCTGTCACCCTTTTTGCGTCTCCCTGAATGGGAACAACCACGTCTGCAATCCTGTTCAGTCGGATGTTTTCGCGAAGATACTGAACAGCAACTGGATTGATGTCTACTGAATAGACCTTCAGGGGCTGTGAGTGTTTGGCGATGGATATGGAGTAGCAGCCTACGCCGGCGAACATGTTCAAAACAACCTCTTCTGGCTGAATCAGTTTTGCTACCCGTAGCCGCTCATAGGAGAGTCGGGGCGAAAAATAGGCTTTCCTCAAGTCAGTTTTGTAGACGCAACCATGCTCCCTGTAGAGTGTCTCGGTTGTTTTTTCGCCCAAAAGAAACTCTAAACCGCGTAGCCGATAACCGCCTGAAACTGAACCAGATTGCCGCCATACTGCCTTCACTTCCCTGTGGGTGTCCATGATTGCTTCGGCGATGAGTTTGCTGAGGTGCCTTTGGGATTCTGGAACCCGGATTATGGCGATGTCGCCGACTATATCATAGGTTTTGTATATCCGTTTCAGTTGTTGGGGTTCAAGTCTGTCGGCTAGAACCGTTTTCAGGTTTCCTTTCAGTGGGATCATTCTCCAGCAGCCGGATAGAAACGTTGATGCTATGCGGGGTCTTTCGGTTTGTATTTTCCTCTTCCCTTATATTTTCCACCGTAGCGTCTGCTCTTAACCCTTTTCCGGATGGCTTTTTCCTCAGCCTTTTCCGTATCCATCACGCTTCTTCCCCGTTCCCCCAAAAATTCAGCTTTCATCAAAGCATATAAACATTAAGTCACTGCGCTGCCATGAGCCAGAGATTGCCAAATCACAAGATTCACCCAAACTTAACTGATAGAAAAAACAGTCGACGCGTTTGCCTCTTCATTAGTGATCTTGATTGGCTGTTTTTGGGTGTTCCGTTTTTTTGCTGAGCAGCAGAATAACGCATACGACTCCTGCAGCTCCATTAACAACTGAAAATAGAGCCAAGATGACTTCAAGTGAGGGAGTCACGGTCAAGCTGAGTAGGGGAACAACAAGAACGTCGTAGATGGAAGGAAACAGTAAGGTAATTGGCATGCTTAGCGCGATTGGAAACTCGAAAAGGTATGAAGGTAGGGAGAGAATCTCTATTGTGCTCCTAAACTCGCGGATCGGTGCTTTGTCGATGTTTTCGAAATCCCAGCTTTGATCCGGATCATAGTTGCCGATTTCCTCTCTCTTCACCAAAGTGAAACGCAGTGCTTCTTCCTCTTGATACTTGATCAGCACGTAGCTGGTTAATTTTGATGCCAAATCCTGAGGGCTTTCAGCTATGAAATCAATTACTTCGAAGCGGAGTGCCTCTTCAGCGTGTAGGTTAAGATTCTCGGTGACAAAAAGCTCTGCAGCGGTTTCGTTTCTGGAATGGAGCCATGCATGTCTTCTCATGAGTCCAGTTAAGTAGTTTACGTATTTTGTTTCCGTTACAGGTTCACCGGTACCCGTGACTGGTTGACAAGACCCTATCTGAGAGCCAGACTTCATCACCGCAACATGTGAAGCCATAAGCAGATAGGTTCCGCCGCTAATCGCCTGATGGTCTACAAAAATTGCCACTGGTATTTCGGACTTATCAAGCAAGTCCATCATTCTTTCAGTGCTATCTACGTAACCCCCTGGAGTGTCCAAGGAGATAATGATCAGACGTGACCCTCGATACTTTGCCACGTTTAATGTGTTTTGAACAAAGTTTTTAGTTGTATCCGTCAACTCTCCACTGATTTTAATAAAAAGGATTTCTTCTGTGGGTTCTCTTAGAGCTGTTGCATAGAAAAAAAGAGTGGCAGATAGTGCAACCCACGCAAGAGTTATCAGCGATATTGCAATAATCAGTCTCCTCGATATCATAGCTACACGCCACTGCCAAACAAACGCTTGATTTGCGATACGTTTCTGACATTAATCAACCAAGGCAACTTAGGCTGTGGGCACCTTTTCCACTTTTTTGCCGCAATGTGGACATACGTTGTAATCTTGAGGTATTGCCATTCCGCATCCGAGACATGTTCGCATGGGTGTCGTTACTTTTTTTGGTCTGGTAAAGTAGTAGATAAGTGCTATAGGCCAGCATAAGAGCAACAGAATAATCAGTATCGCCAAGCTGTATTGTCTTTCTTCACTCATTTTGTTGAACCACCTAATTTCACACTATGTTACTGATAGATAATTTAAGCCTTTTCATGATTAAAATTAACTTTTTTCGTTTAAGAATAGCAAGGATTTTCTAGGTTACTGAAATCTGTTTATTTCTGATTATCGTTTCTCAACATGCTTTGTTTTTCCACCACCGAGGCTCTGTAGATTTGTCGGAGTTGGACTTTTCTAATCAAAATATGTATCAAGAAACTTGGTTTTCCAGGCAATTAGACAGATGGATAACACATAGACTCCCACTATGGCAAAGGCGGTGAGAAGCATGTAGAACAAGCCTTTGATCAGCATCAGAAGAAGCAGCCCTTTAGTGATTCCGAGGAGAAAACCGGTGAATACTCGTATGGTGTTTCTGCTTTCTCTCAGTTTGCAGCTCTGCGTGACCCAATCAACTGCGGAAGGCAGTGGAAGAATGGAGATTAAGGGAAGATATAACCATGCAGAGAACTCGAAGCCCAGAAACCAGGCGATGAGGAGGCTTAATATGCCTGAAAATTCTCCTGTGCATCTGGCGCATAAGTAGATGTTTCTTCCCCGGAAGGGTAAGCGGATGGTTCTGTGCAGTTTTTCGGGTGGATGATGCGACAATAACAGGAACAAGAGCAGATGCCAGTCTTGTTTATCCATACCCTACCCCAGCCGCGCGTTAGTTTATCCTTTTCCTAATTTAAGATTTAAAGCTTCTAATCCTATAGCATTTACTGACAAACCCGCTCTGTTATCCTTAGCTTTTAGCCAGAGTTACGCTGGGAACAAAAAAAGCAGAATGGAGCCTCAGCCAACCTGTCAACTTGCAGGTTCCGGTTTCACTCACTGCTTATGGCTTTTTCTATGCATCTTTGTAGGGTAGAAAAAACAACTTCCGGGTCACCGGACTTTCCAACGAATCCGTTGGCGCCCAAGTTAAAAGCTCTGAGGGCTGTTTCCTTGTCTTCCGCCACAGTGAACACAATGAATGGAACATCATATTTGCTATCTCGAAGCGCTTTCAGAAACTCGAAGCCGTCTGTAGAGGGCATCCGAATGTCACATACTATTGCATCAGGTTTCTTCTTTTTCATCTTCTTCAGAGCTTCGTCAACCGCAAAAGCTGTTTCGATTTCAAAGTTGCCCTGCAGTTTTAGGCACTGCTTTGCGCTTTTCAGGAACTCTTTATCGTCATCCACAAATAAAACTTCAATCGGCTCTTTTCTTTTCGAACTTCGCATAATAAATTGAGATGAATGTTTTTAAACAATAAAACATTGACGTACACAACATGCCACCACTGTATCAGAAAGTATTATATAATAATACGTTGTAACCATTTTGGCTGAGGAGAATCTGTTGCTGCTAAACAAGAGAAGAAAAACAATCGGGCGTTCATTTAGAATAGATGAAGAATGGATTAAAGTCTTGAATGAGGAAGCTGAGAAACAGGGAATCAGCGTCAACTCCCTAATGAACCGGCTGCTTCAGCAATACGCTTACATCAGGTACATGCTGCGTTACGGCGCAATAACCTTAACCCGTAAAGGTTTCTCTGCCCTGCTGGAATGCTGTCCAGAGGATAAAGTGAGAGAAAACGGGAGGAAGGCAGGTTCAGAGATTACCCGAGACATGCTGCTGACAATGGGAGCCGCGCCTGACTACAACTTTGTGATTCTTTTGGTTGAGAAGATTCTTGCCGAGTTTGCAGGATGGTTCGAGTGTGACCACCACATCAAACGAGACAGAGAGATTCTTCATTTTCGACATGATCTGGGAATCAACTGGAGTATCTACGTTGAGGCTGCAGCATCTGAAACGTTCAACTCTGTGCTAGGCAAAAAAGTTACAACCGAGATTTCGGGCTCCTCCGTAACCGTAACAATATACAGACAAAACAAAAACAGCATAGTTCACACATAATGATGGAGCCTCGGGCGGGCTTTGAACCCGCGACCTCTGCCTTACCAAGGCAATGCCCAACCAGGCTAGGCCACCGAGGCTTGATTATGTTTTGGATGCAATGCCATATTTAAAGTTCTTTAGGATATTCCCGGCGTGTGTCCGCTCCTGTACTTAGGCAAATTTCAAAAATGTTTAATTCATGTTCTGGTTCTATGTGGATATGCAGCGGGGGTCGCCGAGCTAGGTCAAAGGCGCAGGGCTTAGGACCCTGTCCCATAGGGGTTCGTGGGTTCGAATCCCACCCCCCGCACCATTTTCTGCAAGTGCATTTGGATTGTATGGCAGCGCATTGTTAAAAAACAGCTTTTTTGAGTATACAAGAAAATGTGAACTTCGGCGATAGGTTATTCACGCTAACGGTGTCTATTAGGCTCCTAATAGCAGTGTATTGTTGAAAACAGTTTTTTTCAGAAAATCAGAAGCACAGCCTTGAAACGCTGCAAACAGTTCACACAAACATGCTAAAATGTTGTTGGTGACTAGCTTTTTCAGAAAAACAAAGAAGCATTCACATAATGTTTTCTATTTATTCCTTTGAATTGCCCATGAGCCATCGCAAACTGCGGAATTCAAGCTGAATCCTTCTCTGCAGCATCCAAACTTCAGGTTGTGTTCTTCAGCCAACGCTTTCAGGTTTTTCATTAAACCAAATCGTATGTTCTCAGGTAAATATGTGGAACGACCGATTCTCTCCCCCCCACTGAAATACAGGGGCTTCAGTTTCTCTGCGACCTCTGGAAACGCTGCGCTGAATCGTCTCCAGTTGTCAGGCTTCACCTTATACGACGAAGAGGTGACATGCAGCACACCTAAATCTGCAACCTTTTCCACGAGCTCAGCTAAATCATCGTTAAGGAACGGAATGATTGGGTCGATTCTCACGGTGGTGGGGATGCCCGCCTCCACCAAAGCTTCTATTGCCTCGAGCCGCCTCGAAGAGACAGGAGCCCCGGGTTCAAGCTTCCCAGACAGCCCATCATCAGCGGTGAGAACAGTGACGGAAACCACACAAGGAACATTCCTCAGGATGTCGATGTCTCTGACCACCAAATCAGATTTGGTGACTATCTGAAGCCTGCAACGGCTTTCCGCCAATACCTGCAAACATTCTCGGGTTAAACCAAGTTTTTGTTCAAGCCTCGGGTAAGGATCCGAAGAGTTAGATATGGAAACCAGCTCGCCGTCTAATCGTGCAGCCTCCCTCTTTAGCCTGGACAGCAGGTGCTTTTTGGGTCTACAATCATGAAATCGGGGTATGTACGAGGAGGCGTAGCAGTAGAGGCAGTGGTGGTCGCATCCAGTGTAGGGGTTAAAGGTCAACTTTTCTGGGCATGTGCACAACCGGGATTTCCAGGGGTCAAAAACGGTAAGCAACATAACCTAATTTCCAGCAACAAAAAATAACTAAGCAGAGCCTTATATTTCTGATTTGCTTGCCCACACTGTCACGGGAACACAAACACGAGGCAAACAATACTGAAAATGTAAGTTAACACACTTGGATCCCAAATCAACAAATCTCCTTTCTTGTTACTCTCCCACTGAGACTGAATCATCATCAAGTTCCTGTTTTTGCCTGCTCAAATCAGCCAACCTTTCATCTACGGTCTGCAGCTCGTTTTGCAGCATCTTAATCATGTGCTGGATTCGGTTACGCTTTATTTCCAGAGCTTCCAGCCTACTCTTGGGTTCCTTTTCAAGGAAGATTGAGAAGGGATTCGGCATTCGAGGAACCGCCACTGCCTCAGGGTCCAAATCCAGCACCGCTCGTGCATACTCCTCGAACAGGGTGTTCATGCTTTCAGCGATCTGGCTGTGCTTCAGGAGCGCTCGGTCAAGAATGAGCTGTCCAGACTCGGTGAGATGATAGATTTTACGTTTTCTTTTCTGTGGACCCCACTTGCCCTTTATGTACCCCGCCTTTTCTAGGCTCTGAAGTATCGGATAGACCCCTCCGGCAGTTGGTTTCCAGAAGCCCTCGGTTCTGTCTTCAACCTCTTTCATCATTTCATATCCGTGACAGGGCTTTTTGCCCAAAAGAATCAGTAAGGCGATGCGCATGTAACCTTTCTGTGACTCTTTAAGCCACTTCGCAACTGTCTTTTCTTCGTGCGGGGAATGCATGATCTTCAGCCCTTCCTAGATGTAAAAGTAATATTTATATTTTAGTGCGATATATTGCAGCAAAATATATTATGAGGGCGAGGAAACGTTGGAAAGCGAAGTCATGATTGAAGTGAGAAACCTCACAAAGAAGTTCAACGGATTCACAGCCGTGGACCACATTAGCTTTGATGTGAAAGAAAGCGAAATCTTCGGGTTGCTTGGTCCAAACGGTGCAGGCAAAACCACAACCATTCGGATGCTCTCCACATTAAGTAGACCCACGGAGGGCACAGCCACAATCGGCGGATACGACATAGCAAAACAGGACAACAAGGTTAGGCAACAGATTGGTCTGGTTTCTGAAAAAATGATAATGTATGATCGGCTGACAGCAGAGGAGAACCTCAGGTTTTTCGGGAAACTCTACAACATACCACAAAGCACTCTCAACCAGAGAATCGACGAGCTGCTGGAGCTGGTTCAACTTGGACAGTGGAAGGACGCCAAAGTGGGCACATTCTCAACAGGCATGAGACAGAGAATGAACGTGATAAGGGCGTTACTTAACATGCCCAAGGTGCTGTTCCTCGATGAGCCCACGTTAGGGTTAGACCCCCAATCCACAGTGGAGGTCAGAGAGTTCATTAAAAAAGTCAACCGAGAAAACAGAACAACCATCATACTCACCACGCACATGATGACCGAGGCTGACCGCCTCTGTGACCGAATAGGCATAATAGATCACGGAAAAATCGCCGCGCTTGACACATCAACGAACCTGAAAAAGCTTGTTTCGGGAAATGACTCAACTGTGCTGAAGCTGGAGATTCCGAACCTCACCAGAAAGCTGGTTACTAAGATGGAATCTTTGGACTGTGTCAAGTCTGTGTCTCAGGAGAACGCCTCTCACCTCAAGATTCACGCAACCGGCGACAAAGCATTCGACACAATAATTGATGCCCTACGAGCAGAGAAGGCGAAAGTAAACTCTGTTGAGAATCTGCAGCCTACACTTGAAGATGTTTTCTTGAATATCACTGGACGCGAGATGAGAGACAAGGCAGACGGCAAGATACAGATGCCTAATCATGGACCCTTTAGACAGCAACGGAGGATAAGGTGATCAGAATGGGAGCCAAAACAATGATTTCGCATAGCCTCAGGATTGCCTGGAAGGATCTGATGGAGCTGTTCAGGAACCGCATGGGGCTGGTTCTGCTTATACTGATGCCCATATTCATGATGACCATGGTTGGCTTCATCTATCCCTCAGAAACCTCAATGAACAACGTGTCCATTGCGCTGGTGAACGAGGATACAGGTGTTGGCGGCTTCAATCTAAGTTCAATATTCATTACGACGCTAAACAGCATAAGCGAAGATGCTGACATGATGAAGCTTAAGGACGCTTCCAGCCTTGAAGAGGTACGGGAGATGATTCAAGCTGGAGACGCGGAAGGAGGCATAGTAATCTCCAGCGACTTCACAGCGAACATCATGGGTGGACAGCAGGGAACAATCACAATCGTAACTGACCAGTCCAATCCGCAAATGTCGGCGATAATACAGACTGTGCTGGGTGAGGTGATTGAGCAGATGGGCACAGCGTTGGCTCAACAGAACGTTGCGGAGCAATTGAATATTGATCCAGGCACCGCTTTGGCGGTTGTGAAGCCGTTCAATGTTCAGGTTAAGGGGTCGGTTGAAGGCGATTTCAGTTACTTCGATTTTATTGCCCCCGGAATTATGGCGATGACGGTTATGATGAGCGTTATGACTGGACTTCCTGCGGCTATCTCTCATGAGAGGGAGGTGGGTACGCTGGATGGGATGATGGTGGCTCCGATCAACCGGCTGTCCGTGATACTTGGAAAAACCATTGCCCAGATGGCCCGTGGCATACTTCAGGGCGTCCTCATTCTGGTGTTGGCTATAACCCTGTTCGGAGTTACAGTCCACGGAAGCATACTGCTGGTCTTTGCTCTGCTGCTGCTGGGCGTGTTCAGCTTTGTTGGCTTAGGCGTGGTGTTAACGTCTTTTGCGAAGGAGCAGGAGACAGCGGTGATGATGATGACCACAATAATGTTTCCGATGATGTTCCTCAGCGGCGTGTTCTTCCCGATAGAGCAGATGCCATGGTTCATGCAAGCCATCTCAAGGGCTCTTCCCTTGACCTACGTTGCTGACGCGTTGAGGAAAGTTATGGTTCTTGGCGCGGATATACCCATGCTGACAACTGAGCTGGCGATACTGATAGGCTTCGGAACCGTTATGATAGCAGTAGCTGTGCCAGTGTTCAAAAGAGCAATGACCCGCTAACAGACGGATATGGCAGATGAAAAAAGCATCTAGCCAATTATCCACATTATTTCGCTAAATGCCTGTTTCCGGTTGCGTCGTCGGGTTTAGGCTTCGTCGATATACTTGTTGGCTTTAGGTATTTCCTCGGGCAGTCCCCTTCTCTTCCGTATCTCCGCTATAACTTCCATCGATATGCTCTCAGGAACCTTCTCCCAATGATCAAACTGCGTCTGCCAGAATGCGTGACCAGAAGTCGCTGATCTCATGTCAGCGGAGAGACCGAAAGTCTCGGAAACCGGAATGAATCCTTTGACGTTGGTTATCGGTCCCTTCTGCTCCGAAGCAGTTACTCTCCCTCTTTTACGGGTTATTAATCCGGTTACTTCGCCGACAAACTGGTGAGGAACCGAAACGCCGATCTTGTAGATGGGTTCGATGAGAACTGGCCTAGCCGTAAGGAATGATCCCCAGAATGCCCTTTTCATTGCTGGCATAATCTGTGCAGGTCCACGGTGCACGGGGTCTTCGTGCAGCTTTGCATCCAGGAGCGTTACTTTGACTCCTCTTATTGGCTCATCGCAGAGGGGACCGTTTTTGGCTGCCCACCTGAAGCCTGAACTAACTGTCTCCTTCACTTCTCTGAGGTATTGGATACCTTTGGTCATATCCACCAGAATGTTTCTGTGCTCTTCTAGAGACCACACGTTTTTGGCTTCTTGAGCCGACCAGCCTGCCTCCTCACGCAAAGCGGTTGTGATACGTTTGTTTCCCATTGCCTCAAACAGAGCGCCCTTCTCCATCAGATCAATAACATTTTGGTCAAGAGGCTCCACCTGAACCCAGAATCTGCTGTGCTTGTTGGGGCTCTTCGCCATCGCCACTACACCTTGCGCAGCTGCAGTTTCCCTGTAGACGACCAGTGGCTTAGACGTTATGAGCTCTAACCCTCCGCCGTACTCTTTGAGGAACTTGACAGCTATCTCAAGGTGGAGTTCACCCATTCCGCTGAGAAGATACTCGCCAGTTTCTTTGTTGATTTGGGTAACCAAGTTTGGATCGTCGATGGCTAAACGGTCCATCAACTCGATGAGCCGCGGCAGCTCCCGGGGATGTTTAGGTTCTATGGCGATGGTGATGACTGGCTCGGAAACGTATTGTATGCTTTCAAAGGGAACCATAGCGTCTTTGTGGTCAACATCCACAAGGGTTTCTCCTGCCCTAGCAAGATCCAATCCCAGCACCGCAGCTATGTTTCCGGCGCCTATCTTGCCAACAACCTCTCTGTATGCGCCCATATACATGGAGACCTGCTGAACACGGTAATCCTTTTTGGCGCCCACCAAATAGACCCGATCGCCTTCGTTAATGCAACCCGAAAAAGTGCGTCCAGTAGCAACTAATCCTGCATGAGGGTCCATCTGGGCTGAAGTCAAACAGATTACTGTGGGTCCATTCTCGTCACAGTCAATCATAGCCTTTCCAATCTCGGAATCCACCTCGCCCTTCCAGACTTTCGGAACACGATACTTCTGGGCAACAACAGGGTTTGGAAGATTCCTGACTGCCATGTCCAGTATTGCAGTGTGAAGGGGAACAGTTTCTGCAAGTTCTTCGTAGCGTCCAGTCTGGTAAGCGTCTACGACGTCGCTGAATTTTATTCCTTTCTGCTGGGCTATGTCAAGAGTGAAGCCCCATTTGTGCAGGGCAGAGCCGAAGGCTACTGTTCCCTTGGTTGCATCGACTTTCCATTGTTCTTTGTGTTCTTTCTCTCCGTACAATGAAATCAGGTTGTTGAAGTCCCTGATTATTCGGAGAAGTTTAGATTGTACCTGGTCTGTGTTGAGCTTCAGTTCTTTGATTAGACGGTCAACTTTGTTGATGAAAAGAACGGGTTTCACTCGTTCGTTGAGGGCTTGGCGGGTGACAGTTTCTGTTTGAACCATCACCTCTTCCACAGCGTCTACAACCACGACGACTCCGTCGATGGCTCTTAGGGCACGTGTCACTTTGCCTGTGAAGTCTACGTGTCCAGGCGTGTCTATGAGGTTGACGACATGTGATTTTCCGTCGACCTCGTGGAGGAGGGAGATGTTTGCTGTTTTGATTGTGATTCCCCGCTTCTGTTCCTCCTCAAGATAGTCAAGGGCTCTTGCTTCTCCTGCGATTTTAGGTGACAGGAGACCAGCTTCGGCTAGCAGGGAGTCTGACATTGTTGTTTTGCCGTGGTCTATGTGGGCAATTATGCCGATGTCCCTGATGTCCTCTTTTTTGCTCATGAGCTTTATGATGTCTTGCGTCTGTCTAAATTTGGGCACCTTGTAATATTCTCCTAATTGCTGATGGACAGCATGCTAGAATAAGAGCTGACCTATTAACCTTACCCTAAAGGTAAAATTGATTCTCATGGGCGCCGCTTAGAATTCTTTGAGAAACTGGCGTTTTGGGGCAGTTTTGGCAATCACGGAAGTCTAGAATATATCAAGTTTGGGAATATTTTGTCTAGGGTAGGATAGTATTTATCCACAATATTGATAGTGTATTCATTGGATTTGGGCAGGGATTATGTCATGGCTTATACGATTGAAATTGAGCTTCCTAGGTCTGGTGTTTGGTTCAAGTATTTCACCAGAGTAGATACTTTGGAAGAAGCCGAGAGCATCAAACAGGCGGCAGAGGGAAAGATCAAAGCACGGATACTGAAGAACTTCTGAAGCAGAGTTCTTTTCTGGCTCTCACTTCAAGACTCTCTATTTTAACAATTCATGAAAAAGCGGAGACGCAAGGCTAAATTTTTGTTAAAAAACGAAAGACGTTTAAAGTTGGGTGCTTCAAACAGTTTTCCTGTGGCTAGTGGCTGCGGAAACAGCGCCGATGACAATTCAGCTGAACGAAAACCTGAAAGAACGTGTGCTGGAACTATGTAGGGATATTGCTGACTCTAGAGAAATTGCCGCCGTCTGTCTCTACGGTCCATGGGTCTGTGGATACGCTGACGAAAAGACTGACTTGAACGTTTTGCTGATTATTGAAAATTTTACTCTCCGAGTGAACACCTATTTTGAGTCTGTGGATGGCGTTAACGTCTCGATTTTGACAGTTAACCAGTTGGACTTTGAAAGAGATGTGAGAGCAGGGTGGCTGGGAGAATTCTTTTCCGAAAAGGTGACTGGCCCCTACGAGCCCCTAAAGAATGGAGAGTATCTGCGGCTCAATGAGGTGAAAACAAAAAAGAGAACCATCTTGGAGCTTCTCGAGAACCTAATCCTAGAGTTTCCTGAATCATCTCACGAGTTTCTGATCAAAAAAGAATACTTCATGTACGAATTTATGATGAGACGGGCCAGATTGTTTCCCTCCCTAACCTACAGTTTTCTTAACATGTCAAAGAGAAATCTTAGAAGAAAAAATATGGAAGCGATTATGGATGGATACTTGGAAGCCCTCGATGAACTGGAGAAAGAAAAAACACTTTTTCGTTCAGATGGCTACATCAAAATAACGCGAAGCCACATTGCCGCTGTCAAGAGACGGAAATCGCGGCTGCCTCTCTTTCTCAAGTCCATTCAGAGAATAGCTCTTCCTCATCTTCTCAGCGTCTACTCGAAAACTGTCAATTCACTTATTCAGGACCAAAGAATCTTCATGGACAACCATAGGAAAGTCAATGCTGATGGGCTGGTTTCCAGACTGGAAGATCCCAAAAAATATGTTTTGCTCCCCACGCCTCTGGGACCCGTTTCCCTTTCAGACAAATCTGACATTGAAGATGTGGCTAGAAAGATTATCCCAGACGGCGAGCTATCGAAGATACGACTTAAGAACATTGGAGGCGTCTTGAATGACGTCTACCTTCTCACTCTAACAAAGAACGGTGAAGAACAAAACTTTGTCGTCAAAAAATTCAGAGATTGGTCGAATCTCAAATGGCTACCTCTCACCTTGTGGTCTTTCGGAACCACATCCTTCGCCGTGCTTGGGCAATCCAGACTGGAGAAAGAATACGCCATAAACAAGCTTCTGCAAAGCAAAGGTTTCGCGGTTCCCAAAATCTTCTACATCAGCCTTCAAAAACGCTTGATCTTCCAGGAGTTCATTGAGGGAGAGAAACTGGTGGAAACCATCAAGCGGATATTCTCAGCCAACAAAACTGAGGAGGATGTTGCATTGGTTAAGGAGGCGGGACGAAAGATAGCGGAGACGCATAGTTTGGGCGTCAGCTTGGGCGACTGCAAACCCGAGAACCTCATTGTTACAAAAGATGAAATTGTTCTACTGGACCTTGAGCAGGCAACAAGAGATGGTAACAAAGCTTGGGATATCGCCGAATTTCTGTACTATTCGGGACATTACAGTCCACCCATGTCCTCCACCAACGCTGCAGCCATCATAGCCAGAAACTTTCTTGAAGGATACCTGGAGGCTGGAGGAAAAAAGGAGACCGTAAAGAGGGCTGCGTCAGCGCGGTACACCAAAGTCTTCAGCGTGTTCACGCCACCACATGTCCTCCTCGCCATTTCTAGCATCTGCCAAAAAATGGGAAGAGACCAAGCGGAAAATGAAGACTAAAATGTGAGGGTGTTCTTTCCGGGTTTCTTTTATGCAAATTCGCTGTTGAGTGTTTGAGCTTCGCTTTCTGATATCCAGCCCTCGTCTCTTAACTCTGTTAATCCTTTTTTGATGGCTACCTGTAACTCTTTTGTCCGTAGGATGTTAGCTTTGGTTCCCGCCTCTATTATCTCCTTCTCAAACACCGGATTCTCTTGGGTTAAATCCACAAGGCGATCTACAAGAGTTGCGATGGCTGGTGAGCGGGACTGGAGAAACGACTTCATTTTTCCAGCTCCGAAGACACCCCTCAATTTTGTTTTGATACCCATGCTGCCTACATATGATGGGGAGTAGACAACGTATCTTTTCCCAACTTCTGTTTCGTAACAAACAAAATAGACTGAAAGGTAAATCAGCGCATTCTTTCTTCTTCTTTCTTCGGCGCCGATACTGTCAATCTCGTTTAGGGCTGCCTCTTTTGATTTAATCATCTCATCCATCTGCTTTATTATAGAAGAGGTCTTCTCCTCCAGATCTGCCAATTCCTGCTGTTCCAGTCTGGTTCTAGCCTCCTTTGCAGCTTCTATGTCCCGCAGAGCCTTCATTGCCTCTTCAACACGATCATCCGGTTTCGTTCTT
>Ga0209427_10003310_pt1 | contig 18943 bp, 25 predicted proteins | sample DeeMarSWOR136_30_FD_187465 | JGI IMG/M metagenome (GOLD analysis project Ga0209427, IMG submission 187465) | Marine sediment microbial communities from White Oak River estuary, North Carolina - WOR-1-36_30 (SPAdes) (version 2) | ecosystem: Environmental > Aquatic > Marine > Intertidal zone >...
CGCCATTCTGAAAAGGTAGCAGATAAAGCTATGGAAATAGCAAACAAAATAACAAAGGTTAAAGTAGATAAAAATCTAATTGAAATTGGCGCACTTCTGCATGATATTGGAAGAACAAAAACACATGGTTTCAGTCATGCTTTAATTGGGGGAAAAATTTTAAGAGAAAGAGGGTTTTCTGATAAACTAGCAAAAATTTGTGAAACTCATATTTTGGGAGGTTTAGATATAGAAGATGCAAAGAGACTTGGTCTGCCAGAAAAAAATTATTTACCAGTTTCATTAGAAGAAAAGATAATATGTTTAGCAGATAAACATATGGCTGGAACTAGGGAGGTTACAATAAAAGAGAGATTTAATCGGTGGTTTCAAAAGTATGGGAGAAGTCAGATTTTATTGAAGTCCAGGGAACGTATTAGAAAAATCCAAAAAGAAATAGAAAGTTACATGTAAATATATTATTTGAATAATTTCTTCTTTAACTGATTTAAAATACCTTCATCTTCTAATATTTTTGTAAGGAAATCAGGTAATTTCTTAAAACTTACTTCCTTATTTTTCGTCTTGTTGAAAATAATACCTTTATTCAAGGCAATCTCCAAATGATCCCCATGAGAGAAATCTGTTTCATTCCAATTTAATTGAATTCCTGGGATTCCTAGGTTAATCAAATTTCTAAAATAAATTCGAGCAAAAGTTTTTGCAATAATCGCTTTTACTCCAAGGATCTTAAATACATTGACAGCTTCTTCCCTGGAACTACCTGTACCAAAATTTTCACCCGCAATAATTATATTATGCTTTTTTACCATTTCTACAAAGTTTGGATGAAGGTATCTGAGCGTATGTTTAGCCATTTCAGAAGTATCTCTTAGGGTTAATGCATTACTTGGAACGATATCATCTGTGTTGATATCATTTACTAAAATATATGTATAACCTTCGATTTTATTAATCAATTACAATAACCCCCTTGGATCTGTAATTTTTCCATTTATAGAAGAAGCTGCGACCGTCGCTGGAGAAGCCAAGTATATTTGAGCGCTAGGTGCCCCCATTCTCCCCACAAAATTACGATTTGAACTACTTATACAAATTTCATCAGGTCCTAAGACACCCATATGACCACCTACACAAGGACCGCATGTAGAATTGCCAACTATCGCTCCAGCGTTTAAAAAAATTTCAATCAATCCTTCCTTTAAAGCTTCTCTGTAGATCTCCATAGAAGCGGGAATTATAATTAGTCGTGTTTTGGAATTAATCTTATTTCCTTTGAGAATTTTAGCAGCCATACGGAAATCTTCCATTCTTCCATTAGTACAACTACCTATAAATGCTTGATCAATTTCAACTCCTTCTACTTCCTCTACTTGGGCTATATTGCCTGGACTTGAAGGTTTTGCTACAACAGGAGTAATTTCTGATAGATGATAGTTGAATTCCTTTTCATAAACCGCCCCCTCATCAGGATATACATATTTATAGGGAGTGCTTGTTCTTTCTTTTAACCACTTTGTTAATCTATCATCAGGTAAAAATACTCCAAATTTTGCTCCCGCTTCAACTACCATATTAGTGATGGTCATCCTTCCATCAATAGAAAGGCCCTTTATACCATCACCATGAAACTCTAATGATTTATAAATTGCACCTTTAGTTGTTAAATCACCGATTAATTGTAATATAAAATCTTTCGACATTGTACCTTTATTTAATAGACCTTCAAGGATTATTTTAAAAGATTCTGGTACTTTAAACCATAGATTTCCTGTTGCGAAGACGACTGATACATCAGTAGCTCCAATGCCAGTAGATAAACAATTAAATGCCCCATATGTGGTTGTATGGCTATCGGAACCCACTATTAGCATTCCAGGTCTAGAAAAACCCATTTCTGGTAGAACTTGGTGACAAATTCCTTTATTCATCCCAATATTATGTATGAATTTATATTTTTTAGCAAATGTCCTACAGTCTTGATGCATTTCTGCCGCAGAAATAGTAGGAGCAGGAACCCAATGGTCCAGGATAAAAAAAATTTTATTTGGATCCCATACATAATCTATCTCTAATTTTTCATACTCCTTGTGAATTCTTCCTCCTAATTGCTCATGAACCATTATCAAATCGATTTCACATTCAATAAATTGACCTGGAATCACATCTTTAAGATTTGAATGGTCTAACAATATTTTTTCAGCAATAGTATTTGACATCATACCTCACAAAATAATTCTTTTTTTTCACATAATAGTTCATAATCATTATCAATCATTAATATAGATTGCCGGGTTATTAAAGCAGCTTCTAATAAAACTTTCGAGTCTACTTTATCTAAAGTATCATTTTTATTGTGGGTATATTTTCCGGCAGCTCTGGTTACGATATCAACAGAATCATATCCTCTTAGATGAAACGGAACAGAATCCGTATGTGCTCCAACAGACAAATGAAATCCTTTAACATTAACCCCCTCTTCAATTGCCGAATTTTCTAAATATTTACTAAGTAAAGGAGCAATTTTTTTTCTTGGCAAGACGCCGTATGACTCTAAATATTCTACTCTATTTCTCGAATTTCCTGCGCATGATATCATATCTAAATTAAAATGAAAGGTCCTACCTTTTATAAATTGTTCTTCATGATTATTTACAAATATCCGGGATCCCATGGTTCCTAATTCTTCTGCCGAAAATTGACAGAACCACAAATTAAAGTTTTCAAGAGGATTATCTTTAAAGTAATTACTTAAGACAAAAACAATTGCCATACCAGAAGCATTATCTAAAGCACCTGGAGATTCATTTTGTGTATTTTGGAACAATAAAAAGATGTTGGACATAGAAATTAAAATCGTAGATATCCATATTCCTGTCCCAACCACAATTAAATTTAATTTCAGAGGTGAATATGTCCTAATAAATAAGGCAATTAAAAAACTCCCAAGAAATATCCCACTATAAAGCCAAATTCGATATAAGACTACTCTCCAGGATGTTTTAAATGTTTGTGATTTAGAATCTAAATGAGCAGATATAATAATATTCCCTGCTTTCGTAGTAGGTAATTTATTTGCGGGAATTTTTACAAATACATTTGTAGCTGAGTGCATATTACCATAATACTCCCCCCAGAAACCCGGAGTTTCCGGATGTCTCAGTCCTTTAACAATTAGTAGAATTAAAACAATTCCAGTTCCAATAACAAATAGTGATAGAAATAAATCAACATAAACAAACATTAGAATAAATAACGAGAAAGTTAAGTTAATCACCATAATAAGTTTTATCAATGTAGTTGAGTAAAAATCAGAGAATTCAAAATGTTCTTTTTTTATTTGAGAATTTTCAAAACCAATTTCTCTAAATACATCAACAGTAAGATCTACTGCTGCTTTTTCTCCCTCAGTACCCGCTAAACGAGGAAAATTAAACATCTTAACATAGTCATATAGCCTATTTACGTTAATCGACAGTTTATTAGTAAACCTCTTCTTCTATATTCATTGAAATAAAAATACAAATTCTGTTAAAATTCAGCCAATTTTTTAAAATAACAAGAATAATTTATGTTTTATCATTTTAAATTTTAATTTTACGAGTTTAACATATCTAAAACTGTTTTCTGTATCTTTTCTTGAACATATTCGATAATATCATCAGAGCTAATTACATGATATCCTTCGTTTATGGCTCGAGATAGATAAAGCTTTCTCACCTTATCTAAAAAAGAAGTGTCTTCAAATTTCTCTAAATACTTTTCATTTTTTCTAGCTAAGGCAATTTTAGGTTCAATATCTAAGATTATTGTTAAATCAGGATAACCTATGAACTTATTCAACTCTTTTATCCATTCAATGGAGATCTTATCAGATTGAATAGATTGATATATGATAGATGATTCTATATAACGATCAGATATGACAATGAATCCATCATCAAGTTTTTTCTTTATTTCGTTATGATAATGGAGATCTCTATCTGCAGCAAATAATAACGCATCAGTAGTTGGGGGGATTTCTTTATTTTTCAAAAATTTCCTCAATATTTTACCTATTTCACTTTTAGAAGGTTCATAGGTGAGGTGAACCTTAAAATGCTTCTTGTGCTCCAAAAAAGCTGCAAGTAATTGACTATGGGTGGTACTACCACACCCATCAATCCCATCTAAAACAATAAAAAGAGATTTATGTGTCAAAATAATCTCAAATAACTAGTTTTTATTGATATTTTATATGAATCTAGTAATTAAATAATCAATAAGGACTTATTGGTTATAATCTTAATCAACTTAAATTATTAAATTTTTAACAAAATAAGACATTGTACAATCATTAGATTATAGTCTAGTTCCAAAAAGATTAAAAAGATTAAATATTATCTAAGGAAAAAAATTTAACATTTTAAAATGCACGCTAGTAATCCCACAGGATTTTGTCCAAGATGTAACCAGAATGTTCTTTTAATGCGTAAAGATTTTGATACGTGTTTAGCAATAATGTTATTGATTTTTACAGCAGGAATCGGTTTAATTATCTACCTCGCAGTGTATTATGGTAGAAAAGAAGATAGGTGTGTACATTGCGGTACTCAGATTTCAATCCCACCATCTCAGCAATCATATACATATCAACCTCGAATGCAGACTCAATCTACAGTATCTCCTAGACCAGGAAACATATCTGAGGAAATTCAAGGAGAACTTCCAAATTTTTGCGCATTATGTGGAGAAAAATTAGAACCTGGCATAAAATTCTGTCCAAATTGTGGTAGCAAAATTACAGGAGAATGAAATAGTCATAACTATACATTGATTCTCCTATAGAGTTTTATTTTATTACTATCAATTATTGGTCTAATGATCATTTAATTTCACTATTTCATATCTTCAAATTAAAGATTTAAAAATAAATTTGGAGATAAGATAAATGATGTATTGTACTCAATGTAATAGAAATGTAGAGACAAAAAAAATGGAGTTTAATGTTGCACTAGCAATATTCTTAGCAATATTTACGGGCGGTATTGGTTTATTAATATATGTTGCGGTATATATAGATAGAGATAAGAGACCTCGGTGTATTCATTGTAATTCTGTCTGTTATACGCAAAATATTACTCAACCAAGTTCAAATTATCAATTAATTACTACTCCTAGCCAGAACCAAAATCAGAAAATGGTTTTAGTAAGTCAGCGAGTTGAGGAAAAACCTAAATTTTGTTATAATTGTGGTGTTGAGTTGAGTCAAAGCGAAGCTGCTCGATTTTGTCCTCTATGTGGAACTAATACCGAATAATTTAAATTTTCTTTTTCTTATTTTAATATTTTAGTGTTCTATAATCAGATTATTTAGAATTTAACGTTAATTTTTCTTTGATCGTTTTCAATATAGTCGATTCAACAGGGGTACATCCCTGTATAAATGTTCCATTTTCTTTTTGATGAAAAGTACAATTTCCGATAAGATATGTGTCTGAGTAAAGATCTGATTTTTTAATTCCCTTTCCTATTGCTAAGTTCAAAGGTTTTTCAGAAGTGTAATGCTTATCTATGAACTCTTTATTATTTTTCAATAAGTTGAAAATTGTTGATAAACAAGCAGAACAAGAATCAATATCTATGAGGCTAACATTTTGATATTTTATAGTTATAGATTTTGGAGGGGGTTCTAAACGTTTGACAAACTTATTAATATTCTCTGGTATCGTTTTAATATCTTTAAGCGTTTTAATTGATGGTAAGATGGTTTCTGAAATTAATTTTAAATGAGGAACATCTTCGAGAGACCATTCTGGTTGAGTTAATGTGAGAGCAATTATATCCGCTGCTAAAAAATTAGTAGAAGCTATAATAGTGTCTAATTTTACTGCATTTCCCGAAGAGGGCCCCATTCCTTCATGAGCGTAAGAAGCATCTATTACTACTAAATCTGGAACAAATATGTTTGCAAGATCAGCTATAGCTATATCTAATTCTTTTATTTTTCTCATAGATTTTTTTAATTCTTCAATCAATTTTGGAGATTGAAGGTGGTGCAATGCGATTTTATCTCTTTTATATATCAACCCTTTCATATTTTTAAAACTTAATGAAGCCCCACAATGCATATGCATTTTCAAGACTGGAATGGAAATGATGTAATCGATATCATGAAAATAACCGGTTATCCTTATATTTTTTAGAATTTTTCCATTTGGAATCTCTTTCTTCACTGGAGTTAACTTATCTAAATCAATGAATTGAAGATCTTTATTATTTAATAAATCAGTGAAACCAGATTGTTCAAAAGCTTTTTTTGTATCCGTGTTAATTATCGGTGAATCACCAATTAAAAAATTTGCTTCATAACGATCTCTCAGGTAATTAAACGTTGCTTCTACGACGTCTGGATTAGTATTAATCCCTAGCTTAGGATCCACTTCTCTACCGACATTTGGTTTTAATAAGATTGTCTTTCCAGAGAGGTTCGGAATTTCAATTTTATCAAGAGCGAGATGAACTGCTTTCGAAATATCTATATTACGAGCAACTGAAACTATAGGTTTTTTTTTCTCAACCATTAAATCAGCCTGAGGTATTCGATAATTTTATTCTTCATTAAATCTTTATTAGGTTTTTTATTCAACCACCATTCAAATGCTAATATTCCTTGATTAACGAGCATATCTAGGCCACCCAATGTTTCACATCCTATTTCAGCTGCATCTCTCATCAATCTGGTTTCAAGAGGATTATAAATAACATCGAAAACGTAAAGATCGTTATGAAGTAATTCTTTTGATATAGGAGTTTCATCAACTTTAGGATACATCCCAATTGGTGTCGCATTGATAAGAATATTTACCTTATTAATAATATCTTTAATCGTTTCCTTGTTACTTAATTTTCCTTCAATATCAACTTTCATACTAGATCTGATTTCATTAGCAACTGCTATTGCCCTTTCTTCAATTATATCAGTTAGAACAATTTTATTAGCACTTTCTGCCAAGGTATAAGCTATAGATCTAGAAACACCTCCCGAACCTAAAATAAGTATATTTTTTCCAGAGAATTCGCAACCCTTATCCAAGAGAGATTTCTTAGCTCCACCAGCGTCAGTATTTCTTGCTTTTAGAATCCCATCTTCGTTTTTAATAGTGTTAATAGCACCAATTTTAAGCGCAATTGGATCCACCTCATCAATATACTTAATAACTGCTTTTTTATGAGGAATGGTGACATTCACACCTTTAATTCCGAGTGATTTTATACCATTTATAGCTTCTTTTAGGTTATCTGGATGCACATCAAAAGCTATATATATATAATCAAGTTCAAGCTCTTGAAGAGCTGGATTCCACATTGTAGGAGACATGCTATGTTCAATGGGGTGTCCTATGACACATAAAATCTTGGTATGTGAGGTTATACTTTTTCCAACAGACATCTTGCAAGCAGAAGTTTTAAATTTTATTTAATAATATGTTTAAGAAAAATTGTAATTTATAATTATTTAGCTAATAATAAGCAGAAATATGAGGTAAGTATTGAGTATGGATAAAATGGAATTAAGCACAGGAATAAGCACTTTTCCTATGCCTGCAGCAGTAATATCTGTAGGAATTGGGGATGAGGCTAATTTGATTACTTTAGCTTACGTGGGAAAGGTATGTTCGTCACCTCCAGTCGTGGCTGTTTCTATACAACCACGTCGTCATTCTTATCAATTAATAGAAAAACACAGAGAATTTGTTATTAATTATCCAACTATTAACCAGTTGCGAGAAATGGATTATTGTGGTACAAGATCAGGAAGAGATCTGAACAAATGGGAAGAGTTAAATTTGACAAAAGAAAAAGGATCAGTCGTTCAAGTACCATTAATAAAAGAATTCCCCTGGAATATGGAATGCAAAGTTATACAGAGAACAGAATTAGGAACACACGTTTGCTATTTTGGGGAAGTCGTGGCCGTACATTCTGATTCAAAATTCATTAGAAATAATAATATCGATCCAGACAAAATAGATACTTTTGCCTATGTATCAGGTAATTATATCGGTTTAAAAAAAGGCGCAATAGGAAGACACGGGTTTTCACTGAATTGATTTAGTTATATATAACAAACTCAAATAGAAAGATTATAGAAAAATGACGAAAAATTGCATTGCACTTATAGGATTTATGGCAACGGGTAAAACTTCTGTAGGGAAATATTTAGCAGAATATTTAGGAGACAAATATAAATTCATAGAAACCGATCAAATCATTATTGAAATGGCAGGAAAATCAATTCCAAGAATATTTTCAGAAGATGGGGAGAAAAAATTCAGAGAATATGAAATCGAAGCCTGTAAAAAAGTCTCGAGTTTTGATAATGCAATAATATCATGCGGGGGAGGGGTCGTTTTAAATAAAATAAATATTAAAAATTTAAAAAAAAATTGTTATATTGTTTTATTAGAAGCAACAATAGAGGAAATTTATAGAAGAGCTATAAAAGATGGAAAAGAAACAAGACCTGTCATTGATAAGGAAGATCCTAAAAAAGAAATAGAGGAAGTTCTAAATTATCGAAAATACTTCTATGAAGCGGCAGCAGAAATCAGCATCGAAACAACTGGTAAGGATATAGAAATGATTGTTAGCGAGATTGTTTCAAAAACCCAATTAAAAACCTAAATTTAAATTCATTAAACCTACTAATTATTTATAATATTTTATAAAAGGGTTGAGGTTTTTTACAAATGACTGAAAGTTGGAAAAGAGTTAAATGCCCTCAATGTGGCAATGAAAATCCACGTAAACTTCATGAAGAACCAGATAAGAGTAGTGTATTATACTATTCAATGCAAGGAACTCCCGTGTACAATAAAAAAATCAAATGCGGGGATTGTGGAACTGCATTTGACAAAAATTAAGAATTTAGGGAAAAAATACAGCTTGAATTCTTTTATTTTTTTAATTTTTTTTTTCAATCAAGACAATTTTACTTATCTTCTTGTAAGATGTTTATAGTTTCTCTTATAGTATTAATATCAATTTGTCCTGGTGCTGTTTCCCCTACTAGTGAGCCATAAGTTAAAAATGAACCGTTTAAAACACATAAGATTCTTGAGAAGATACCTAAAGTTCCCATACAAAATGAAATAATATTCAAATTTTTCTTAGTTAGTTCTTTGCATAATTGTAAAGGTATTAGGTTGTCTTCAAAAGTTTGTGCTGTGAAAATCATTTTTAAAATTATTTTTTCTGTTAGTTGTGAATCTAATCCATAATCTTCTCTTAATCTACTTAAAAAATTGTTGATTTGATCAGAAATTACCTCATAAGCGAGTGTTTTCTCAAAATTATGAGATGAGAAAATTAAGTTTACGTCATTTTGTTTAGCTAAATCAATTAATTCACCTAATATTCTTTTTTCTGTATTCATTTCTATATCCAGATAATTAGGCTGAGAAAGAATTAATGTTTTTAATATTTTAACACGAATTTTCTGCTCTACTTTCATTTGTCCTCCTTCTTCTGGAGCTCTAAACGTAGCTATAACAGGAATTTTAGGGTTAATATTAGCTAACAATGCATTAGCAAAATCTTGAGTAATTAATTGAATGTCATGGATGTAATCATATCTTAATTCAATTAAATTAGGATTAGATTTTAGCACTTCTGCTATTATTGATTTTAATTCAAGAATATCTGCGGATTTAATCTTTATCGGCACACATATATTATATTTCATAATACAATAATAAAAAATTAGTTGGAAAATTTATTTTACATCCCTATTATTTTCTTTATTTCATCCTTAGAATACTTCAATGTATCAGTAGCGTCAACTTTTTTCAATTTACCTTTTTTCTTATAATACTTAATGAGAGGTTTTGCATTTTTTTCATAAGTATCTAATCTGTTCTTCAGAGTTTCTTCAGTATCGTCGCTCCTTTGCTTAAACTCTATTTCAGCTCCACATTCATCACAGATCCATTTATTTTCCTCTTTTTGCACCTTAGGTTGTAGCGTGTATTTATTATATATCTCACCACATTCACTACAGCTGAATCTACCAAGAATTCGCTTTGTTATAATATCTCTGCTGACTTCTAATAAAAGGAAAAAATCTTCTTCAGTCATTTCGCTTAAGGCTTTTGCTTGAGGCATATTACGAGGAAATCCATCGAGAATAAATCCATTTTCCATAACATCCTTCTTATTTAATCTATCTCTTACCATTTCAATAGTTACACCATCTGGCACTAATTCTCCTTTGTCCATATAAGATTTAGCTTTTAGTCCTAAGGGTGTTTCATTTTTAAGATTTTCTCTAAAGATATCTCCAGTGCTAATATGAGCTATTTCTGGTAGGACTTCTTTAATTTGGCCAGAAAATGTACCTTTTCCTGCACCAGGTGGTCCGAACAAAATTAACTTCTTCATATTCATCAAGATATTGATTACTTTATTGTAGAGTATTAAATTTGACATAAATTATAATTATTTTGATAATATTAATTCATTTTAAAATAAATTATCCAGTGAAATAAGAGGTTTCTAATTTTTTTATTAAATACTCTATTTGTCGTTTTTCTCGCAAACTAAATAGAGTGGCATAATTACGTTTTATTGATGAACCGTAATAAGAGTTTCCAAAAAAGGTATTAGATTTATCTATTGCCTCTAGTAATGGCTTTACATTTCCAACATGAAGATATAATGAAATATCATTAATGATCAATATGGGGGTTGGATTGTTCTTATAAAGATGAAGGATTTTTGATGTTTTTTTGAAATTTTCACAAGCAATATGATATAACTCAGTTCTATTACTTGAATTCAGCCGAGGTGGGATAATTTCCCCTTTAAATAAAATATTTTTACATGAATTACATTTTTCATAGAAATCTTGAACTTTTCCTCCAATTTTCAAATTATTTATCGTATTCGATAGTGGGGCAAAATCCAAGATACTAATGTCATTTGGGGATATATTTTCAGACTCTAAAAGAAATTGAATAAATTTTGATGTATAAAATGTCTTCTTGGTATTTGTTTCTCCATATAACAACGTATGGTGACCAATGAGATCATTAAAATCTAAATTTTCGGGAAAAATCATAAAATCAATGATATATGGTCTTACTTTTCAAAAAAATCTTCTCTACTGATATCTGCTTTCCTTAATGCTAAGAGAATTACGAAACCTATAACACAACCAGGAATACAGCTAGCTGCAAATAAACCCCACCAAGTAAATATAGCTCCAATCCCTCCTGTGGGTGTAATTAATTGAGCTATAGTCCCTCCAATAAAAATAGTCCCAATTGGTTCAGAAAGGGCAGCAAGATCTACATATTTAGGTGTTCTTTTCCATAGATAATAAGCAAAAATTCCAACAACAATCGCTCCACTCATCCCTCCATGGAAAGCATGAATTGTACCTATTGCTAATGAAAATCGGAGTGCTGCTATTATAGTAGCAGTAACTAATGCATAGATTGGACCAACTAAAACACCCATGATTGCATTTACAACGTGAGCAAAAGGATTAATTTTCGCTCCAAATATTGTGATATAAGCAAATGGATTTAAATAGCTTAATACGAGTCCAACTCCTACCATAATAGCTGTAGTTGAAATTCTTTTAGTAACAAGAATCTGGGATACTTTGCTTTCACTTGATTTAATATTACTCATAATCGTAAAACCTACGTTGTTGTGTTGTTTTTACTAAATAAGTTATATTAATTTAAAAGGTTTAGGTTATCACTTTAAAGCTGTTCGATGATTAATTTGAGTTTTTCTATCATATCGACCGAATCTTTTCCAAACAAACGGATCATTGGTTCTTTACCTATTGATCCTTTATCCCATATAATATCTGGGATCCTTCCTTCCTTATTTATACTTTCTTTTATTAACCATTGCATGGTAGAAAATTCTTTAATTCTTGTTTTTTTAGGTTCCTTTTCACGTTGAATTTCTTTTAAATCTAAATTTGTATTTTTCTGAATATCTCCTATTAATTCAGGACTATATCTTAAATTCATAACAAAATTAACCGAATTATCGAATGTTTTTGCTGAAAGAAGTAATCTAGCAGTATGTTCAGCAACCCCAAATTTGATATCACCAGCAGCTTTGGGCACACCATTAACGATTGTTATTCTTCCATCAATTCCAGCAATATCTTCTTTTACTTTCGCATTTTTTAGTGCTCCTGCAATATTTGTTCGTACCTCAGGAATTAAACTACAAAATTTCTTTATTCTAATGAAATTATAAATTTCCCTAATTTGATTTATTACTTCTACCTTTTCTTCTGAGCGTAAAGATTCCGTGAGCTTATTGTTTTCCATCAAATCTATAAGTAATATAAATTTATTTAACTTATCGGTTATTCATACATTTTAAGGTAGAGTACACTTTTATGATAAAAATAGGAGATATAACTATTAATCCAACTAAGATAGTTTGTTTAGGTACTAATTACATGGATCATGTTGAAGAAACTGGCTTAGAAGTACCAGAAGAGCCATTACTCTTTCCCAAAACCCTAAATTGTTTAATAACAAATAACCAACCTATTATATATCCAAAATATTTGTATAGTAATAGAAAATATAATAGGGTGGATTATGAAGTGGAATTGGCGTTTATTATTAAAGATAGATGCAAAAACGTATCTTCTGACAAAGTTTATGATCATATCTTAGGATATACTGTCTTTAATGATATTACTGCCCGTAAAATGCAAACAAAAGATATAGTTTCACAAAAACCTTGGTTTCGATCTAAATCTTTTGATACATTCGGACCAATTGGCCCAGTAATAAAAAATACTGATGAAATTAGAGATCCTCATAGTCTCGATATTGAATTGAAGGTTAATGGTGAGATAAAACAAGCATCGAATACTAAATATTTACTATTTAAGATCCCCGAGACTTTAGAATATATTACGAAATTATTTACAATGGAACCCGGGGACATAATTGCTACAGGTACCCCTGGGGGAATAGGACCTGTTAATCCTGGAGATATAATCGAAGCAACTATAGAAAATATTGGTATTCTTACAAATGAAGTGATTTTAGAAGGAGAAGAAAAATAAATTATGAAAATAGGTAATACAGACATAAATCCAACGAAAATTGTATGTATAGGGAGGAATTATATCGAACATGCGAAAGAATTTGATACGCCCATTCCAAGTGAACCTGTTTTTTTTGTAAAGACTATAAATTCATTAATAGCTAATGGAAAATCCATAATTTATCCAAGAATTTTATATGAAAATGAAGAATTTAATAGAGTAGATCATGAAGTAGAACTTGCTTTGATCCTATCAAAGAAATGTAAAAAAATTTCAGCAGAAGATGCTTTTGATTATATTTTAGGTTATTCTATATTTTTAGACATAACTGCCAGAAAAATGCAAATTTATGATCGGAACAAAAATTTACCTTGGTACCGTAGTAAAAATTTTGATACGTTTTCTGTCATTGGCCCTCAAATAGTTCCTCTTAAGGAAATTGAAGATCCCCATAATCTAAACATAGAATTACAGATAAATGGTAATGTAAAGCAATCATCAAACACAAAATATATGATTTTTAAAATTCCACGATTAATGGAATATATATCAAGTTTTTTGACTCTTGAAAAAGATGACATCATCGCTACAGGTACACCAAGCGGAGTTGGGCCAATTCAGCCAGGCGATATTATTGATGCATCCATTGAAAAAATTGGTAAAATTAGAAATGAGGTTATATTAGAAGATTAGAATTAATATCTATAGTTAGTTTGTTATTCCATATCATAACTTCTTTTATACTGCATATATATAAATTTGAATTATCTTCTTTAGAGTATAAAAAAAAGATTTCAAAAATGGTAAAGAGAGTATTAATCACTTCGCAGTCAGCATTTCAGCGAGAATTGCTTTCTGAAATGCTTGAGTCTCATGAAGAGATAATAATAATTGATCCTGTAAGAAATGCAAAAGAGACAATTAATGTTATAGAAAAAGAGAGTCTAGATATGCTTATTTTGGATATTAAATTTGATAATAGTGAATGGTTCACCCGTTTTTATCCTATAATAGCAAACTTTCCAATAAAAACTATTATTTTGACTGATAAGAATCCCAGTACGCTGGATTCTTCTGATATTCCTATTATATTAAATTCTTATGATTATATTGTCAAGCCGGATGGCGTTTGGAAAGATGAACTACCGAAGATTAGAGATAAAATAATATCTAAAGTTTTAATGATTGCGATTCCCAAAACACATAAAATTGACAGCAAAATAAGGCAAACATACAAAGAAATCTTCATACAACAGAGTCAGAACTCAAAACTAAAAAAGATAGAAGATTTGAATAAAATAATAGAACCTAAGTTTGCATCTAGATCTGAAGAACCAAATTATAAAATTGGGGAAGAAATGATTAATTTTGTAAATTAACTATTTTAACTATTACGTATTTTAATTTATTATAGTAATGGAAATAAGTGAAAAAATTAAGGAAGAAATACTGAAATTGATTTCATCTCCCGGGATTGAAGTTGAGGATATTGTAGAGAAAGTTAAAGTTGATTATGAAACAATAATGAATTTCTTGTCAGAAGAATACGAAAAACATAATCTCGATTACGGTAGGAGAATTTGTTGTAGATTTTAAATCATCCTCGTTTTAATAAAGCTTTTTAATTTTCATTCATTTTCATATTTACTAAGTTCAGGAAATTTTTAAAGGACTTAGGACGCAAATTATGCGGTTTCGATATACATTAGATATTGAAATAAAATATAATGATTTTAATTTTGCGTTCTTAACCTTTAGAAAATTCCCTAAGCTAAATTAATTGGAAAAAGTGAAATTATATGAGTTCTAAAGGAAAAGTAACTGTTAAAGCCCTCGTTACTGGTGGGAGTGCGTCAGGTGGACCGCCCATCGGACCTGCAGTCGGCCCTACAGGCATAAACAGAAATCGATTCGATTTTCGATGTACACATCAAAGATGTGGTCGACGAAATCAATGCCCAAACGATGGTTTTTAAAGGATTAACAGTACCAGTCAGAATTGAATGTGATCCAGAAACAAAACAATTTGAAATATTTATTGAAACCCCTTCTACAGCCTCATTATTGCTTAAAGAAGCGGGAGTAGAAAAAGGAAGTTCAGAGTGCTCAGAAAAAAAAATTGGTAATCTTACACTAGATCAGATCATTAGTGTTGTTGAAGCAAAGAAAGATACATTTCTAGACAAAAGTTTTAAAAATGCTGTTAAAACAACTTTAGGAACTGCATTATCTATTGGAGTAACTGTTGAGGGAGAAGATCCGAGAGAAATTCAAAAAAGAATTGAAAATGGAGATTATGATGATAAAATAAGGGGTGACTTATAAAATTGAAAGTAGATGATAAATTATTAAGAAGATCTTTAAATGCAGCAATAGATTTTTCAGTGATTAAAAAGGAAGGATTTAAAGATAAAGTCAGAAAATTTGATGAATCAATTGACCTAATCATTAATATAAAGGACGTGAATCTCAATGATCCAAAAAATCGAATCGATAAAGAAATTATCCTTGCAAATGAAGTAATTTCAAAAGAAAAACCTAATATTTGTGTAATCGCTTCCGATGAAATATTACTTGAAGCAAAAAAGATAGGGCTTGATACTATTGATTCAGATGGATTGGTCACACTTAATAATGAAGAAAAAAAAGTTAAGAAGAAATTCGCAAAAAAATATGATTTTTTTGTTGTAGAAGACAAAATGATGCGTGATGTCGCTCGTTACCTCGCAAGATTTCTTGGACCTTTAGGTAAAATGCCAAAACCTTTTCCTACTGGTTATGGAATAATTTCTACTACAGATGATTTGAGGGTTGCTTTTGATAGATATAAAAAGGTGATTCGTGTTCAAATGAAAAAACAACCTATTATTTTCATAAAAATAGGTAGGAAATCAATGGAATTTGATAAATTATTTGAAAATATGAAAACAGTTGTAAATTTTATTGGAGATCAGATGCCACATAAGTTCAATAACTTTAAATCAATGTTTTTAAAATCTACAATGGGAAAACCAGTTAAAATAACTGAAGATTTTCTGAAAAGCATAGAGGTGTAATAAATTGATTAAAGAACAACATATACCTCAATGGAAATTAGATGAAGTAAATAATTTAATTGAATTATTTAAAACTTACAAAAATGTTGCTGTAATAGAAGTTGCTCACATATATGATCTGCAAATTCAATCAATGCGTAAAATACTAAGGGATAAAGCCATATTCCGGATGTCTAAAAAATCTTTACAACTTCTAGCAATAGAAAAATACAAAAAAGAGTCAAAAAAAGCAAATTTAGATGAATTAGCATCACATATACCTGGTCAATCCAGTCTTGTGTTCACAAACCTTGATCTAATCGAATTAAAAGAGATTTTCCATGATTATGAATGGATGGTTCCTGCAAAGCCAAACGAAATCACACCTGTAGATATTTGGGTACCTGCAGGAGATACCGGACTACCTACTGGTCAAGTTATTAGTGAACTAAATATGACATTAAAACTCCCCACTAGAATAATGAATGATACAATACATATTCGTGAAGATACAAGAACACATAAAGCTGGTGATCTAGTAACTGTAAAACAAGCAGCTGTACTGAAAAAACTTAATATTGCACCAATAGAGTCATTAATTAAGATTCATTTTGCTTGGAGTGATGGAGAAATTATTCCACAAGATATCCTATATATGGATTTAGACAAATTCAAACAAAATATCGCTACTGGGTATAGAGAAGCACTTGCAATACTCTTTGAAATGCCCTTTATTGAAGAAAGTATGACTGAAGAATATATTCGAAAAGCCGTATCCGAAGCTAATATGCTTGATGTGATGATATTTGGAGAAGGAATACCTGTTTCTGCTGAACCTGAATCTAAAGTTGAAGAAAAAGAAGCTGAAGAAGAGGAAGAGGAGGAAGAAGTTGGTATTGGTGGATTGTTTGGATAATTAAAGAAGATTTTTTTAAATTTCAATTAATATTACAATTATTATGATAAAAAAATATAAAAAAGGTTAGATAATATGGAAAGTATTTATGCCGCTTTATTGCTTCATAAAGTTGGAGGAAAAATTACCGAGACAAACGTAGAAAAGGTATTAACTGCTGCAGGTGCGAAAGTTGATAAAACCGAAATTTCGAAGTTAATTGCCGGATTAAAAGGAACAAAGATCGAGGATATTATTAAATCTGTTGGTACAATACCTGTAGCTGCTGCTCCGGCTGGTGAAGCGAAGGAAGCAAAGAAAGAAAAGAAGGAAAAAGAAGAAGAAGAGGAAGAAGAAGAGCCCACAGGAATCGGCTCTCTCTTTTAAGTTCTCTTCAAGTTCCGCGAAAATAATAATTAAAACAATATATTTTTTTTCTATTTATTTTTTCAAATTTTTTGGAAGTTGTATTTCTTCTTAGGTTTTTTATTAATCTAATTTGTAAGAACTAAATAATCAAAAACTTTTTTTAAAATTCAATTTTTTTTTAAATTACAATTTAAAATAAAGAAACTTAAAAAAACACCTTAGAAAAACTCAGTAAATTTTGCTTAAAAAAAGCTACTGAATATAACTCCTGTTGTTGATAAAAAATGACTGGCAGATTCTTAAAATTCTTTTCGCCGTTTGTAAAAGCTATGCCAGAAATCAAAAATCCACAACGTGAGGTTTCTTTTAAAGAAAAATTTATTTGGACTGCTGTTGTACTTATTATCTACTTGATTATGTCAAACATCCCTCTATATGGGATAGATATTGAACAATCAACAGATTACTTTTATTGGCTTAGGGTAATTCTTGCAAGCCAAAGAGGAACACTCACAGAATTAGGTATAGGTCCGATTGTAACATCAGGGCTTATAATGCAATTACTTTTGGGATCTAGAATCATCAATGTAAATATGGCTGATCCCTACGATAGAGCATTATTTAGCGGAGCTCAAAAAGTTCTTGCGATATTTCTAACAATATTTAACGCTGCTGCCTATATATTCGGAGGTGCTTTTGGTAGAATATCCGAAATAGGAATTGACGGAGCTGTTTTTATTTTCTTCCAATTACTTTTTGCTGGAATTATTATAATCCTACTAGATGAAGTTCTCCAAAAAGGATGGGGCCTTGGGAGTGGGGTGTCTTTATTTATCGCTGCTGGCGTTGCTGGTCAAATCTTTTGGAACACATTTAGTTTTATCGATGGACCAGATGGTTTACCAAGAGGAGTTATAATTGCGTTTTTTTCAGTGTTATTTGATGGCGATCCCAACACTAATTTAGGAGATGTATCTATAAGGATTTTCAATGAGCAACAACTCCCCTCATTACTTGGTATCCTTACAACTATCATCATTCTATTTGTGGTCATTTGGTTTGAATCGACTCGTGTTGAGATTCCTCTAGCTTATAGAGGCTATCGAGGTTATAAAGGTAAATATCCTATGAAGCTTCTATATGTCTCTAATATCCCAGTGATATTGGTTAATGCATTATACGCAAATATTCTCTTCTTCGGACAATTGATAGCAGGTCCCGATTCTGGTTTCCGTGCAAGTAATGGTGGTCTTGTCCCCGATTTCTGGGTCAATATACTAGGGACATTTAGAATAGATGATCCAGGAGGTGGAATGGGAGGACAATTAATACCCAAATCTGGATTGATATACCTACTTACACCACCTTTAGGTATTAATCAATTAATATCAGATCCGTTTAGAGCTGTTTTTTATCTAGCGATATTTATTTTTCTATGCATAATGCTTGGGCGGGTTTGGGTAGAAGTAAGTGGTTTAGCACCACGTGATATAGCTGGGCAGATTATTGACTCTCAAATGCAAGTTCCAGGTTTTAGAAGCTCTGATAAAATTCTAGAGAGGATTT
>Ga0209427_10003312_pt1 | contig 18931 bp, 24 predicted proteins | sample DeeMarSWOR136_30_FD_187465 | JGI IMG/M metagenome (GOLD analysis project Ga0209427, IMG submission 187465) | Marine sediment microbial communities from White Oak River estuary, North Carolina - WOR-1-36_30 (SPAdes) (version 2) | ecosystem: Environmental > Aquatic > Marine > Intertidal zone >...
CTATGCTCTCCGACATCTCCTGGCACTCCCTCCTCCAGTCGCAGTCCTGGCAGTCGTCCTCAGTCCCGTACATCCCAATGCAGGCGGGACGCTTCCCTCTGCTCATACCAGATTCAAACCCTAAATAGCAAGCTAAAAAGATTCCCCCGCTTCAACGGGGTCAATAGTATTCGATGGTTGAATTGACTCTTATTTACTACCAAATCAGAAGTAATTTAACCCACGAAGCATTTTTAACATCCCCTTCCGAATCCCCAACCTAGTGGTTCTATGAGCGAACTCACAGACGAACAGAAGGCCATATTGAACGCTTTGACGAAGCTCGCCAAACCCTCGGGCTGTAAGGTCATAGGCGAGGCGGCAGACATCCCATGGAGAACCGTGATGGCGAGACTACGCGGCTTGAAGAACGCCGGCCTGGTAGAAGCCCCCGAGAAGGGTAAGTACGTTATAACCGAGAAAGGCAAGACAGTCATCTAAATATCCCCTTTTTTCAAGTAAGTGGTTATTCAAATAATAATCAAGAATCTTCTCGCAACCATGAAAAATATACAATAGAGTAATTTTCGCGCACGTTATGATTTTATATCGTCAAAATACGAGTAAAGAGTGCCTTTAGGAGTTTTACCTATTGAGTGACAAAAAAGACGATGAGAATGGAATAGACTACGAGGTCATCAGGAACCAACGATTGATGATCGAGATAGCCAGGGATTTCGTCAAAGAGGTTACACCTTGGAAGACGAGTAAGGATGAGGTCGACGACGAGCAATGCATAACGTTGGAGGAGTTCGAGACTTGGAGACGGCGCCTAATGAGGATCCTGGGGGTCTCTGTGGATGAGTAACCAGGACATTCTAGATAAGATCGAGATGTTGAAGAGTAGGGTAAGGGAGGTTCAGAAATACGAGTTGATGACGACGAACCAGTATCACAAACAGGTAGCCCTTATCATTGAGATATTGGAGGACATCGCTAATCTACTGTGATCCCGTCCACGGTTCCAATAGCAGGGAACTTGTATGACCAATTCTGGTCAATCAAGAATAGCTTGTGAGATGGGCCAGGCTCTAATTAGAAGATCAATTCGGTTAAACTGTCTCTAACCTGTTCGACCGTGGTCTCGTCGATCCTCACCATCCCCGGATGCCCCATCACGCCCTCAGCGTACTTTTCCTCGATGTACTGGATCCTCATGGTGTACGGTGGATCCATCCTGAAGGGCTCGATGCTACCAATCTTGTCCATCGCCCTCCTCGCCGATTCTTGGATGACCTCACGGGCCTTCTCCGGCGAGAGGGATATAGCCTTCATTACGGACAGGGCTCCGAGCTTTTCCTTCTCCTCCAGCCCCCACTTGACGACAGCGCCTTCTATCTCCGGCACTAGCGCCCTCGCCTCGTCGACGGCCGCTTGATCCCCGCTGACGAAGACGCTGGGGACGCCGACCTCACCGAATCCCACCATGTTCATGGCTATCTCGCCTATTTTATGCCCATTGAGCCAGACGTTCTCTAGTATCGGGGTGAAGGAGTGGGCGAGGACCCCGTTCTTAGCCCCCGCCATGGCGTGGAGCCCGTAAAGGAACATGGCGTCGAAGGAGTCGTCGTATCCGACGGGTCCGCTATCGCCTGCGTGCATCACCAGCCTGCACTCCGGGTGGAGCAGCTCGATGTCTATGCCCCCTGGGAAGGCGCCGTGGCCCGGCCAGGCGTATATCTCCGTCGCTCCTCCCTGAATGGCCCCGTATACAAGGGCGTTGAGCTCGTGGGTGGCCATCCTGATCGCTTGCTGGTAGTACCGGCCATCCTCCATGCACTGGGGCTTGAAGTCGACGACGCCCGCCGTTCCCTCGAGGTCGCACACGATGTAGATCTTCATAGGTTCACCTGTCATTTTCTATGGGTCTCGGAAATTTAAATTGTGGTAAAAAGGCGTAATAGGCTAGACGGGAGTGAAGATGACCTTCCCAGCCGTCTTCTCCACCGTAATTGCGTCGAAGGCCTTCCTCCACTCTGTTATAGGTAGTTTGTGGGTTATGATGGGCGCTGCTCTGACCGCTCCCCTAGAGATGAGGTCCACTGCCCTCTCGTAGTCTATCCACTTGCTCATGATGGAGCCCCTCACAGTCAGGGCCTTGCCCAGAATGCTCCTGAAGCTGAACTCGACAGGCGCAGGCGGACTGGCTATGAAGACCACCTGTCCCTTCTTCCGGACGAGGTCGAAGGCCTGTAAAGCAGCTGAGGTCGCGCCGGAAACCTCGAAGACGACGTCGGCGCCGAGACCGCCAGTATGTTCCATGACCACCCCAAGAGGGTTCACCTCCTCAACCGGTATCGTGACGTCGGCCCCGACCTTCTTGGCGATGTCGAGCCTCACCCCTCTGTGGCCCGTCTGGATCACCTTGGAGGCGCCGGAAGCCTTCGCCACCTGGGTCGTGAGTAGCCCCATGGGGCCTGGACCCTGTACGACCACTGTATCGCCCAGGTAGATCTCGGCCTTTCTGGTGACGGCATTGACTATATCGGCGCACGGCTGTACCAAGGCGCCTTCTTCATAGCTCATCTCGTCGGGTATTGCGTGAAGGAGCCTCACGGGGACGGCAATGAACCTGGTGAAGGCTCCGTCCATACCCGAGCCCAGCCCCTTCCTCTCCACGCAGAGGTGGTAGTCCCCCGTCATGCAGAATCTGCACCGACCGCAGATATGCCCGCTTGTCTCAGATGCCACCCTATCACCTATCTCCCAGCCCACGACATCGGAGCCCACATCGACGATTTCCCCTGAGAACTCATGGCCCAGGATTACGGGATTCTCCCTAATTCTCTGTAGGTGCTTCACGTCAGATCCGCATATGCCCGCGGCCTTCACCTCGATGAGAGCCTGGTTCGGCTCTGCCTCCGGCTCCTTTACCTCCTGGACCTCTAGTACTCCGGATATGCCCTCAACCTTTACAAGAGCCTTCAAACAAACATGTCTCCCTTTATCAACTCGAATAACGATGCTTTGGAATATTAAAAGCGCGTTGGTAGCTTCGGCTATAGCCTGAAACCTGGTCTCTTAAGCGACCTGTAGATAATGTATAGGCCCACGACCACTAGAATAACGGCCCAGACCTTGTATAGATTGATGTTCAGCAGTTGCTGGATGCCCCAGAGGACGATTAGGGCCCCTATGATCAGCCACAAGTCCCTGACCGAGCTCATTGGTTTGAAGCATATGTCCCAGTCATCACGTCTCCTTCTGAGACCAATTGTGGGAGGTATGTTTGAGGGTGATAACATCTCAACTAGAAAAAGCTACTCTACTATATAATTAGGACGCGCTTGGACCTATCCGCATCCCTTACTCTAAGCAGCTTGAGAATCCCTCTCATGGGGTTCAGCCCTGGCACCCCCTCCATGTAGACACCGTACTCTTCACCAAATTTCGTCATGTTCCTCTTTTCCTCCTTCAGGATGTCCCTGTAGAAGAGCAAGCCCCATGAAAAGCCGAGTATGGCGCTTAGCCAGTGCTGGGAGATGAGGATTAGGGCGGGGATGAACATGAGGAAGCCAAAGTATTGGGGATGTCGGATGACTGAGTAGATCCCGGTGTTCACGAGGTTCGTGGTATGCAGCGGACTGCCACCCTCGGGAGCCTGCCCCATCTTCTTCAGCTCCTGCCAGCCCATGGAGGCTACGGCGATGCCGGCGATCATTGTCAACCATCCCAGGCTCACTGCGATGCAGATATTCATATGGTTGTAGTGGAAGCCGCTCACAGCGATCTGCAGCAACCCGAGCGCGGTATACGCCAGCATAAACTTGTCGCGTTTCCAGACGAATTTCTCAAGGGGTTCCATATCGCCGGACATAGATTTATCTCCACCTCCTGCGCGCACGCTTTGGCATCCCCGTACTTATCTCCTCCAGCAGAGATTTGAGTACAGTACTATGCCCACCACCAAAACGAGGAGCGACAATACTACTGTCGTGTAGACCTGAGCCGCAACAAGTGGGTTATAACCGATGTAGCTCTCCCCCTCGAGGAGGAAGACCATCGAGGCGTTGGCTGATGTTATGGGATGCAGCCTCGCGAATAACTTGAGGGCTTCCGGTAGGCTCGTATAGGGGAGGGCCATGCCTCCGAGGAAGTAGGTGATGAGGGTTATCGCAACGCCTGTGTGGGTGGCCGCTGACTCTCCCTTTACGAGGGATGCTATTATCAGCCCCACCCCCGACGAGGCGACCGCCGTGAGGAAGCTGAAACCGGCTGCAACTAGGATGTCGGAATAACTGCCGGTAAACACGGCTCCATAGAGTAGTCCCACAATTAGCATCAGAGCCGAGCCGGCGAGGGAGAAGATCCATGTCGCGATGATCCTTCCGAGGCTCTCCTTCCATGGGCTCACGGGCATCGAAGCCATTTTCAGGTAGAGCCCCCGCTCGGTGTCCATGGCTATAGATCCGGGGAGGTTAGACTGGCCGGCTGTCATCACTAGGAAGGTGACCATGGTGAGGGTAAGGCCCCCCTTGAGCCTGGGGACTACCCCAGCGGGGGCTCCTCCGTACATCATGGGTAGCACAGCGAGGAAGAACAGGGGTACTGCATAGGTCCAGAAGATGACCATCCTCTCCCGTGTGAACTCCTTGAGGGACTTCCCCACGACCGTCGCCAAAATGTTCGACTTCATCACCCCCTAAGTGGCTTCATAGTCGCCTTGAAGAAGACGTCCTCGAGCGACGGGGCTCTCGTCTCGATCCGCTCAGCCCCACATCCGACGCCGTCTAAGGCTCTCACCAAACGGGGCATCGCCTCCTCTGGTTCGTCACAATAGAGCCTGTAACCCTCCTCCGTCTCTTGGAGGCTACCGTCTACGCTGAAGGCCCCTATGACCGATGCGACCTCCTTCCCTTTGAAGGGCGTTTCTACCTCTATGACGTTCTGGAGCCCGCTCCTCTCCTTCAGCCTGTCTGGCTCCCCCTCGAGTACAATCTGTCCGCCGTCCATAAAGCCGACCCTGGAGGCTACCTCGGCGTCCTCTCCTATGTGAGTGACCATGAAGATGGTGGCTTCCTCCTCGTTCACCTCCCTAAGCGTCCCCAGGAACCCCTTTCGGGCGGAGGGGTCTAGGCCCGTAGTCGGCTCATCTAGGAAGAGTACCTCTATCCCGGGCAGGAGGGCCGTTGCGACCTCCAGCCTCTTCCGCATTCCCCCGCTGTAGTCCAACACCCTTTTTCTCGAGTCTCCCGCGAGGCCCATCCTCTCTAAAAGCTGTTCAGCGGCTCGATTCGCCTCCGAATTATCGAGTCCGAATAGCCTTGCGAAGTATACCAGGTTCTCGTGACCTGTCAGCGCTGGGCTGGAGAAGTTTTCTTGGGGGACGTATCCAATGATCCTCTTAACCTTCTCTGGTTCATCTACAATATCGTGACCATGGATCTCGACATGCCCTTTGGTCGGTAGACTTGTCCCGGTGGCTATGGAGATCAGCGTGGTCTTGCCCGAGCCGTTCTGGCCCATGAGGGCGTAGAATTCTCCGTGTCCGATGTCGAGGTCGACGCCCCTGAGGACATCAATATCTCCGTATCTCTTGAACAGGCCTTTTACTACTATCGCACTCGTCATCCTATCAACCAACTTTCTTATCCATCGCCTTCTCGACGATTTCCAGAATCTCAAGCTGCTTCGTTTCCCGAGCTCTCCTCCCTGCAATCCAGTTTCTTATAAGCATGAAAAGGGCGTAAATTCCTGCCCAGAACAGGATGCAGTCCTCGTACAAGTCGAGCGCACCGAGGCACTTGCCCAGGGCAGGAAGGGCCCATATAAGGAGAAGCGAGTAGACCTTCGCGTCCGCCTGCGGCAGGGCCGCGGAGAGCAGCGCAAGGGCGAAGACGGTTGTCGGGCAGGGCATGACCCCGAAAGTGCACGACTCAGGGTAGACATGACCGAAGACCAATCCAACAAGAGGATACAGGAAGGATAGGAGTATGAAGAAGCCTGTGATGCATCTCTGCCAGCGGATTTCAGGAAGCCGGAACCGGGTTTTGCCCGCTCTCACATCCCAGGCGAAGAGTATGGCAGCAAGTATGAAAAGGGGTACCCCCAGGATGGTTCCGGGGAGATGTCTCCCGTAGAAGAGGAAGAACACCAGACCATTCCAGGCGCACATCAGCGAGAGGTAGACCTTCATCAACTTGTCGCTCCTTTCGCCGGTCCTCGTGAACACGAGGTAGGTTAGCGCCAAAGCGGCGAGGACCACGACTACCTGCAACGGGAATACCGCGACGTTGTAAGCACCAACAGTTTCCCACCATGACCGCGTACTCAATACCATAGACCTCCCGGGCTAGTCCTCCTCACTGTCCCGCCATCTCCGCCATAGGAGCTGGCACACCTCGACGATGCTGATGCCCACGAGCATGCTCAGCACGGTGTTATTCAGGAATCTGTCCACGATGGCCACAAGGGTCACTTCGAGCAGTACGTGAATCCCAATCTCCTCGAGGAAGCCGTTTACCTCGTTGGCGCTGATATCGAGCCTGCTCAGGCTCGACTCCGGGAAGCCACCTTTGGTCTCCATCTTTTCTCAACCACGATGGAGGCTCTAAGTCGACGATATAAAGGGGGGTCAATCTCTGCTTCGCAGAGCTACGTGGAATATAAAGGGGTAGCAAACTCTGCCACGCAGAGTTCACCCTCCTCTTATATTCGATTCGCCAATAGATCGATCTGAGTGTACCCGAGTTGGAGGAGTTTGAGAAGTTAGACAAGGCACTCCGTGTAGTAGAGAGGTATGAGGATTACCTCTTCAGGAGGGCGATGGGCGTCGCCTTCGTCGTCAACGGTCTGATCTTCCCTTTGATGGTCCTGCTGGCCCTCAACCCGGAGGGGCCCTCGTCATACTTCAATATGGATCCCGAGGTCTTCGTACCTTTAGCCACGGGTGTTATACTGCTGGCCGGCGTATCCGTCATCATATACGTCTTCACCTCGGCCCACGTTGTCTCGTCCAGGCTCAGGAAGACGTCTTTGTGGGCCAACTCGTCCCACATGATCCTCGAGTTCTGCATCTGGTTCTTCTCCTTCTACCTGACAAAGTACGCCCCGGAGCCCTACAGGGTCGTCTCCTGGCTCTGGGCCGGGGGCTTCGCCAGCCTAGCGACGTATGCCTTCAATAGAAAGACCTCCGAGAACTGGAGCTACCCGGAGCTCATCGTCGTCGGCGTCATCGTGCTGGTCGCCTCGATCCCCATTTTACCCTTTGGGGCAACTGAAACCGCCTCGTTGATATCTGTCGCTGTCCTTTCCATCAGCTTCTTCGCAGCGGGCATCTACTCCTTCAGTGTAGCCCAGCGGTTCCTGACGGGGAATAGCAAGTAATTATTAGGATATGCCGAACAATCGAATTAGGATTAACCCAGATTAAGAGTGATCCGAAATGGCGGAGGAAGACCCAAACCCTCTTGAGGTCCTCGAGAAGGGTGGCGTCTTCGCCTCGCAGCACAGGTTCACAATCATGCTCCTCCTCTACCTCCACAAGAGGGCGGGCTTCACGGAGGTTCAGAGGCTGCTCGACCTCACGCCGGGGAACCTCGACCACCACCTGAGGAGACTCGAGGAGATCGGCTATGTCAGAACCCGTCATGTCCTGGACTGGCGTCCTCTCAAGGTCGTGGAGATAACGAAGCTGGGGGCGGCTGAATTCAGGGAGTACGCGGTGAACCTCAGGCAGCTACTGGAGCAGGTGACCTGACCACCCCTAATCCACCTAGAACTTGAGATTACCTCTTTCTATTACTACCTCTCCGTCTAGCTCTAACGTGGGTCCCCACATGACTAGGTCGTAGTGGACAGCAGCCTTGAGCGTGCCACCCAGAGTGATGTTCGTCCCTATGCCTATGTGGCAGGACCCGAGGACCCCCTCGTCATCCAGCATTATCCCCGTCATCTCCGACTTCGGGTTTAGGCCGACCCCCAGCTCGGCTATGTTATAGACGTTCGGGTCGCCCTTCTCCTCGAGGTCTCGCTTCAGTGTTTCGGCCTGTTCCTCGCCCCTGATCTCGGTTATGAAGCCTTTCTCTACCTTCATCTCCTCAGGCTCCCTCAGTAGGCCTATGCCTATGTAGGGGATGCTTGCGTCCACCACGATCCTCCCCTGGGCGCTTCCCTCGACGGGGGAGACGTTCGCCTCGATGTTTGGCACGGGGGAGAACAGTCCGGGCTCGTCGACCACGCAGGTCAGGGCGTTTCCACGCCTCCCGCTTATATTCATGGTGAGATCGGTTCCCGCGGGCGTAGTGAGTCTGGCAGTTTGAGCGGCTGTGAATAGATTCCCGAGCCTCTGGCAGACTGGCCTCTGCGCCTTGAAGTCGGCCTCGATGCCCCCGCTTATCATCAGCCGCTCGGTGAAGGCCGTCATAACGAGGATACGTGCGCCGGCTTCCGCCGCCTCTTTCACAGCCCTGGTATGGGTTATCGACCTGCTCACTGGAGCGAGGACAACGTCAGCACTCTTCATGGCATCTGCCACCGGCTCTGGAGGCTCCTGACCATCCATATCCCTAGGTTTTATGACGGTGAGGATCGGTTCTGCGTTCCTCTCGTACGCGGCGGCAGCCAGTACCTGCCCTATGTCGATTAGTTTTGTGTCCGTGATTATCAAGACTTTTTCGCTAGGTTGAACGGAGGCGCATTCGTCCAGTATCGTCTTAGCCCCCATCATCATCCTCGTCCATTCCATGTCATTCACCTCTCTTCAGAAGGATGGGATATAGTATAAAAATGAGAATCTTAGGGATTAAGGGATGATTTAAGCTATTCACGAAATCAAATATTCCTCGGTGCGCGCGGGATATTATTAAGCTAAAAATTTGTAAGCATTAGGGAGTCATATAGTCAAGAATCTCTATGGCATACTTCGAGGAGACGAACCCATGTGATATTGCCATTGAGTCAGTCCTGAGAGTCCTCACAGAGTTCTTTCCCAGCATAGGAGTCGACGATATTATTTTCCTCTATCATGGAACCTATAATGTCTTCGAGGTTGGTGACGACTACATCTTCAAGTTCCCGGACAGGAGTCTGCGGAACGAGAAGGGCCTTAACCTCATTCTGAGAGAAAGAGGGCTTCAGGTTTTTCTGCGACCTTTTCTCTCCTTGGTCATCCCAAGATTTGAGTACGTCTCCTCGGATCCGAGTATGCCCTTCGTGGGTTACAGGAAGATAGAGGGGGTCTCCCTGTCACGCTGCTTCAATATGGCAGACCTCGACCAGGTTCTCTCGGTTGCAAGGCGGCTGGGAGAATTCCTATCGGAGCTACACTCCTTCAGAGTCTACGAGGCGTTCAGGGAGAATTGGCCCTCCGATTTTACGCCGGAGACCCACAGGAGATATTGGCATGATCACTATCAACGCCTTCGAAAGGAGGTCTTTCCTAGGCTCAGCTCGGTTCAGAGGGAGTGGGTCGACGGGCTGTTCACGGGCTTCTTGGAGGACGACGGGAACTTTCGGTTCGAGCCGAGGGTCGTCCACTGTGACTTCGATACGACTAACATCATTGTCGATCCAGAGTCCTTCGAGGTCAGGGGGATAATAGACTTTGAGGAGACGGGCGTCTGGGACCCTGCGGCTGACTTCCTATTCTTCCGAGAGGGGTTGGAATTTATGGAGGAGATACTTGCCAGCTACTCGCTACCCCTGGGTTCCAACATCGAGAGCAGGATGCGGTTCCTGTATGACAGGCAGCCCTTGATCTACCTGCTGACCGGCTACGAATGGAACTATCCTAATATGGTCGACGCCGGATTCGGAATGCTCAGGGACAGGATGGGCGCCTAAGGATAGGTCAACTGTTTGCTCGCCCCACACACTTACGGTTATATGAAGTAAACGTCTACCCGCTCTGGGACCTTAATGTCTTCGAATGTTTCACGTGGCGGTGCAGGACTGGTAGTTGCATTGATTGTAGGCGCTGTCATCGGATCATCGGCCACATACTTCCTAGTGCCAAGGGGAGATCCCGAACTTCTAACGGAGTACGAACAACAAATCTCCCAGTTTGAGTCTATGGTAGACCAGTACGAGTACAGGATCGATGAGCTGGAGTCCAAGCTATCCTCAGAAGAGGAGCTCGAGAACCAGCTGGACGAACTCAGGGAGCAGGTAGATATTCTTCAGGTGCAGCTGGAAGAGACCCAAGAAGATCTAAGGAGCGAGTTTCAGGTCTGGTGGGACGAGTACAGGAAGCCCCTTACATCTGACTACTCCTCCTACCCCGCGTTTCTCCGAGGTGCTTACGCCCAGAGGATAGACGAGGCTCGCTCATATCTAATGAACGCAGACCTCCTTAGGGGGGCGGGTATCGACAGCATCCTGCTCGCGGTCGATCTGGTTCTCGACCCCGGGACTGGGATGCCATACACGCCGGCTGAGGAGGTCTTCACCTTCTACGTTCAGGCCTTCAAGAGGGCTGGGTTCAGGGTCCTCCTGGTCGCCGACCCTTGCCATCCCAACCTTGACCTGGGGGAGGGATTCGCCTGGGAGCCCGGCATGGAGGGTCGATACCAGCCAAGTCCCGAGCTCCTCGGCAGGTTCGACGGCGCAGTTGTCCACATCGCCGAGATGGCGGAGGAGTACGGCGTCTACGCCTTCCTTCCCTGCATTGAGCCTTACAAGATGTCCAGAGACGTGGGGGCGACCTCTGACTGGCTTCAGTCCGTACAGGCCGAGATCAGGGAGGTGTACGGCGGAAAGGTCGGAACCACTGACATCATGTTCGACATAGGCAAGGGGTATAGCGAGCCCTTCCCCTACGACTACTCGGGCTTCGATCTCATCTTGGGGGGTCCACCAGCCGGCAGGAAGGACGCCGAGTCCTGGGAATCAGTTATAGACGTCTACATTGGTAAGGGTGTTGAGTACGCTCAGGATTACGGGGCTGAGGGCTTCGGCTTCTACGAGTGGGGCGGATACCAGGGCGGAGTCTGGTTCGAGCCCATCTGGGAGGATCAGCAACTCGACGACCAGGAGGCACTCGAGATCCTAGAGGCAGGTATACGTCAGGGTCAGGGCAGGCTCACCTACAGCTTCCCCAGGTGCTCCGTCGGGTGGGTGGATCTCGACAAGCCCACATTTCAGGCCCTAAGCGATTGGTATCTTTCGATGGGGGATCCTGTTGAGCCCGTGATACGTGAGTCATGGACCTACGAGGAGCTCGTCGTGGTCGAGGAGGCTCTTGCCGGTTTCGAGGATGCCTACAGGCAGATATTCATGATAGATGGGCCCTATCCGTGGCCCCACTGAGTGCTAGAGCCCCTTCAGCGTGCAGGCCCTGAAAACCCTGCACCCCGTCAGGAATGGTATTAGCAGTATCAGGCCGCTGACGTAGAATGGTGCTGCGAGCCCAACGAACTCGGAGACCAATCCCCCGACGAGGGGTCCCGGGATGCGGGCTATGCTGCCAACCGACTGCATCACGCCGAGGATGCCTCCCTGCTCCTCGGGCGGGGTTCTCTGGGAGACGAAGCTGGGCACGGCGGTGTTCGTTATTCCCAGGCCTGCGGACATCATGGCGGTAGTCAGGAGGAACAGGGCGATGCTGTCCGTCATGGGCATGAGGATGATGCCGACCATCGTCAGCAGGGGTCCGAGCACGATCAGCTTCTCCTCGCCTATGCGCATCGTGAGCTTGCCGATGGCGAAGCCCTGCATGGCAACCTGGAGGAGCCCGATGAAGATGAAGATGTAGGACATCTCGACAGCGGTGAAGCCAAAGTACTCCGCCACGAGCAGCGGTACTATCACGGGTATCGTCGAGAAGGCGAGGGTGATGAAGAAGTAGATGAGGAAGACGGAGCCAGTGAGAGGCGTGGTCAAGGCCTCCATGATCCTCTTCCAGAAACCAACCTCCGAGCCCTCCACCCTGAACTCCCTTCGCGTTGGGGGCTCAGGGAGGGAGATTACCACGAAGAGGAGGTTTATGACCCCCAGCGCGACGGCAAGTGCCCCGGGAGCCCAGAAGCCGTAGGGGCTGAGGACCGCTCCTATCGCAGGCCCCACGATGAACCCGATCCCCCTGGCGGCCCCAACCCTGCCGAGGCCCTTGGCTCTATCCTCCTTAGTGGTTATGTCTGCGATGTATGCCTGGGCGACAGCCCCCTCAGTTGCCAGCCCCGCCACGATGCGGGAGAGGAGAAGCACGGGGAAGGAGTTGGCGACGGCGAACAGGGCGAAGCTGGCTATGGACGTCAGTATAGAGAGGATCAGAACCGGCCTCCTCCCCATCCTGTCCGACAGTCTGCCCAGGATGGGTGAGAAGATGAACTGCATGATGGAGAACGAAGCGAGCAGGATGCCGATGCTTGAGGGCCCGGCATCAAGGCTGGTGGCGAGGAACGGAATCAGGGGGATTATCATCCCGAACCCCGTCATGTCTATGAATATGGTAATGGCGATGACGAGTATCGGCGAGATAGCAGGTTCTTTTTTTTGGTCCAGGACAACCATCGAGGAGCACTGAGAAATGCCTCAGGAACGAGCGCTTAAATACCCTATTCCCGGTCGCTCATGCCGTGTCGAAAACGGATCGAGAGGCCTCCCATCATAGGATGTCTGATTATTTAGGATCAAATTTTGGAAATGTTAATCTAAGTTCGTCTATTTCCTGTACTGGACTGTTGCCATGTCCACTATGATCCCGGAGTTCTCGATACTGGTAGTCTGCTTCGCGGTCTCATTCATCGCAGGTCTCACAGACATAAGCCTGGGCATGGGCTATGGCTTCACCGTCACCCCCCTCCTCCTCTTGCTTGGGTTCAGCCCCCGCCAGGCCGTTCCCTCGGTGCTTTTCTCCTCCTTCGTGGGCGCCCTCCTCAGCTCCTTCTTCCACCACAGGTTCAAGAATGTGGACTTCAGCATTGGGGGCGACTCCTTCAGGATATCGGCGATGATAGGCGTCCTCGGGGTGGTCGGAGGCTTCGTCGGCGCCTTCCTCGCGCTGGGCATCTCCTCCTTCCTCCTCAGCCTCTACATAGGTGGCCTCGTGACGGCTTCAGGCGTCTTCGTCCTCCTGAGCAAGGGGTTGAGGTACAGCTTCTCCTGGCCCAAGATTGTGGCCATCAGCTTCGTCGGGGCCTTCAACAAGGGGCTCAGCGGCAGCGGGTTTGGCCCAATTGTCACCACGGGGAGTCTTCTCTCAGGCCTCGACGAGAAGGCCTCGGTATCCATCCAGTCCCTCTCCGAGTTCCCTGTGAGCCTCTCTGGCTTCCTCACCTTCATACTCTCCGGGACGGAGCTGAACCTTGGCCTCATCATGACTCTTACCCTTGGGGTTGCCCTCGCCTCGCCCCTGGCGGCCCTGGTTGTCCAGAGGCTGGACAAGGATAGGCTGAGGACGCTGATCGGCGTGGCCGCTATCGTCGTGGGTGGCCTGACCCTGGTCAGGACTTTCCTCTGAGTAGGTTAGTAGGTCTAAGAGGTGAAGTCCGGTCAATAGCTTACGATTATTTTAAATTGGCTGCTTCTTCAAACTTAGGTGTATGTCAAGCCTTGTTGAATTGCTGAAGGAGCAGAGGGCCCTTGAGTTGAGTCACGTGGAGAAGCTGATGCCGACCATGGGGAGGCTGGGCCATCGTCTCGTCTCAGCCCTCCTGGAGACCATCGTGCACGACAGCAGGAAGCACGCAGCGCTCTGCCAGGCTCTCATCGATGTGGAGGCTGGTGAGGCCCCTCTCACCTTGGACACGGACATGGCGACGGCCTTGGAGCTCCACCAGTCGGTAAAACAGCACATGAGGGTTGAGGAGGACATGATCAGGAGGGTGGAGGCGATGATGGAGAGGGTAGAGGACGACAGGGTCAGGGCTGTACTAGGCTACATCCTGTCCGACGAGAGGCGCCACCACTCCATCCTCCAGCAGCTCTCTAACCTCGTAGACAGGGACACCACCGCCTTCGATGAGTACCTCGACCTTTTCCAGAAGTACATGGTTGTGCCCCCTTAGGAATCCGCCCTTTTTTACCTAGATTTTAGGTCTCTTGCGTATTTTCCTAATCCTCGCGTACCTCGGGTTCCCTTGCGAAAAGGAGGGTGATCACGGCCGAGAGGCCAAAGGCGCCTGCCATCAGCAGCAGCGGTGAGGCGTAGGAGACCCTGCCGTAGAAGATTCCGCCCATGAGGCCTCCGACTGCGGTGGTCAGGGAGCCTGCTGCGTACATCTGGGAGCTGAACACCTGGTTCGACCCGATGACCCTCATGAGGGCGCTGATCCTCCCCCTATGCTCTGTGGGCGAGTGGTCGGCGAATAGGGCCTGGCTGGCAACTCCTCCCATGTTCCCCATCATCACCATGAACATATAGGAGAGGAAAGCTGGGGTGAAGGACCTACTGTATATGAAGGTGAGAAGGGCGACGGGCGTCAGTGCAAGTGAGGCCAGTATAGGCCTGAGCCTCCCATACCGGTCGACCACCCTGGCAAACGGGATGCTCACGACCAGGCCGAGGAATGTCGATGCCGTGCCGAAGAGCCCCCACTGGGCCGCGGTAAGGCGTATCACATCCTCGGTGGCGTAGGTGACCATGAACGCAGAGCCCGCTGCCACCCCGAACTGAAGCAGACCCCCAAGCAGTATCAGGAGCCACAGCTGCCGGGTGAGCACTCGGAGGGTCTGCCTGAACTCCCTTAGGGTGCCCATCACCAGGTCGGACGCTTCTAATCTCTCTCCCTGATCGGGTGGGAGGGTTTCACTGAGGAGGGTGACCCTCATGAGGGCTGAGAGGGAGTACGTGGCGAAGCATATCATGTAGGCCCATCTCTGGGCCTGGAGGACGCCGTACCTGTCCATCAGGACGCCAGCGACGTATGGTGAGATGAGGCCCATTAGGGGTGGTATTGTCTGCCAGAGTCCGTAGCCGAAGGCCCTGCTCTCGGCGTCCGTAGAGTCGGCGAGGAGGGCTTCGAAGGACGGCTGCCGTAGGCCCTCGAAGACGGCGTCGAGGCAGACTCCGATGATGATCCATTCCCAGGTCGGGGCTAGGACGTATATCAGGCAGTCGAGGGCCATCGCGATGCTCATGGAGTAGATCATCCTTTTCCGCCCCATCTTGTCCGCCAGGTAGCCGCCGAAGAATACTGGGATCAGGCTGACGATGGAGCCGACGGCGGCGAGTAGACCGACGTGGAAGCTGGTTCCGCCGAGGCTTATTACAAATAGCGCCCAGAAGGGCCAGGTCATGCCGCCTCCCATGCTCACCAGCCCAGATGAGATGAGCATGACGCCGAGGTTGCTTCTCAGGAATCTCCGCAGCTTCCTCGACAAGGCTCAACCACGGCTTATGGAGGACCTTCTTTGGGAGTGGCGATTTAAGGCTATCGAGTGCGTGAGCAGTTAGTTATCTCTGTGTTTTTTTATCTACACTTGAATCGAAAATATATTAAATATATACTCTAGATACCGTAATTTGAGGATTAGTCGATGGAATGTCCTCGTTGTGGTAAGGAGGCCTCGAAGACGGGTAAGACCTGGAAGTTCGGGGTCTTCGACGTGGAGGGCTACAGATGCAGCTACTGTGACAAGCCTTTCAACGCCTACTATAGGGATGGTAACTTCAGCCACACTGTGCCGAAATCAAAATAGAAGAATAGGAAGAAGGATCCACTATCTCCCCTTTTTTCACTTGGAGATATTTTGCCCTCCTCCTCGAATTTTCTGAGTTGGGCCGGGATTGGCCTAGGGGATACCTAAAAGTACGTGGGTCTCCTCTTTTCGTGGTGATGGATGAGAGCTACCTGGTCTTCACTGGGAGGCCTAATGCCGGGAAGAGCAGTGTGATCAGGTCGATCACCGGTCTGAGGGCTCCTTCTGGTAAGCGTCCTGGGACCACGCGTCGGATTGAGACCTATCCTCTGGCGAAGGGGCTGGTTCTGGTCGACATGCCTGGGTACGGGAGGATCACGGGGGTCTCTAGTAGGGTGGAGAGCGAGCTGAAGGACCGGATGCTTGGGTTCCTCGAGGACGATGGGCCTCGGATAGCTCTTGCCGTTCACGTGATCGACGTCTCCACCTTCATGGAGGTCTCGCTGCGCTTGGAGGATAAGGGCATAATACCCATCGATATCGAGATGATCGAATTCCTGTTGGATAGCACGGGTGAGCCTCCCCTTGTGGCCGTCAATAAGATCGATAAGGTGGGCGGCCGTGAGCTGGATGAGTGCCTGGTGGAGCTGGGTGAGCAGTTGGGCCCGGAGTCGGATGGCCTGCTGTTCCCCGTCAGCTCGAGGACCGGGGAGGGGATGGGGTCCTTGAAGGCCGCTATCCACGCTAGGCTCTCGGAGAGGGGGTTCAGGGCGCCCTTCGGGCGATAGCTGCGCGCTCTCTTCCACGCTGGGACAGCCAAAAAGTTATAGGTCCATCACTCTTTTCGCGTGTCCATGAGGCTGCGTAGGTCGCTTGTCTCCGTCGTGATCATCTTTCTCTTCCTTGGTAGCGCGCTCGTTGGCTTCTCTTCGATGTTCATGGGTGGGCGTGAGGAGGAGGTAGTCGTCGTCCTCGAGACGAGCAGGGGAGTCATCGAGGTCGAGCTCGATGGGGAGAGTGCGCCTGTGACGATGGGGAATTTCCTGCAGTACGTTGAGGATGGGCACTACGACGGCACTGTCTTCCACAGGGTTGTACCGGGTTTTGTCATCCAGGGTGGGGGTTTTCTCCCGGATGGGACCCAGAGGGATACGAGGGACCCGATTGAGCTGGAGTCCGATAACGGATTGAGGAACCTGAGGGGCACGATAGCGATGGCCCGTTTGAACGAGCCTGATACGGCCACCTGCCAGTTCTTCATTAACCTTGACGATAACGATTTCCTGGATTATCGGGAGGGTGGTTCGGATGGTTACGCCGTCTTCGGCAGGGTCGTGGAGGGGATGGATTTCGTCGACGCCATCGCGTCTGTGGCCACCGGGTCGAGGGGGCCTTACCAGGACTGGCCCGTCAGGGATGTGGTCATAGTCAGGGCGTACGTCAAGGATTAGGGTTCTTTCTCATGTGCCAGCCATGGTCTTTGCGTGTTGGTAGCAGGCTGAGAGGACTTCGTGGGCTTTGAGGACGACGTCCCTCATGGGGCTTGTCTTGTGGAAGCCGTCGTTGAACATTCGCCAGCCGGCCATGTAGAACTCCCTGTAGGGTTCGGATACGTCTTGGAGTCCGTGTCCGTCCAGGGCGTCGCATATCCTTGTCCTGTTCCAGTCCCATACGTCGATGGGGTGGACGCCTATCTGGGTGAGCAGCCTCACGGGGGAGGGTGAGACCCTCCAATTGAGCCGTCGTATGAGGGTCCAGAGGTCGATGCCGGTGCGGTCGACCATCTGGGCTGGAAGGGCTTCCAGTACCTCTCCCAGCTCGAGGAGGTTGTTCATGTCGATGCTCCTCAGCTCGTCGTTGGAGGCTTTGATCCCGAGCTTGGGTGTGCCCATGATTACCCGTGTACTTGAGGAGTCTGCGGGCGGTATGAAGCCTGGGTCTTCTAAGAAGTTGTTGAGGACGACAAGCTGGGTTCGAGGGATGTGTACGGGCTCCGGGATCCTCTCCAGGTACTTCTCCTCGTAGGCTTGGGAGATGGTCACGGATCTGTGGAAGGGGTCGTCGGCCCACTCGAAGAGGCTAGTTGCCCCCCTGAGCTTGACGTGGATGTCCACGTCGCTGAGGAGGGGCACGTAGTCTATGGGGGTGTCCCAGTCCTTGATGGCGGATCCCTTTGCGTAGGCGTACTCCGCCCTGCCGTCGAAGAGGTGGGTGAAGATCTCCTTCCAGACCTCGATGCATCCCCCCACCTCGTATCTCAGCTGCCCCATTGGGTACTCCATCTTTTGTTCCGTCTCCTCTGGACGCTTCTGGTTAAAACGTGTTTCCTCCGGAGACTGGTCCGGTTGTGAACCATAATTTTTAATAAATGGTCAATTCTCTTCGGGCTTGTATGTGAGGACATTGTCCGAGCTGGACGGCCTGCTGCTGCGTAACCGCGTCTTCTTCCTCATCCTGCTGGCGTTGTTTTTCGTGTCCATTGTCCTCTGGAAGCTGTTCAAGCCTGATGACTGGGAGCTGCCCGATTACCCTTACAGGCCTTGGTCGAATGAGGATGTCCCGGATTTCATGGCGTGGGAGGAGCTGGATTGGGGCCATGGGATAGGTCTTTTCCCGGAGCTGCAGGAGGGTGATGAACCTGATGAGCTGAGGAGGAGGGCCGACGCGGGTCTCTCGTCCTGGAGGGGGTGGAGGACCTTCATGACCTTCAGGGTTCTCCTGGTGTCGATCCTGCTCTTCCTGATCTATATCCTCATCTTGCTTCGTTATTGCACGTGAAATTAGCTTCTTGGACGATCTGTCTCAGAGGTTTAGGGGGTTGAGGGTGCCGTCTATGACCTTGATGCCGTTCATGTACTTCCTGAGGGGCTCGGGCACGGTTACGGTTCCGTCCTCCTGCTGGTGCTGCTCGAGGATGGCCACCATGGTTCGGCTGGTGGCGAGGGCGGTGTTGTTGAGGGTGTGGACGAAGCCCGCGGGCGTCTGTCCCTCCTTCATCCTGTACCTGACGTTGAGCCTCCGCGCCTGGTAGTCGGTGCAGTTGCTGTTGGAGCCTATCTCCCTGAACTCGCCGTCGGCCATCCAGACCTCGGTGTCGTACTTCTTGGCGGCTATGCTGCCTATGTCGCCCGTGCAGACGTTGACGACCCTGTGGTGGAGGCCGAGGCCCCTGTAGAGATCCTCGCAGTTCGCCTGGAGCTCCTCGTGGAGGCGCCAGCTCTGCTCGGGGAGGCTGAAGACGAACTGCTCGACCTTGTTGAACCTGTGGACCCTGAAGAGGCCCTTCGTGTACTTGCCGTGGGCTCCGACCTCCCTGCGGAAGCATGGGCTGACCCCTGCCAGCTTGACGGGGAGGTCCTCGGCGAGTAGGACC
>Ga0209427_10003313_pt1 | contig 18931 bp, 16 predicted proteins | sample DeeMarSWOR136_30_FD_187465 | JGI IMG/M metagenome (GOLD analysis project Ga0209427, IMG submission 187465) | Marine sediment microbial communities from White Oak River estuary, North Carolina - WOR-1-36_30 (SPAdes) (version 2) | ecosystem: Environmental > Aquatic > Marine > Intertidal zone >...
AGCTTCACCCCGGGGTACAGCCCGTAGACGAGCTCCATGGCCCTAGTCCCTATGCCCCTTTTGTGGTGGTCGGGGTCGACGAAGATCCGATCGAGGACGCGGTGCTCCTCCCCTGCGTAGCCCACGATGACGCCGCCCACGACCTCCCCGTCGAGGAGAACCATGTGGTAGTCCATAAATCCCATGAGGCGGACCTGGGCTCCAGGTGAGTCGTACCCCGGAGGGCCCCCCGGCCCGGGTGCCCCCACGTCAACGTCGGTGTCGAACGCCCTTTTGCAGATGTAAACGAGCTTCTCTGCGTCCTCCTCCTCCGCTGGAACAAGGCTGACCCTGTCGGAAACTTCCACGTTATGCACACCCCGTCGAGAGCCGAAAATTAAACACAGAACGGATAAATGAATGCATCCCTTTTACGGCATCGGCGTATGCCTCCGCACCCTCAGCCTCCCATTACGCGGGAGATTTCCCACCTGATCGGAGTTGATGGCGGAGAAGCCTTACATACGTGGTCCAGATCTATTCTGGGTGCGAGTTTTGCCCGGTATAATTCTTATCATCGGCTCCGCGGGGAGCGTGGGCCACGACATGATGTACCTGATCGCGGCGATGAGGTCGGACATCAGGGTCGTCGGCGCCGACGTCAACGAGGAGAAGGGGAGGCAGGAGATAGAGGAGTCCCTCCACATAGCCCACAACCTCGGGAACTACCCTGACCTGAGCTTCAGGAAGATGAACCTCTTCGACATCCCGGGAACGACCGAGATCCTGAAGGAGATCAGGCCGACGGTGATCTGCAACCTCGCCTCCCTCGGCTCGTGGTGGGTCACCAGGCTGCTGCCGGTTGAGGTCTACGAGAAGATCGGCCCCATAGGCCCGTGGCTGCCGAACCACCTCACCCTCGCCCACAAGCTGATGCAGGCAGTGGAGAGATCCGGCATAGAGACTAGGGTTGTGAACGGAGCGTACCCCGACCTGACGAACGTCGTCCTTGGCAAGATTGGCCTTGCGCCAACGTGCGGTGGCGGAAACATGGACCTAGGCGTCTCCAGGGTGAGGAGGATCGTCGCCGGGGAGATGGGGGTCCCCTTCAGGAGCGTCACAGTCTACGGCGTAGGCCACCACGGCTCCTACTACACGGCGAAGATGGGCGGGCCTTACTGGTTGAAGATCATCGTCGACGGCGAAGATGTCAGCGATAGGTTCCCGAATGAGAGGATAACGAGGCTGTATCAAGCCGGGAGCTGGGCCGTCACATCTCAGTACAAGGGGCCCCTCGTCGACCAGATGAGGACCGCCTCCTCCTTCCTGAAGCACATCCTAGCCCTCCACTACGACACTAGGGAGGTCTACCCGTGCGTCGTCGCGCCAAACGGCCTCCCTGGCGGGTACCCGGCCCGCCTCGGCGCTGACGGGGCGGAGGTCGTACTCCCTGGCATCTCCCTGGAGGAGGCCGTTGAGATCAACGAGGCCGGGGGCCGGATCGACGGCATCGAGAGGGTGAAGGACGACGGGGCCGTCGTGTTCGTCGAGGAGAATGTGAGGCTGATGAGGGAGGTCGTAGGCTACGAGTGCGAGGAGCTCAGGGTCTCCGAGGCCGAGGATAGGGCCAGGGAGCTCAACGCGAAGCTCCAGAAGCTGTACGAGAAACATAACGTCACATAGATCCGACACACATGAACGGGCTGAGGAATCGATTCCACCCGCAGCTTTAGGAATTAAGGTTATTTCCCCTCTCTTCTGATTCATCCGAGGACTAGGCAGCTGGAGGGCAATCGCTGGAGATTTATAGATTGAAGGTCAAGGGCTTCATGACTCCCAAGGGGAACGTTATGAAGCGCAGGGTGCAGCCTCACATCATGTGCGGCGTCGGCGACGTTGCCCGGTATGTCCTCCTGCCCGGAGACCCCAACAGGGTGGAGAGGATCGCCTCCTTCCTCGACGAGGCTGAGAAGGTGTCCGAGTACAGAGGCTTTGTCACCTACACCGGGAAGGTGAGAGGCGTGGGCGTCTCGGCCTGCTCCACGGGCATAGGCTGCCCCTCGGCCGCCATCGTCGTCGAGGAACTCTCGAGGATAGGGGCGGACACCCTCATCAGGGTAGGGACGACCGGCTCCCTCCAGCAAGACATAGACTCCGGGGAAATCATCATAGCGACCGGGGCGGTGAGGGCCGACGGGGCCAGCAGGGCCCTCGTGCCAATCGAGTACCCTGCGGTATCCAGCATGGACGTGACCTCAGCCCTGATGCGGGCTGCGGAGGAGCTTGGGAAATGCTACCACCTCGGCATCGTCATGTCCACCGATCTCTTCTACGAGGGTAACGACGAGGCTCTACGGAGGTTCGGTGAGGCGAACGTCCTCTCCATCGAGATGGAGAGCTCGGTCATCTTCACGCTCGCGGGGCTGAAGGGGCTCAGGGCAGGCACCATCCTCGCTGTGGACGGCAACATCGCCAAGGGCACGGCGAAGGGGGAGTTCGAGCCCGGCGAGAGTTCGGGAGAGCTGGACGAGAGAGTCCAGAAGGCGATTGACGATGAGATCCGGATCGCTCTTAGGGCTGTCCGGATCCTCGAAGAGAGAGCCAACCCGGCCTGAAGCTACTCTTTGACATAGGGCTTATAGTCGCTGGGAGGTCTAGCCCTCCCCACCACACCAGCAAGGACCGCTACAGTGAGCAGGTAAGGTATTGTGAGGATGATCTGGGAAGGCAGGAGGCCCATTGCTTGGAGTCTCATCTGGAGGGCGTCTGCGAAGCCGAAAAGGAGGCTGGCCCCGAAGGCCCCGAAGGGGGTCCACTTTCCAAAGATCATAGCCGCCATAGCGATGAAGCCTCTGCCCCCAGTCATTCCGAAGGCGAAGAGGTTAAGATGGCCTAGGGAGAGGAAGGAGCCGCCGAGCCCTGTTAGCATACCGCTAAGGGTGACGCAGAGGTATTTGATCCTGTAGACATCGATTCCGGCGGTCTCCGCTGCCGTTGGATGCTCTCCCACCGCCCTTATCCTGAGTCCCAGTGGGGTTTTGAAGAGGATAATGTAAGAGATGACAGTGACAGCCAGCATGATGTAGACGAGGGGGGAGTGTTTCCCTAGGATGGCGCCTAGGACTGGCACCTGCCTTAGCAACGGGATGGTCACGACCTTGATACCCGTGACATTCTCGGAAGCCCCCCGGGAGCCCCAGATGATCTGGCTCATGTAGGCCGTGAAACCCATGGCGAAGATGTTGATGCCTGTCCCGCTAATTATCTGGTCCCCGGCGAACTTCACAGTGAGGACTGCGTGGAAAAAGCCCAAGAGCCCGCCGACCGCGATGGCGGCCAGCACCCCGAGCCAGGGGTTGCCCGTGTAGTAGCTGACGGTGACGCCGGTGAAGGCGCTGGTCAGCATAATCCCTTCCAGCCCGATGTTGATGATCCCCACCCTTTCTGAGAAGATGCCCCCCAGGGCGGCGAAGGCTATGGGGGTAGCCATCCTGAGGGCTGCGGCGAAGAGGCCTACGTTTATTACATCGAGGAGGCTCACCATCTGAGTCCACCTCTCCTTAGCAGTGAGCGGATGAGCGTCGGGGCGGCGACGAAAAGGATCACAAGGGCCCTAAGGAGGAAGATAATGTCGAGGGGGACCCCCGTGGCCCGGGTCATAACCATCCCCCCGCTCCTGAGGGCGCCGAAGAGCACAGCGGCCAGGAGCGCCCCGTAGGGGTTGTTGCCGCCCACCAAGGCGACGGCCAGCCCGTCCCACCCGTATCCGGGGGAGAAGGCCTCTATGAAGCGCCTGTGGACTCCCAAGATCTCCCCGGAGCCCCCGAGGCCCGCGATGGCGCCACTGACCACGAGGGCGAGGATCAGCCTCCGATCTACGTCGATGCCCGCGTTCTGAGCTGCGTTGGGGTTGAGTCCCGTCGCCCTGATCTCAAAACCGAAGGCTGTCTTCCTGAGTACATACTGGATTCCTATGGTCAACAGTCCAGCCACGAAGATTGATGCCGATAGCTGGGTAGGTGGGAGGATCCTGGGGAGTTCCGCCGAGGGGGCTATCGGGACCGTCTGGGCTACCCATCCGGGGGCCTTGAAAGGATAGTTCACCATGTAGCCAGTGAGATACAAGGCGACATAGCTTAGCATCATGGTGGTGATGACCTCGTGGGCGCCGAACTTGGTCTTTAAAAGGGCAGGGATAAATCCCCAGAGCCCCCCGGCGAGGGCCCCTGCTAAGAGGGCGAGGGGGACGTGTAAGAATGCAGGTAGCCCGTTGAACGAGATGCCGACTAGCGCTGCGGCTAGGGCGCCAACCAGGAACTGGCCTTCGGCACCTATGTTGAAGAGGCCACTCTTGAAGGCGAAAAGGAAGGCTAGGGCAGTGAAGATGATCGGCGTGGCTTGAGTGAATGTCTGGCCGATCCCGTAGACGTCCCCGAAGGCTCCCCTAAGCATCGCGCCGTAGGCCTCCAGCGGTGAGTAGCCCGTCATCTTGAGGATTATGGCTCCCACAATGAATGCCATCAGGATGGCCACCAGCTGAGTCCCGATCATGCTGAGCCCTGGGGAGAGGACTAGAAACTTCCCTCCAGCCCCCGCGTCAGCCGAGCTTGCAGTATCCGACTTCTTAGTCAACCTTACCACTGGCCATCAGTAGCCCTAGCTCCTGCTCGTTCGTCTCCTCAGGATCCTTGAAGGAAACTATTCGACCCTCGTAGATCACGGCAATCCGGTCGCTAAGGGCCCAGATCTCGTCAAGGTCAGCGGAAACTAGGAGGACCGCGCTCCCCCTGTCCCTCATCTCCACCAGCTTACCGCGGACGTATTCAGTCGCTCCAATGTCCAGTCCCCTCGTGGGCTGCGATGCGATGATCAGCCTGGGCTGTCGGCTGAACTCCCTAGCCACTATCAGCCTCTGCTGGGTCCCACCGGAGAGGTGGCCGGCTGGGGTGTTGATGTTCGGGGTCTGGATCGAGTAGTCCCGGACCAGCTCCTCTGAGTACTTGGTGGCTTCCTTGAAGTCGATGCTGCCTCCTCTCCCTGTGAACCTGGGGTTCCTGTGGCTCCCTAGGATTAAATTCTCCAAAACCGTGAAGCCCTCTATAAGCCCCCATTTGTGCCTGTCCTCGGGTATGTGGGATATGCCGGCCTTGATCCGCTCGTCTGGTGGAGTTGTCGTAATGTCGGATTCCCCAAGGAGGATCCTTCCCCCAGTAGCCCTCCTCAGTCCCATTAGGACCTCGACAAGCTCTGTCTGACCGTTCCCCTCTACTCCCGCGAGGCCCACGATCTCGGAGGCGCAGACCCGGAGTTCAACGCCTCTCAGGGCTGGGAGGCCCCTGTCGTCGGTGGCCTCCAAGCCCTCGACGCTGAGGACTGTGGTCTCTGCCTCGCATGGCTCCATATCAAAGGTGTAGACGATCTCACGTCCAACCATCATCTCCGCCAGTTGGCCCAGATCGGTCTTATCAGCGTCCACGGTCCCCACAACTCTCCCCCTCTTCAAGACTGTGATGCGATCGCAGATGGCGAGGACCTCTCTGAGCTTGTGAGAGATGAAAATGACGGTTTTGCCCTCGTCTTTCAGGGCCCTGACCGCCCTGAACAGCTCCTCCACTTCTGGGGGTGTGAGGACAGCTGTAGGCTCGTCGAGTATGAGAATGTCTGCTCCCCTGTAGAGGGCCTTAAGGATCTCCACCCGCTGCTGGACGCCTACTGATAGGGTGTAGACCGGGGCCTCCAGATCCACATCAAGGCGGTATAGTTCGCAGAACGCCCGGACTTGCTCCAGCATCTTATTCTCGTCGAGGAGAACGCCTTTCTTTTTAGGTTCCCTCCCAAGAATGATGTTCTCCGCCACGGTGAGGCTGGGGACGAGCATGAAGTGCTGGTGGACCATACCGATTCCAAGCCTCATCGCCTTGGCTGGGCTGTCCATCGCCACCTCCTCTCCCTTTACCAGTATCTTTCCCTCGTCGGGTCGGTATAACCCATATAGTATGCTCATTAAAACGGTCTTCCCCGCTCCGTTCTCCCCGAGGAGGCCGTGAATCTCCCCTTCCTCCGCGGAGAAGTGGATATCGATGTTCGCCAGAACTCCGGGGAAGGCCTTGGTGATGCCTCGCAGGTCAACGGCTGGGGTCATGGATCTGCAAAAAAGGTGGGAGATGGGATATAATGCTTTTCTAGTCTTAGCCGGAGGGCACGATGATGTCGCCAGAGATAATCTTGTCCTTGGCTTCAAAGACCTTCTCCAGAACATCCTCTGGTAGAGCGTCATGATCGAACTCGAAGACGTACTCCCAAAAGGGTTGCTCCTCCTCGGGGAGCCTGCACATCCCAACCCAAGATTCGGCCAGACCTCCGCTGTATATGCCCCCCTCGAAGGTACCCAGGAGAGCCGAGAGGATCATCTGGAAGACCGCGTTGTCCACCCTCTTGGTCATACTTGCGATAATTTCAGGGTACAGGTAGCACTGGCATGCGTCGACGCCGTATCCATAGATGCCCTGCTCGTGGGCCGCCTCGAGGCCGCCTAACCCGCTCTTGCCCGCTGCGACGAAGATGCCGTCAGCCCCAAGCTCGGCAAGGCTGGTGCCCAGCTCCTTGCCCTTGGTCGGGTCGGCCCAGCCGCCGACGAAGACGGGTTCTAGTACCTCCACGTCGGGGTTGGCCCAGATTGCGCCTGCCTCGTATCCCACGAAGAAGTCCCTTATCAGGGGAATGTCCATCCCTCCGATGAATCCGACCTTCCCGGTCTCGGTCATCAGCCCGGCGACGACGCCGACAAGGAAGGAGCCCTCATTGGCCCTGAAGATCAGGGATGCGACGTTGTCCTTGACGACGACCATGTCCACGATGGCGAACTTTTGATCGGGGTACTCGTCGGCGATCACCGTCAATGCGTCAGCTTGGTCGAACCCTATGCAGATGATGATCTCGTACTCGCCAGACATGGCGAAATCCCGCTGGAAGCCCTCGTACTCTGCGATGGCGGTCGGCTCGACGTAGTCGAACTCGATCCCCAGCTTCTCCTTCGCTATCTGTACTCCTGCGTATGAGATGTCGTTGAAGGATTTGTCCCCGAGGCCCCCGGTAGCCATCACCAGGCCCACCTTTTTCCCAGCTGTCAGCCCCTTCAACTCCTCCAGCATTATGTTAGCTAGGACACCCTCCGCCAGGGCGCTTCCCAGGCTCGATTTTGCCTCGCTCAGCTCAGAGCTGACATCCTCGAGTTCGGTCTCGGCGTTATCATACAGGGTCTGCAGCGCATTGTAAGTGCTCTTGGTAACGTAATCCTCGAGAGATGGGATAGGGTTCATCGCCGGGTATGCGAACCAGCCGATGGCTGCACCTATCACCAAAGCCACTACTACGCCCACTATGAGCGTGTTAGAAGATTGAGCCATTCATTCACCTCATTGCGATGTTAAATTCCTTCTTACTGTTTAAAAGATTGGCGCACACGCCCCGCTCGAAGGTTATGGCGTGATTGATACGAATGTTGAATTTTTACTCCTCGCAGTCTACGGAACCTCAAGCCGGTTAGACCGTGGATAGAAACCATTATTATGAGATTGGACACGCAAAATGGTTATTCGAGGATTGGAGTGTGGTTTAGAGGTTGAAAGCGAAGAGCCTGCCCTTCTACTACGGCTGGGTCGTCTTCGCGGTGACCTTCCTCATCTACATGTTCATGTACGGTCTCAGGTATTCCGTGGGCGTCTTCTTCACCCCCGTACAGCAGGAGTTCGGCTGGTCGACTGCCGTGACGGCCTCCGCGGTCACCGTCTTCTTCTGGATGTACGCCGCGGCGGCCCCCCTGGTCGGTGGTCTCGCCGAGAGGATAGGGATCAGGAGGACCGTCCTGATCGGGGGTTTACTCCTCGGCGGAGGGGGCGCCCTCGTCTCATTCGTCCGGGAGCTCTGGCACCTGTACCTTTTCTGGGGCGTGATAGCCGCCGTAGGCTCCGCCGCCCTGTACGTGGTCCCCACCATGGCCCTCTCTAGGTTCTTCCTTAAGAAGAGGGGGAGGGCGGTGGGCTGGTCGAGCGTAGGCGTGAGCGCCGGGCAGGCCATGCTGATACCTGTCGTCGCCGTCCTCATCCAGGAGCACGGGTGGAGGCTGGCCATCCGCTGGTTCGGGCTCGTAGTCGTTGCCGTGACCTCGGTAGTGGGGTACCTGTTCCTTAGGGAGGATCCCGGGTCCATGGGCCTGAGCGTGGACGGGGAGGAGCCCGAAGAGGAGAGCGAGGCGCCGGATCATGGGAACACGCCCTCCCAGGAGCCCGACTGGGGGCCCAGGGAGGCCATGGGGACCGGCTCCTTCAGGCTCATCGCCCTCTCCTACTTCTTCGCTGTAGGCGGCATCATCTCCATCCTCACCTTCGCCGTCCCCCGAATGATAAGCGTCGGCGTCGACCCGGTCAAGGCCGGAGGGGCCTTCGGCATCATAGGCGCCATGAGCGCCGCGGGGAGCTTCCTTTTCGGTATCTTCTCCGACAGGCTCGGTAGGAGGGCGACAATAGCCGCGACGACGGCGGGGATGGCCCTCTCATTCTTCGCGGCCTCGGCCCTGCCCCCGGACCTCACCATCCTCTACGCGTGGGCGGTGCTGTACGGCCTGACCTACGGGGGCTGCCCCGAGCAGTATGCAGCCATCGTGGCCGACTACTTCGGGAACCGCTACGGCGCCACCCTCTTCGGTTTCCTCACCCTCGCCGGGGGCCTTGGCGGCGGGCTGTTCCCCCTGATCGGGGGCTGGCTCGTCGACCTCAGCGGCGCCTACAGCTGGACACTCCTGTTCCTCGCCTGCGGGATGTGCGTCGCCACGCTCATGATCCTCGCTACAAAGCCACCTGGGACTAAGCAGGAGGCTGTTACCAGATATCGATATGAGAAAAAATCGTGAACTCCCACAGATTCAATTAGCAATTGTTTTGATAAAGGAGAATCGAAGGACCCGCGGCTACGGCGAATTTTATCGCATAAAGGTCATGTGAGCAGGCGCTTCTCGCCTTTTATCTTCTGGATGTCGGTGATGTCCTGGGAAACCTCCAGGCATCCTAGGTACTTCCCGGCCTCGTCCCGTACCGCGAAGTACCTGATGTGGACCTTCATACCCCGGTGGTCGATCCAGAACTCGGCGGAGTCCCTGGTCCTAGCCTTCATCTCGTCCAGGATCTGCTGGACCTTGTGGAGGCTCTTCTTCGGGTGGCAGTCCTGGACCCTCCTCCCTATCACGCTCCGGGGGCGGGGAAAGATGCGGTCCCCGTCCTTGTTGAAGAGGCGGACCTCATCATTCTCGTCTATGAAGGAGAACTCCACGGGGAGCGAGTCAAGCAGGCCCTCCAGGACCTCCTTTTTCACATTCTCGATCATGATGGCACCATGATCCGGTTCAAACGGCGATATTTATGGAGTTTCGAACAATTTACGGAGGTTTTTTAAAAAGCCTGTTTTCCGGGCTTTACTGAACCTTGTGCTCCGGCGACTGACTTTTTTCATGAACCGGCTTGAACGACCAATATAAATAGGCTTGATTTTGATGCCATTCGAGCGAGATGCCGGGGAACCGCCGCGATGGGCCGGATACGGAGGACGTGAGCTACTACGATCTCCTGGGGAGCCTGGGGGTTCCCTACTTACACTGGGGCGGCCTGAAGTCCACGGACGAGCTTCTCGGGCTCTGCAGTGTCAGCGGCGAGAAGGAGGCCCTCTTCGTTGGCTGCGGCACCGGGTACAGCGCCTGCTACGCTGCACAGAAACATGGTTGCAGGGTGGTGGGGGTCGATATCTCAGAGGCGATGGTCTCGAGGGCCAGGGAGAGGGCCCGGGAGATGGGCCTGGAGGGCCGGGTCGATTTCCGAGTCGGCGACGCGTACGGCCTCGAATTCGAGGACGGGGCCTTCGACATCGTCGTGACCGAGTTCGTCACGGTCTTCCTGGACAAGGGGAAGGCCCTCGGGGAGTACGCCCGCGTCCTCAGGCCCGGGGGATACGTCGGCGTCAACGAGCTCTACATATCCGAGCAGATACTCGGTAAGGAGGCGGACACCATCGCAGAGGCCCAGGCCCTCTTCGAGGAGGCCGTGGGGCTCCCGATAATAATGCCGACAAGGCCGGAGTGGAGGGCGTTTTTCGAGGGAGCCGGGCTGGAGGATGTTCATATCCAGGAGATAGGCTACATGTACAGCTACGGAGAGTTCGTCGCCGCGCTGGGTGGGTACATGAAGATGTTTGGGCTCCTCCTGAAGGTGTTCAGAATCATGGTGTTCGACGGTGAGCTGCGTAGGAGGCTGATGAAGGTCGGGAGGCTGAAGAGAGTCATAATTCAGGACAGGAGGACTAGGAAGTACGCCGGGGCGATCCTATGCGTCGGTCGGAAACCGGTTCTATGATGAAATCGACTGTATGACCGGTTGACCAGTGAAAAGGATCAAGACTCAGAAGATCGTCCATCCTATTTAAGAGCCCTGAGAGACGGGACGAACAACCTTAATCCCTAAAAAGGACAAGTACTTTGCGAGTTGCGGAGATTTAAGCCAAGGCTCCCTCCGGCCCTGGTGCTCTTCCTGCTCTCGCCTGCGATAGGAGAACTCCTCTCGGGTTCCTCGCCCCCCTCGGAGTTCTTCACGCCCTTTGGCTTTACAATTATGGCTCTGCTCTACGGGGGCGGTGCGCTGACCGCCCGGGAGCTCAAGGTCCGGTGGGGGAGAGGGATGGGCTCCTTGCTGCTCCTCGGCGCGGCCTACGGCGTCCTCGAGGAGGGGCTGATGGTCGCCAGCTTCCAGAACCCAGGCTGGCCGGACCTCGGCGTCCTCGGTGTCTTCGGCAGGTGGCTCGGAGTCAACTGGGTCTGGGCCGCGGAGCTCACCGCCTACCACGCCGTGGTGAGCATCGTGGTCCCCGTCACGCTCGTGGAGCTCGCCTACCCCGAGAGGAGGGCGGAGCCCTGGCTGGGGGGAAGGTGGCTCAAGATCGTGCCGGGCCTCCTCGTATCAGATGTGGTCTTCGGCCTCTTCCTGTTCTCCGCCTTCACCGGCTTCCGGCCCCCGCTCCCCCAGTACTCCCTGTTCGTCCTACTCACGGCCGCCCTGGTGCTCCTTGCGCGCAGGCTCCCCCCAGACTGGGCCCGAAGGGGGACCAGGCCTATGCACATGCCAAGGTTCTATGGGCTCGTCGCAGCCCTCGCGGCCATCGCCTGCGGGGCGGTCTTCTGGGTCCTCCCGAACGCGCTCACATTCCAGGCGGCCCCAATCCTCGTTATCCTGCTCGGCTCCGCCGTCGTCCTAGGCACGATAGGGTTCCTAAGGAGCCACGACTGGAGGGCCGCGACGCCCATACACAGGTTCGCCCTCGTGGCGGGGGCCCTGGTGCTCTTCGTGGCCTTCGCGTTCTTCCAGGAGCTGGACAAGTCGCGCCCCGACGACACCAAGGGCATGGCCCTCGTCGGCCTCGTCTCCCTGATCGGCCTGATCTGCCTGTGGCGCTCCGTCAAAAAAAGGGTGGAGCTATAGGAAAAAGATGGGGAAAGCGGTCGTCAGATCTTCAGCGGCGCGCCGAACCTTTCCTCGTGGAACAGCTCCTCCAGGGGCTTCCTGCCCCTCGCCTCAGGCTTCTGGTCGGGGACGCCTATCGGCAGGAGGTTGATCACCGTCATGCCCTCTGGGATTCCGAGGAGCTCCTTCACCTTGTCCTCGTAGAAGGCCCCGATCCAGCAGGTGCCGTACCCGAGGCTACAGGCCGCCAGAACCATGTGCTCCACGGCGGTCATCACGTCCCTCTCCACCCACTTAGGAGAGACCTCCGGCGAGTCCCTCGGCATCGCCAGGGCGGCGATGATGACGCCCGCGTCGGAGATCCACGTCTGGCCACGCGCGGCCTCGCCCAGCTTCTTCTTCGTCTCGGGGTCCCTGACCACTACAAAGCGCCAGGGCTGCCTGTTGCCGGCGCTCGGGGCCAGCTGCGCCGCGGTCAGGATCTCCTTCAGGTCCTCCTCTGGGATCTCCTCGGGCTTGTACTTCCTGACGCTCCTCCGGGTCCTGATGGCTTCCATTACGTTCATGAGGATCACGGAACTACGTTCGGCGATCCTTAAATCCCCGTCGGTCGGAAGAGGCGCTGCTCGGCGGAATCCTAGGCTCGTTCACTCTGTTCCGAGGCGCCTCTCGGCAGCCTGGCGCCTCAGGAGGTCCCTTATCTCCCTGAGGGTTATCAGTATCTCGTCGTCGAGCCCCGGACCCCTCGGCACGGGCTCCTCCTCGGGGCGTACGACCTCGGTCCCGATGACGTAGGGCAGCTTGAACTTCCTCAGCTCGTTGAGGATGAAGTCCCGGACCTCCTCGTAGAAGACGATTCCCTCCAGCTTCTCCTCGGGCCCCGTCTGCCCGCTCCCCGAGTAGCCGGCGGTCTCGATGTGAACCGAGCCTATCCCGAAGAGCCTGTCGAAGGGCCCCGCGTTGCTCGAGATGTTCGTGATCGTCCTGAAGGGCACGTGCTTCCGGGTCACAGTCATCACGCCCTTCTTGACATAGATCTCAGGCATCGTCTCCCCGGTCTCGGCCTTCACGGAGTACTCGATGCTCCTGACGTAGAAGGGTGTGATGATCAGAGAGGGGACCAGCCATATCAGGTTCAGGCCGATCGTCCAGTAGGATATGGGGCCGGTCCAGTCGTTTATGATCCTGATGGCGCTGGGATACTTCGCCGGGTTGAAGTAGGCCACCATGTAGGCGCAGGAGACGAACGTGATGATCATCCCCAGCCAGATCAGCAGGACGGCTGCCACCGACTGGAAAAGCATCTTGTGCGTGAAAGCCCTAGAAGGCTTGAATATCTTCCCGCTCGTGATCCTCTCGATCGGGGGCTTGATTACCTTGACACCCACATCCTTACCCAAACCTAGTCCTCCTCCCTCCTCCTGTAACGGGGGATCTCCTTCGCCGCGAGCTTGTTGAAGACCGCGATGGACTGTTGGGTCATGGGGAGCAGCTCCTCGTCGGGCCTCAGTTCGATGTTATACTCCCTGATCACGGCGTCCAGGGCCTCTCTGCACTCGGCCTCCTTCGGGCAGTCGGGGCACAGCCTCCCGGCGTAGGAGTCGTGCCTGTACCAGACTATTACGCCGAGGCTACCGGTGTAGACGATGTAGACCTGGGAGTTCGCCTGGTAGTCGAACCCGATGAGGAGCCCCTTGTAGTCGAGGAGGCTCTCCACGTCGAGTCTGTGGCTCTCCGCGTGCTCGCTCAACGCCTTCTCGATCTTCTTCCTTGCCCTGTTGAGCACCCGCGAGACGTAGGAGGGGCTCCAGCTCTCGGCACCGCGCTCGTCCGCGATGGCACCCGTGGGCTTCCCCTCGTGGAAGCCACGCCAGACGATCTCCTCGTGAGCAGAGAGCAGACCCATTCTTTCATCCCACCGTTTCCATGCCGCGCCCCCTTGAAGGCACAGGCATATTTTGTACTAAAAAGTGGTAAAGATTTACATATAAATCTTTCTATTTTTGTCAATATTTCGGTAAAGATTTTCCCGCTTGCGTCGAGCTCCGCCCTTGGCTCCAGCCCCTTAACCTTCACTCCCTGGATAAGACCGCCCCGGCCCCAAGAAAGACTCAAGACGTACATCACATCAGGCGCCCCACGGAACCGAGGGGGGACCATGAATCTGCTCCGACGCTCCGGGGGCATCCGGCAGGAGATGGATCTGCGAGGGCTCCCTGTTCAGGCTCCCCTTCCCCCCCAGGCGTCCAGCTTTATAAGGCTCGGGGCGCCTCATGATTTGAACTCCGATTTGGAGCCCAGAGCCCTGAGGATAGCCGTCGGCCTCGCGCTGGAGAGCGCCATACTCAGCAGGGCCGAGACCGAGGACCTAGCGTCGCTGTACTCCGACCCGGACCCCCGGGGCGTCTGGGAGCTCCACGACAGGCTCATGGGGTCCGAGGACCACCGGGACAGGGAGGCGGCAATCTGGCTGGAAACCGGCCTGGAGCCCGCCCCCATTAAGTCGGACCCCACGGCGTTCGTCAGGGAGCTGAGGGAGATGGAGTATGTCCTCTTCGCTTTCATCTCCAGGGCCGGGGGCACCCAGAGGGAGGTGAACGACTGGATGAACTACATAGCCAACGCGGCCCAGTTCATCACGGACGGGTTCTGGATAGACGCCAAGATAATGCTGAGCCGCGCCCTCCAGGCCTCCAGGGCCCCCCCTGTCGAGGAACTCAAGTCCGAGCCGGGGCTCAGCTACGAGGTCGGGGTTTTCCAGGGGGCCACGATCAGCTACTTCGACGAGGTCAAGGGGTATCCCGTGACCCTGCGGATCCCGGAGGAGAGGCTCGACGCGATCCTTACGTTGCAGCGGAGCATGCTGGAGATCATGCGGAGCCGCATGAGGCTCGAGGCGCCCGAGGAGCCCGAGCTGATACAGGGGATCATCCACCGGCTCAGCTCCTCCCTCAGGCACCTCATGGAAGAGAAGGCGGAGGAAGCTAGGCGAGAGCTGGGGACGGTCACGAGGCAGATCGCGGACTGGCTGGACCTGACGGAGGACGCGGAAAAACGCGATCTGGTTGAGGGGCACGGCCGCAGTATAAGAGAGGCGCTCGACTCCATCTGACGAAACAGTGCAGTCTCCGGTTCATCTCAAGTTGACTGCCTAGGACGTCGGGATCTCGGACTCCTCTTCCGGTGGCTCAACGTGGATGGTGATAGTGACCTCGGGCAGCTCCTTTCTCAAGTCCTGCTCCAGGTGATCGGTGAAGTCGTGGGCCTCATGGACGGAGAGGGAGCCGTCGACGGAGAGATGGAGCTCGGCGAAGACCCTGTTCCCACTGCGGCGGGTCTTCACGTCGTGGTAGTCCACGAACTGGGACCTGTGGCGGTCTAGGAGCCTCATAATCCTCGCTTCAACCTCCGGGCTGTGGTCGTCCATCAGGCCCCGGCCGGACTTGAGAACGAGCCTCACCCCCAACCTCACTATCAGCACCGCCACGAGGAGGGCCATAAGGGGGTCCAGTATCGACCACCCGGTATATTGTGCGACCAACAGCCCTGCGATCACACCCAACGAGGTGATGACGTCGGAGAGTAGGTGCTTCGCGTCCCCCTCTAGGGCCATGGAGCCTTCCTCCTCCGCGGTCCTGGAAAGGTACCAGGAGAGGCCCCCGTTCATCGCCGTGGCGAAGAGGGAGACGCCCAGGGCCCCCTCGATCCCGGCCAGGCCGATGGGCTCGTATATCCGCTCTAGGGCGGTGTGAACGATGAAAACGGCCGCAGTAAGTATGAAGGCGCCTTCAAGCAGGCTTGAGATGTTCTCGATCTTCTGGTGGCCGTAGTGGTGGTCCTCGTCCGCGGGCATCCCCGAGACGCGGACGGAGTAAAGCATCAGGGCTGAGGCAGCGATGTTGACTATTGACTCCAGGGCGTCCGAGAGGAGGGCGACCGACCCCGACATGAAGTAAGCTAACAACTTTATGACGAATATGGCGAGGCCGCCGACGACGGCCGCGGTGGCCGCTTCCCTCTTACCCATTTCCCCCTACGCTTCTCTATACATGCTATTAGGCATTACTAAAACCGCAAAACTACATAATAAGAAGTCCTGAAGACGATGGAGGCACACACAACCTATCGAAGCCTGATTGATATTCACTGTCTTGGTTTCCCTTCAGGGGAAGGCTAAGTAACTAGCCAGCGTGCGCTGGTGTGACCACAAAGTCAACGACTTCTACAAAATTCGAATGAAGATCTTTCCTCAACTTCAGGGTAGAAAGGGGAGGAACTACCCCCCAAAACAAGATCCCGAGCGGTCTTCCAGCCTCCAACTCTCCCTTTCTTCCACCTCCTTCTTGATTCCTTTTTCCTTATAAATCAAATATAAGGCTTCTCTAACGAATTAGGGAAAAAAAGGGCATCAAATAGTCATCTAAAACGCTATTTTTCCCATTCTTGGAAATTGCCTTGCGGTATTTATAAGCAATAAGAGTCCAAAAGAGTGGGTTTTACCGTTATTGGGAAAATGAAAAAATGGGCGGAAAAACCGCCTTTGGGCGGGCGGGAACGGGGCGGACCCCTCACCTGTCTGAGCCCGTGATGAGAATATCAAGTCAGAAGACTAATTCGATTCGGCCAGCACGGATACCGGTGAATGTTAAATTCGTTCATGAACAGAAGACGGAAAAGCGACTAGATACAAAATAGACCGGGAGGGTCTTGCGATTTGACGGTTTCCTTCAGCTTGTCGCTCAACAGCGAGCACGGACCGACCTCCGAGGCCGTGAGGCTCGCGGTCCTCGCCGAGAGGCAGGGGCTGGAGTGCGTCTGGTACTGCCAGGACCTCTTCAAGAGGGACGCATGGGTCTTCCTCACTGCCGCGGCCGCCCACACGGAGCGGATAGACCTGGGCACGGGGGTCATCAATCCGTACACAGTCAACCCAGCGGAGCTCGCGATGCACGCAGCCACCCTAGACGAGTACTCCGGCGGCCGCGTCAGGCTCGGCATCAGCGTAGGCGCCGTGGAGTTCCTGAGGTGGGTCGGCCTGGAGGCCCGGCACCCCATCACGACCATGCGGGAGTCCGTGGAACTCATCCGGCGGCTGATGCGGGGCGAGCGCGTCGAGCACGACGGAAGGGCCTTCAGGGGGTGGACCCAGGACGCCTACATGCGCTTCAGGCCCCCGAGGGAGAGGATACCCATCTACCTGGGCGCCCAGAGGCGGCGCATGCTGGAGCTGACCGGGGAGATAGCCGACGGAGGGCTCCCCCTCCTGTTCCCGCCGGAGTATGTTGAGGAAGTCCTAAAGCATGTGTCGGCTGGGGCCGCCCGGGCCGGCAGGAGCCTCGAAGACGTGGACGTGGTCGGATGCATCTGGTTCTCCGTCTCTAGGGACCCGGAGGCCGCGATGGACGCCCTCAGGGACCTGGTGTCTTTCTACGGACCCCACCTGGCACCCGAGATGATAGGGAAGGTTGACCTGGTCCCTGAGGACTTCGACCCCATAAGGAAGGCGCTGTCGATGAGGGACTTCCAAAGGGCTAGGAGTCTCGTGACGGATGAGATGGCCCGGCTCGCAGTTCACGGAACCCCCGAGGACTGCGTCGAGCGTATTGAAAGGCTGCTGGGCATGGGGCTCACCCACGTCAGGTTCGGCCCGCCGCTCGGGCCCGACCCAGAGGAGACCATCAGGCTGATAGGTGAGGAGATAATCCCCCACTTCCGGGAGACGCGTTAAGTCATAGTCCGTTTTAAGCGAGACGCCCCGGGTGAACAGTTTTTAACACAAAGCGGTTTGTTTAGGTGAGTGTCTACCGGCAGGCGTGGAGACTATGTTGAGGAAAAGTTCTGGCTTCGGGACTAGGCTCATGATCGTGCTCGCCCTGGCGTGCATAATCCTCATATCGGGCCTCAGCTACGCTTATTTCAGCAGGCCCAGGGCTTTTGAGAGGAACCTTATCGGCGTCATACGAGTTGAAGGCACCATCACCTCAACGGAGGCGACGGGTCGCATCACCGCGGCCATCAACAGGGCCATCCAAAACTCGAGCGTCAAGGCCGTCGTGCTGAGCATCGACTCCCCGGGAGGGTTCGCCCACCTCGTCGAGCAGGTCTACCTAGACGCCCTGGTGCTCAAGGAGCGGAAGCCCGTTGTGGCCTCGGTGGTGACGGCCCTCTCCGGGGGCTACTACATCGCGGTCGCCGCCGACTACATCTACGCCCATCCCACCTCCATGGTGGGCAACGTGGGCGTCATAGGCGTCGCACCCGATAACCTCCTCCCCTCCGAGAAGAACCTGGAGACCGGCCCCTACAAGGCCCAGGGCTTCTCTAGGCTGCTTTTCCCCTTCAATCTCAGCCACGCCCTCGACAGCTTCGCTGGTGCCGTGGAGGAGAGCAGGGGCGGCCGCCTCAGACTCACGCCCGTCGAGCTCAGGAAGGGGATGATATACATGGGGAGCGAGGCAGTCCATGCCGGCCTCGTAGACGAGATCGGCTCTCTGCAGAGGGCCGCTGAGCGCGCCGCCAAGGAGGCGGGGCTCATCACGTACTCGGTTGCGGACTTACCGTCGAAGGATGGGATTACCGGCCAGACAGCCACCGGGGGTAACGAGACAGGCGTGCCTTGGAGGGAAATGACGGTGGCGACGCTGAACAGCCTCAACCCGCCACCGGCCATTTACTATATCTATCTACCCCCGAACGCGTTTGAAGAGGGCAGCTTTTCAATGGCCTCCATAACCGAAGAGGGCGTGGACGGAGCCCCTGTAGCAATGGGCACGGGGCAGATGGTTGTGGACCTGTCCCACGGTAACAAGGTCTCTCCGTTGGGCCTAAACCTCCTCTCCGCGGAGCTGGCGATGAGGGGAGTGTACACAGGATACGCAGCCACTTGGGATGAGGTAGAGTTGGCTCTTAAGACGGCGTCTTGTATATTAGTAGCTGCGCCCACCAGGACCTACTCTAAGGACGAGTTCAAAACCATCGAGGAGTTTTTGAATAAGGGGCGAATGCTCCTCATGTTCTATGACCCCTCGTCCGAGTACGTCGACTCAACGTCACTCCTTGGCCCCATAAATTCCCTCGCTAACAGGTATGGCCTTACCTTCGGGAATGGATATCTCTACAACACAGAGGACCATTACGGCCTATACAGGAACATCTACGTAAGGAGCTTCAAGAACAGTTCCATAACCAGCGGCCTAGAGACTCTTGTCCTCTTCACTTCTACTTTCCTCTATTCCACGGACAGCGACGCCGCTTGGGTATCTAAGGGTACATACGCCTCTGTAGCCGAGAGGAGCGGTAACTATGCTCCCATTTCTATAATAAATAAGGGAAATGGAACAGTCGCGGCGTTTGGTGACCTCACCTTCCTCATGGAGCCTTTCTCCTACGTTGAAGACAACTATAAACTGGTTATGAACATCATCTCAGCTATCAGCGGAATTAAGGTACCCATT
>Ga0209427_10003314_pt1 | contig 18931 bp, 22 predicted proteins | sample DeeMarSWOR136_30_FD_187465 | JGI IMG/M metagenome (GOLD analysis project Ga0209427, IMG submission 187465) | Marine sediment microbial communities from White Oak River estuary, North Carolina - WOR-1-36_30 (SPAdes) (version 2) | ecosystem: Environmental > Aquatic > Marine > Intertidal zone >...
ATCATTATCCAAAATAACACGAATCAGATTTCCTCTTGTAATGATCGATGTAATTATACATTTTATAAGGAGATCAAATTCTTTTATATTCTTATTTAGAAAACCAATTTTTTGAAGTCGTTCATAATCATGAAGATCATAAGACTTAATTTGTTTTCCAATAAGTTCCTTATTCATTTGTTCAGTAAGAATATATGCTTCTGGTAGCTCAATACTCATTGAAAATACATCTCTTTTTTAGAAATTATTAACAGAAATCCCTATGAAATTATAAGCATCTAATATTTCTGATTGGTTTTAAATATTTAATAATTTTGTGTCATAACAATTACTAAATTATAATCAGTGAACTAATAAGTCATCACTTTATTATTTTTATAATAAGTCAAAATTTGATAAAGATGGCTGTAAAAAAAGGAGAATGGATAAAAGTCAAATACGAAGGGACTTTTGATGATGGAATTGTTTTTGATAGTACAAAGATGAATGGAGGTACTCCCTTAAAATTCCAAGTCGGTATGGGACAACTTATCAAGGGATTCGATAACTCAGTTATAGATAAGAATCTTGGTGATGAGTATTCTATTAGACTTGAACCATCCGAAGCATACGGTGAACGAAAGGAAGGAATGACTCAAAGAGTTCCAAAAGTACAATTCCCCAAGGGAGTTGATCTTCAACCTGGACTGATACTAATGGTGATGGGACCGCAAGGTCAGATGCCAGCTTCAATAAAGTCTATTGAAGAGGATATGGTAATTATCGATTTAAATCATCCGATGGCAGGTAAAGTTCTAAATTTTAAAATAAAAATTGTTGAAACTGATTGTGAGCCCGATCCACCTACCACATGTGGTTGTGGATGTGGACACGATCAAAGCAACACGCATAATGGATGTTGTTAAATTATTAGTTCTTATTAATCTCTAAACATATTTTTTGTATTTTTTCTTAAGATTTAATTAAATTGTTTAATAATTTAAAAAAACAATTAGGAGTAATGAAAACGCTTTGAAGGCTATAGTAGCAACAGGAGAAAAATGGTGTTTTGAGTGTAACTCACACTCAACATTTTAGAACATGCAATAATGTTATTATTGATAAAATTTTAAATAACTATCAATACTACTCCAAGAATGGTAAATATAACCCCTATAAAACCCTCTTTTGATATCGTTTCTTTATTAATAAAATATGAAAAGGGGATGGTAAATAAAGGCATCGCTGTTGAAATTAATGACATTATTGAGGCACCTACTAAATGGACAGCTTCCCCAAAGAAAATACTTCCCAATGAATAACTAAGTATGGATGATAATATTAGAACACCCCAAATACTTCGATTTCTTGGCGGAGATTTAAAAGATTTATTTTGATTTTCTATAAAGGCGATACTGCCCAACAATACCGAAGCAAATAGAAACCGTACGACCATTGCTAGCATCGTACTTAGTATTCCTAAATCTAATATCTTATTAGCTTGATTGAAAGAATAATCTGATATTGCGAAACCAATTGCCCATGAAATAGATGCAAAAAGAGCCCATAATAATCCCTTTGTTGTCTTAATAGTATCCTTAGAGATTTTTTCCTTTAATTCCGGTTCATTTAGAGTAATTTGCATAGTTATATCGGCAATATTTCCAATTTCATTGCTTTCCTTTCCTTTAATAATGATAAATACACCCACCCCAATTAAGATTCCTGAGAGAATCATTTGAATTGTAATTGGTCTGCTTAAAAACACAGCTGCAAATAAAAAGGTAAAAAATGGACTTATATTTCCAATCGCAAGTGCTTTAGCAGGTCCTAAAATCTTCTGACTGTAAAGATATGCAGTATCTCCTAAGATCACATTAAATAGAATACTTAACATTAACATGAACATAAGGATAATCGGAAGTAAAAAGAGTTCAAATAGAATACCAAATGCGAGGGATATTGTTAAAAATGTGATTAAACCCACGTGAGAGCGTACCATATTTTGAAATATAGGGGTAAAATGGTGTTCTATCCGTCTTGTTAATACAATAGAAATTGCAAAAGACAAGACAGTAAAAATTGCCATAACTTCTCCATACATTATAATCTGAAGCTTCTCTATGCTTAAGTTTATTATTTGCTTTATGTATTGTATTAAAAAGCATTAAAATTTATGAATTTGTTGGATTTTAGTTAATATTAACTATAAATGGATTTTTGACTAATTAATTTTGATCTTAAGTATTGTAAAGAGAAGATTCTTATTTTCTAAATAATTTTGATAAATATAGTATATTAGGAAGTGAAAATATAACATGAGCAAAAATGCTTACATTATTGGAGTAGGGATGATAAGATTTGCCAAACTCCCTGGTAGGACTATGAAAAGTATGACTGGTGAATCCGTTGAGGACGCTTTAAAGGATTGTGGTTTAAGTAAAGATGATTTAGATGCAGCCTGGTTCAGTAATTCTGGTTGGGGTCAGTCAGAATATCAACATTGTATTCGAGGGCAAGTAGCATTAAGTGTGCATGGTATTGACAAAATTCCCATAACTAATGTAGAAAATGCTTGCGCAGGGGGGAGTTCAGCTTTTCATAATGCGTGGATGTCAGTTAAATCAGGAGTATATAATGTTGCTTTAGCAGTAGGAACAGAAAAAATGTATTTTGATAAGCCTCCTGTTGTGAGATCTGGCGGGATACCAGGGATGGGTGCAATGTCTGGATTTATTGCTGGAACTGATGTTGAGGACACTCTTAAAATGATAGATCAGTTGAAAAAACAAATCGAAGAGGGAAACAAACAAGCAGCTAAAGAAAAAGCAAAAGATACGAAGGAAGGAGGTGAAAAGCCAAAAAAGAAAGATCATTCTATCTTTATGGATTTCTATGCAATGGGCGCTCGTGCTCACATGAAGCGATATGGAACAACACAACGCCAAATCGCAGCGATCGCTGCAAAAAATCACAACAACTCAACAATGAATCCCTTAGCACAGTATACATTTCCTCAGACAATAGAACAAGTTATGAATGATTATGTGGTAGCTTATCCTTTAACAAGAGCTATGTGTGCTCCTACTGGTGATGGTTCTGCGGCAGCAATTGTCTGCTCTGAGCAATTTTTAAATGATAATCCAAGCCTAAAAGATAGAGCAATACTAGTTCGAGCTTCAGTGTTAAGATCTGGTTCACGACAGCCGTTTAATGGAATAGGAATTGCATCTAATATTGCCTATAAACAAGCTGGTCTTGGTCCAGATGATATTGACGTAGCAGAAGTTCATGACGCAACAGCTTATGCAGAACTTCATATTACTGAAGGATTAGGTTTTTGTCCTGAAGGACAGGGTGGTCCATTTGCCGAAAGTGGCGCTACAGCACTTGACGGAAAAGTAGCTGTTAATCCTAGTGGGGGTTTATTAGCTCGCGGTCATCCAATAGGCGCTTCTGGACTAGCTCAGATGTATGAACTGGTAACACAATTACGTAGAGAGGCTGGAGAAAGACAAGTTAGAGATGCTAAAATAGCTCTTGCTCATAATGGCGGTGGTAATTTGGGTCCTGGAGAAGCAGCAATGTGTATACATATCTTTGAGAAAATCTAATTATTTTTTTGTTTTCTATTTTATTATTTAATATTTTGAATCACTACCATAAATACTTAAAACTAGGAGATCTTAGAAAAAAAAAGGTTTATAACTGGTTAAAATAGTAAAATAAAAATAATATAAAAGAAAGTGATTTAAATATAAGTTTTTGTATCTTTCTCCAATTTAATCTTTTTTAAGGCCTTAAAGTATTGAGGATTCAATTGGAGTAATATTTTTAATTGCTCTAATTTTTTCTTATCTTTTTCTGCCCTAAAAATTTCGAATAATGACATTTTATTTTATCACTTCTTTTATTTTTTTCCTATGTTACATAAATATAAATTCATGTTTAAATATATGGTATAAATTTCCAATAATGATCAGTAATTAATTCTATTATGGAAAATATCATGATCATTTTTATCAATACATTTTCATAATATGTTAAATCTAAATAAAAAAACCATAATATAATATCAAAGATTGATATAATATATATTCTTATAATAAATTAAGTGTAATATTATGTAGATCTACTATATGATATGTTATTGTCCCATTTTTCAATTTATTTTAAAATATATTTTAAAAGGTCTTTTATCTAAATCTAAAGATTTAGATTTATAATCATCTATTTTAGTATATTTTGAGACTAATTTTTTTAAATTATGCTAGGAATCTCTAAATTCTTTATTAAATCATTCCTGGAATCCTTGAAAAAATAAGATCTGAAATGTAAATGCTTTTATAATGGTCTAAAACATATGATCAAAAATAGTGTGAAAAAAATATTTAAATATAAGCTTTTGTATCTCTTTCCAATTTAATCTTTTCTATCGCTTTAAAGTATTGAGGATTCAATTGGAGTAATACTTTCAGTTCTTCTAATTTTTTCTTAGCTTTTTCTGCCCTAAAAATTTCGAATAATGACATTTTATTTTATCACATCTTTTATTGTTTTCTAAGTATTACAAATATAAATTCACGTATAAATATATGGTATAAAATATATATATACAATAAAAAAGTATAAATTATATTAATTTATATTATATATTAATTATGGAAAGATTTTATCGAAAATTACAGAAAATTGGTGGATCATTGGTAATAAGCTTACCGAAAAAATGGACTGAGAACTATGAATTAGATGCTGGTGAATCAATTGGTATGGAAATTCGAAATGACGGTACATTATTAATTATGCCAAAAATGGAGGAAACAGGTGAACTAATACAAGATAAGACTGTTTTGGAAGCAAATCAATACGTAATTTGGGATTTATTAAAAAAAAGTCTTGCAGGAGAAACTAATATTACTATTATTTCAGAAAGAGAAATAAACAAAGGTTTAAGAAAAAACATAAGACGGTATGTTGATAGAATCCCAAATACCGAAATCATTGAAGAAACTAACCAAAAAATAGTAATTCAAAATTTTGGTTATAAAGAAATCCCTACTAAGAAATTAATCTTACGCTTATTATACATAATTTCTAACATGTTTGAAGATCTTAGGAATGAATCCATAGATGATCTTAATGATGATTTCGAGGATTTAAGGAAGTTTTACTTTATATTAGTTATTCATATTAGAACGTATCTTAGGACGGGAATCTATATCTCATCAACTAGCGATTTTACACCTCTAGAAGCAATGGATTATCGTATGTTTTGCGAAAAAATTGAAGAAATAGGTGAGATTCTAAAAAATCTTAGTTTAAACAGTAAATTAATAGATTTCTACAATGATGTGTACCAATATTTTAACGAAGTTATGGATGCTTTTCTACAAAAAGATGATAAATTAGCATTTGTTGTATGGATAAAAAAAGATCAACTCTTCAGAAAAGCAGAGGAATTGATGATAAATATGGATTATGATGATAAAGATAAATTAAAAAATATCATGAGAATCGCACAGGACATCAAAGATATGGCTGCACTTATTTAATTTAATATTAGCTGCTAAATATTCAATATAACAAATTTATTTAAATGTAATTTTGTTACTTTTACTTATAATGATAACATGGATTTTAGCTGGAATCACATTATTTTGGATTTTATTAAAGAGATTTTCCCAAGATGGAAAAGTCGAAGGTCAACCTCTTGGAATGCCACGAGGAACTGTAAGAGCTTTGATTACAATTATGATTGTAGCCTTTCCATTTGGATATATTTTGAGAGGAAAAGAAATTCCCGGTTTAATAGTAAATGCCATTTTTGTAACCGTTGCATTTTATTTTGAAGCAAGAAGACCTGACCATGAAAAGCTGAAAAAAGTTGTTAACGAAATAAAAAGCCCGGAATTAGTTAAAATAGATTTGAGAAAACAAAAAATGCCGTTATACTTACCAAAATACAGTGTAAGAATATTATTAGTTTCCATGCTGTTAATATTTTTAATTGCTAATTATTTTGGGCCACAAGTCCCTTTTCAAGGCACTAACACAATTTTTGATTTATTGATTATCATTGTTTTTTTCATTATAGGTGAAATCCTAGGATCAATGCTAACCTCAAGAGAAAATAAAAGAATTGAGAAAAGTATTGAAAGTATAGATGCTTCACTTTCAGATGCAGAACTCATCGAAAAATTATTGCTTGAAGATTTTGGCTTTTGGAAGCGTCATGGGAGAAGTATTATCTCAATAATAATGCTTATCGTAGTAACGAGTGCATTAATTTGTTACACTTTTGAATGGGATTATGAATTAATTAGGTTGTATGATTACACTTTAACAGTGGTAGGAATTTTAATACTTCTAACCAATGCTTATTATGGCTTCAGAGATTAAAAAAAAATAATTAGAGTTAACTCATTTTTTCATTTTCTTCCTACTTTTTTGCTATAAATGAAACTCTGTCCCAGTGACTCCTATCGTATGAGATGGATGACGAGCCATTACTTTATTAAAATTAAAGCCAGTACAATGCATTCCGCTGACAATGGTTGGATTTAACTGTTCAATAAAGGTTACTTTTTTCTCAATTAGTTCCTCTGAATTCCATTCTTCATGAAAACCACCAATTACAGCATAGATTTTATCTATTCCTGTTATCTTTTGAGCGTGTTTAATAGTATTAACTATACCACAATGGCCACATCCAGTAATAATTACTAAACCCTTATCTTTTACATTAATATACACTGAAGTTTCATCTCTAAAGGTATGTTCTATATAATCCTTTCTACTTTTCATTATGTAGACTCCTGGTGTGGATTCTTTTTTATCAGTTAGTTCAATTTCACCACTAGTGATGATTCCATCATATAATTTAACAGATTCATTGGTTTCAAATAATTTTATTCCGTGTTCATTGACCAAATTAGAAACCATAGTTTTACTTAATAAAGGTAATTTTCGACTGATCGCAAATTGATCTTTTTCTTCTTTCAAGGCTGTAGCTAATTTATCAGCAGGGACAATTTCTCCTGATTTCTTTACAGCTATAAAAAACTGTTCATAGCAAAGAGGGTTTAAATAAAACTCACTCCCTTCTTTCAATAAAGGAATTACTTTCATTAAGCTTCCCCAATGATCAAAATGCCCGTGGGTCAGCACCATTTTATCAACTTCACTTAAATTAATACCAAACTGTTCACAATTCTCTATAATGGTTCCTGCTAAGCCTCCTGTATCAATTAGAATATTTTGAATATTATCTCCACTATTAACTTTAATTAGAACAGATAATCCATGTTCTCCTTTAGCTCTATTTGCTTTTGCTCCAGGATAATTAACTTTCCCAATTAAATTCATCTTAGGCAAAATGGTAAGACTTACTTCATTTGTTGTCAAAACTTTTATCATAATTTTGCCAGATTCAATACTACCAATATCCATATTAATTTACTGCCCCTTTATCTTTACATTTTGAAATATTTTATGATTGATATATATGAATTATTATTCATTATTTAAAATATTTAATTCATTACTCATTGATAATTATAATTAATAAAAGCAATAATTTTTAGTTTAAACAATTATCTTTTCTCACACGAACAACAGGGATTTAATAATGGAAAATGAATTGGAAGAATTAAAGGAGTTATCTATTGCCAAGATAAAAGTAGCATATAATCGTTCTATAGATTTAGAAGCAATTCACTCGGTATTATGGGATAGAATAGATAAAATTATGACGATAAAGATAATCGTAGTGTTAATATTAAGTTTAACCACCACAAGTCTACTTCTTCTCGCAATTTTCCTTGGAATTATTACTGCATTAGAAATATATATAACTTTGTTGGTTTTGACAATTACTTTTATAATCATTTGGGATTTTTTATATAAGTTTACTGGAAATTCTAAAGATCACGGACACCTTGTAAGTGAAGCACTTCGATTACGAGATTACAGTATGAGTTTTTTGCAATACAAATTAGACAATTTAGATAAACAAGGATATATTGATGAGTTAAAGTCACTTGAAATCAAGGATTCATCCCTTAAAGAAAAAAGTGTTAAATATGCAAGAAAGCTTTCAAGTGGTGTAAAAAGTAGGATTAATCAAAAACTCGAAGAACTCAAAAGATTAGGAATCAAAAAATATTTTGTGACTCAAGAAGAAATAGATTCTGCCACTGAAAAACTCCAAAAATACAAGGCATTAAGAACGGGTGAGACATATATTAAATTTGCTTAATTTATAATTTAAATTAAACATGAAGAATAATCATTATAGAGATTATTATTAATTATGTTGAAAAAATGTAGTATTTGTGGAATGATTCGCTCTAACAAAGATTTAGTTTTAAGAGAAGATGGTATTACATATATCTGTTTTAAGTGTTGGAATAATTATATTAAGGGCAAAAAGGATAAACCCAAGGAATGAATCTATATTTCAATAACCGCATAAATAAGTATACTTCTCAAGGTTGAACTTTTTTATTTTAATATCCTCTTCTGAATCTTTATCTGGAATAAGAGGCATTTTTATTACTATTTTCCAATTCTCAAGATAGATGTTGTTATAGAACATATTCCGAGATTTATCCCAGTCAATGAACTTTTGAACAGAAATTTCATTTTTTTTTACTGCGGGGACTAATGACATAATTTTACAATATCTTTGTTTTATTTCTACTAAAATTTGAAACGGATAAAACCCTTAATCATAAAAGCTATTAATGCGTTTTAAATAACTCTAAATCCTCTAATAGAGAATTATTGTGTATTGTCGGCGCCATCTATAATAAGCAAAAAGAGATTTATAAACCTTTCGATTAAATACAATAAGAGGTATTATAAGTAGCACAATTAAATTTTGAACGTTATATTTAAAGTATTTAAAGAAAACAATCCATTTTTCAATTCAAAAGAAGTTTTAATAAAATAATTAAAATATTAACCTTATAAAAAAAATATGTCAAACTTCAGTGAAAAAGAATTAAAACTATTTATCGAGAAAAAAGTAATAAAAGATATAAAAAAAGTTAGAGGAAAGAAAGCACCTATAGCTGAATTCGTTGATAATCGTTTTGTTACTTTACCAGTAAAATCTATATATAATATAAGTGAGCAAATTAAGAATTTTTATTTTTTCATAATACAAAATAATTTACAACAACCAAAAGTCCGATATTTCTTAACAATTACACTTGCCAATAACAGTTCTGACCTTTTAGTTCAACTTGCGAAAGAAATTGCCATTAAAAATGATTTAAAGTTAATTCAATACTCTATTTATCCTAAAACCTTAAGAACTCAATTATTATCTATGAAAGAAATTAAAAATCCTACAGATTATAGCAATTCTATTGAAATATTAAAAGCAACTAGGAAAGACTTCCGAGAAAAATTAGTAAAGCTAGAAAGGCTTGTAGAAAATGAATAATTTTTAAGGGTAAACACAATAATAATATTAATTATTTTTATATCCTAAAACATAACATGTGATTTAATCAATAAAATCAAGGAAGTGAGCCAAAATTACGCTTAGAGAGAATACAGTTAAAATTGTCAGTACTCTTGGGCCAGCATCCAGTTCTAAACAAATGTTAAAAAAACTAATTGACGCAGGAGTCGATATATTTCGTTTAAATTTTTCGCATGGAACATATGACGAAAAGCGAGAGTTAGTTAAAAGAATTAGAGGAATTGATGAATATGTAGGGATTTTAGCCGATATTCAAGGACCCAAAATAAGGGTTGGAATATTTAAAGATGAGAATGCATATAGTCTAAACATTGGACAAGAAGTAAAAGTATTTGAAAAAGAGATTGAAGGAGATCAAGATCAATTCTCTATACCATTAAAAGGATTTTTAAAGTCTGTAAGAATTGGAGATGTATTTTTTGTAAATGATGGGATTATCAAAATTAAAGTAAAGAGTAAAACAGAAGAATATATTGTAGGAGAAGTCTTAGCAGGGGGTATCATTAGCAATAAAAAAGGTGTAAATATACCTTCGGGTGTTTTACAGCAAAGAGTTCCTACAGAAAAAGATGTTAAAGATTTAGAACTTATTGCTGAATTGGATCCAGAATATGTGGCTATTTCATTTGTCTCAGACAGTAGTGATATCCTTCAAGTTAAAAGAATACTTGAAAACTATGGTAACGATAATATTAAACTCATTTCTAAAATCGAAAGACCCATTGCGTTAGATAATTTTGATGCGATATTGGAAGTAAGTGACGGAATAATGGTAGCTCGAGGTGATTTAGGTGTGGAAATTGACCCTGATAAAGTACCCTTAGTACAAAAAGATATGATTTACAAATGTAATAAGGAAGGAAAACCGGTTATTGTTGCAACTCAAATGCTCGAGTCTATGATTAATGCACCAATCCCTACTCGTGCAGAAGCTAGTGATGTATTTAATGCTGTTTTTGATGGAAGTGATGCTGTAATGCTCTCAGGTGAAACAGCGGTAGGTAAGTTTCCTATTAATGCTGTTCAATATATGAATCAAATTGCTAAAACCGCCACTGAAAATATGCCTCGTAGGATTCCAGATGAATTTGATTCTGATAGACTTACACATACACAAACCTTGGGACATGCGATTCATGCTTTAGCAGCAGAAATGCAAGAATTAAATTTTAGGGGTAAAATTTTAGTAATTACTAGACAGGGGTATGGAGCCCGTATGATAGCTAAATATCGTCCCCCATTGCCAATTGTAGCAATAACTCCTTTAAAAAGGACTGCGCGGGAATTAGGGCTTGTTTGGGGCGTCCAACCGGTCCATATAGAAAATATTGATTTTTTCCATTTGGACGCTGAGGAAATAATAGAACAATCTGTAAAACGCGTCGTCGATATAAATTTACTTGATGAAAATGAACATGTAATTATCTTGTTAGTTTCGCGGAAATTTGAAAGAAGAGGTAACTTAGTAGGTTTGTATTATGTAGGAGAAATATTAGAACCTAATCCATAAAAATCATAATTATTGAATCTTAAGTCTTTTTTTTTTAATTCTCCTCTAATTTTTTCCATTTAATAATCAATATATGGTAAGATCTTTATCAGTAAGAACTTAAAACCTTTTAAATATTTAAGAGGAGAATATAATATAAATAATTAAGAATATATTAATAAAACGAGGATAATTATTATGGCAACAGAAGTAAGCGCTAATGAAGGAAATCCTAATTGGTATAAATATGAGAAATTCGTTTCTGAACTGGGGAAATGGGCGTGGATTATCGGAATTTTAAGTGGAATTATCTATATTATATGGGGAATTTATGGAGCTGCAGTGGTTGGTACCTTTTTATTTGGGATTGGCATTGGTTATTTTATTTTTATGATCATCGGAGGTGTAATTGCGGTTTTAGTATCATATGCCATTATTAAACCAAACTTTTCTGATAAATGTGCTGATAAAGATTGGGACTTCTTATTTAATTGGGTATTCATTATAGGGAGCTTTAGATTTCCATGGATGCTTTTTTGGGGAATAATTCTTGAAATTTTCACGTGGTGGGGTGGATTACCAATATTAATCCCTGCATTATTTCTACTAATTGCGGGTCCACAAAATTATAAGTGGACAACCCAAAAATAAGTTAAAATTATAAATCTAATTTTTTTATTTATCATTCTTTTTAAAAATTTCAAGGATAATTTAAAATCGGAATTAAACAAAAAATCTTGAGTCTTTAAACGTATTTATACTGCACTATTTTCTTGATAGATGATATTTTAATAAAATTATTATGATTAAAGAGCAAAAATGTATAATACTGTTAAGATTCACGATAAGAAAATTTATTCAGGAATGAAAGTTGGAGACTCTCATTCTTGGAATTATACTAACGGAAAATGGTTTGAAACCAAAATAACACCTGACAAATGGATATTTACTTTTGATAGTCTTAAAACAAGAATAACACCTGCTCCCAGGAAATCAGGAGCTACTAGAAAAACGAAATTTCATTGGTATATAATAGCGGATCAAATAGCAACTAAAATTGATGACAACACTTATACAACTTCTATGAAAGGTGTTAAGTATAAAATCGGTCATAAACGTCCAGAGTGGCGGACATTTAGCTATAATTATCCTACTCAACTAACATATAAGGAACAGATTATTAAAATTCTAGAAAAAACACTTCAAGAACTCAAAAAAGAATAGAGTTTGTTCAATAAATTTAGCTGTTAATAATAAGAAAACTCTTTTATATCATCATGAGGTTGGTATTTAATCTTAAAGCTGTAACAACGACAACAATAAAATTCAACATAGTCACTTTCCCAAATAATCGTTAGTTTTTCTACTTCATTAGGATTGATATTTTTTATAAAACTATCAAAATCCAGTACTTTTCCACACCTGAAGCATTCTCGTTCTTTCAAATTAACCAAACTCAATAATTAAAATAAAAAAATATTAGTTTTAGAATTTTTCATAATGTACTATTTCTTTTAGAGGTTTGCGTTCTGTTATCTCACCTTTAGGTTTTACAGGATAACCCAAAGGTGTTAATCCCATTACTCTATACTCATCTGGAATATTTAATATTTCTTTTACTTTGGGTTCATTGAACCAACCAATCCAGCACGTTGCTAAACCTTCAGCAGTAGCGGCTAATATTAAATGTTCAAAACAAATGCCAAAATCTACACCGTAATATTTTTCACGGTTAGAATTCATTCCAGATCCTTTTTCTGAAATAATTCCGACAATAAACATAGGTGCTTCAGCAAATTTTTGCATTTGGCCTATAGCTTGCCAGATTGCTTTCACATTCTCTGGTTCTTGAACTACAATATAGTGTACCCCCTGCATGTTAGCCCAAGTCGGTGCTAACCGTGCTGCGTTTAAAATTTTGTCAACTTTCTCTTTCTCGGGCATATCCTGCTTATAAACCCGAGAGCTTCTTCTCGTTTTAACTACTTCATAAAAATCCATGATAAAGACTCGTAGAATTCTTTTAGTTACTTGGTAAATGTAAATGATTAAAAAATTTTAACTTTATTATTCTAATCCATTAATTAATCGTCAATCATCCTTTTATGACCCTTTGGACATTCACCATAAGTACAATCATAGAATCCATCATCATATTCTTCTTTTACATTATAATGCTCCCAACAATAGAGCTTATCACATTCAGGACAATAGGCATCCACCCCTTCAGGTGAATGGTATTTTTTCATAAAATTATGAACCCCTAAAAGGTCATCATCCTCTAAAATCTTGAACAAGACCTTTGCCAAGTCAACTCTCAAGGAGGTTTCAAAAGTAATTCCTCTAAATACCAGCGATTCCTCCTCATCTAATCTTCCATATCCAATTCTAAATTTAACAGCGATTTTACTACATACAGAACAAGGAAGATGATATTCTATATCAGAGATTTTAATAATTCTTTCAGTAGGTTTCATAAACTCTTCATTAGATGATAACTCATTATAATTAATCCAAAATGCATTCCAACATTCATCAAAAGCGGTTTGTACCTTTTCAATAAGGATTGATGATTGTCGACTCTGAAAAATATTAATTTGACTTCTTATCTGAGATAAGCGATTTCTAGCAGCATATAAGAAGCTTTTAGAATTATCAATTTTTTTCATATTAGGTCCTTCTTCTGTGGTTGTTGTTAGAACTTCCCATGCAGAAACATTGTTAGAAAAGAATTCTTTAAGATCTGATGACCATATATTTCTAGTTGAATTATCCAAATCTTTAAGTGATATTAAGTGATTTATTATCTCTTCTACAATTTCTTTAAGATCTTGGACATAATGACGAAGATTCCATACTTTTTCTAACATATTGTTATTTTCACACCTCAAATTAATGATTCTTTTCTCCCAACTTATTGATCCAGTTAAACTCTAATAAATTTGATTATTTTTTCAATGTGATATCATTATTATTAAATCCATTCTTAAATAATTTGATTTTATGTACACATTTTCTTTAGATTCAATAAAAAATGCTTATATTAATATTAAAGAATATATAAGAAAAACACCTCTCATTCATTCAACATATTTCAGTGAATTATGCCATAATAATGTTTATCTGAAGCTTGAAAATTTACAACTCACTAGTGCATTTAAAATTCGTGGAGCTTTAAACCGAATGATACAATTGAGTTCAGAGGAGAAGGCAAAGGGAATAATTACAGCCTCATCGGGAAACCATGCTCAAGGAATAGCTTTAGCAGCAAAATATTTAGGAATACCCGCTAAAATTGTAGTCCCTATTAACATATCAGAAACAAAATTAAATAAAATCAAACAATTTGATGTTACTATTATTCAAGAAGGAGATTTCGATGAAATTGAGACGAAAGCAAGGACTTTATCAGCAAAAGAGAATATCACCTACATCAGTCCATATAATGATATTAACATTATAGCAGGTCAAGCAACAATCGCCCTTGAAATCTACGAGGAACTTAAAAATGTAGATATAATAATTGTTCCTATTGGAGGGGGAGGTTTAATATCAGGGATAGCTTTTACCGCCAAAGCACTAAATCCTAATATCAAAATAATTGGTGTTCAAACTCAAGGGGCTTCAACTATGTATGAATCTTGGAGGGCAGGTAAAATTGTACATATCCAAGAATTTAATACTATAGCAGAAGGTTTGTTAGGTGGACTCGAATCTAATGCCATAACTTTTGAAATAATACAAAAATATGTAGATGAAATTGTGTTGGTAGATGAGGAAAGTGTTAAGAAAGCGATCAATCTACTGTGGAAATTAGAAGGTCAGCTCGTTGAAGGAGCAGGAGCTACCGTTGTTGCATATATTCTTGAGAAAACAAAGAAGTTGAAAAATAAAAATGTAGTAGCCGTAATAAGTGGGGGAAATATTAATAATTCATTATTCAAAGAAATTTTGAATAAAAGCTAGTTAATAAATGATTAGAAAAAAATATGAGAGTTTAAAACTAATCTATATATTTTACGATCTCTTCTAAGGATTTTCGAGGTCTTGGTTGTGGGATTGCTCCCTTTGGATACCCTAATGGAAGAATGGTCAATAAATCATCGCTTTCTTTAAGATTTAATAGATTTTTTACATTATCTCTATTTATCCTACCAATCCAGCATGTTCCAATACCATATGACCAAGCAGCTAAAGCTAATTGTAAAGAAACAAAACAAGTGTCATGAAGATACCAATTCGGTGATAATTCCTTATCCCCAACAATTGCTATTAATACAGGAGCTCCTGAAGCAAATGGACCTGTAGTACATTCCTTCGCAATTTTCTGGATTAAGTCTTTATTCCTTATGACATAAAAAGTCCATGGCTGTCTATTTCTGGCACTCATACACCAACGCGTTGTTTCAAGAATTTGAGTTAAAATTTCATTCTCAATTGGCTTTGACTCATAATTTCTTATACTTCTTCTTCCTTTTAGTAATTTAATTTGTTCACTCATTCAAAAAAGCCTCATTGATATCAACATTCCAAAATAATGAACTTTTACATTTAATCCTTTTTAACTTCTTTTGGAAATATTCTTTCCCCAAGTTGATAGTAATTAAAATCACCTCCTGTTGCCCATATTATAGGATGAATCTTTCTCCAATCTAGTGTATCATCAGTTAAACAATAAGGATTTATATATGATCTAATAACTTCACCTATAATACCTTCATTGGGATCATAGTCAAGAATTTCAACTACTTTACACTCTATATTTACAGGACATTCACATATCATGGGAGCTGTCTGTAATTCCCCATAAAATGTGTTAAAAATTGAAGATTTATCGAAATCTCGACCAGACTTACTACCACAGATATCAGTTTCAGTTAACATATCTTCAGAAGGTATATTTACGCTAAATGTCATATTCTCATGAATACCAATCCTAGTATATCTCTTCTTATATATACTAAAGAAAATACATTTTCCAAAATCAAAAGGACAAATATATCCTATCACGAGGTAATTTGGTTTATTATTAACTCTTGCGCCTACTAAAACAATTGGTAAAGGACTTAAGAGATTTCCATTAATCTCTCTCTTATTCAATTCATTTATACTCATATATAATCAATTTAGGGATAAAAATAATTTAACTATAAGGATCTCCCAAAAAATAAAAAGATATTGTATATTTTTAGAAAGTGTCTCATTTATTTGATTCTTCTTTTGTAGCCAATTTTTTTATTAGAAATTCTTCTTTAAATTCGTCTATAGGAATTTTGTGAAGGTGACCATGATATATTATGATTCGATACTTTTTCTCTTTATTGATTGCCTCCTTCTGCATATGAGATTAAATAATATGAATTAATAAAAATAAGAATACTCACTCAATTTTCAAATTAGTTTTCTCTTAATTCGTTCTATTGCTTGCTTTAATGTTTCTAATTTTTGTGAAATAGAAAATCTAATATAATCAGATCCAGGATTTTTATTATTTTTATTATTATTGTAAAAGCTAGATCCTGGAACAGTCGCAACGCCCTCATCTTTTACTAAAAAATCAGCAAAAATTACATCATTCTTACCGAATTGAGAAATATTTGCAAACATATAATATGCTCCTTCGGGTTTAAACACTTTCATCCCTAAATTAGACAGTTGATTATAAAAATAATCTCTATTTATTTGATACCTATTCCTAAGGTCTCTGAAATATGAAGCATCCAATTTAAATGCATTCAATGATGCATGTTGCAATAAAGAGGGAGCACAAACAGTAAGATAATCATGGACTTTTCTAATGCCATCCATAATTTCTTTACATGCTGCTACATAACCAATTCTCCATCCTGTGACTGAAAAGGTTTTACTGAAACCACTTATTGTAATAGTCTTATCATACATACAATCAATACTGCCAATACTTTGATGTTCTAGATTATCAAATATAATATATTCATATATCTCATCAGTTATTGCAATTATATTGTGATCTATACATAAATCAGAGATAAACTTGAATTCATCTGAAGAAAACACCTTCCCAGTGGGGTTGTGAGGTGAATTTATAATTATCGCTTTAGTATTTTTAGTAATACTATTTTTTAATCGTTCCTCTTCAACATTATAGGTATCTTCTTCGAGGGGGATAAAAACCGGTTTACCATGAGCTAGATATGATATAGGGACATAATTTTCATACCAAGGCTCAAGAATTAAAATTTCATCTCCTGGATTTATAATTGCAAGAATACTTGAAGCAATTGCTTCACTTGCACCACAGGTGATTGTAAGTTCATCATAAGGATTAACTATTACTTTGTTATATTCTTGAAGTTTTTTTGCTATTTTCTCTCTTAAATCAACTCGACCATAAGTTACAGAATATTGATGTTCATCTTCCTCTATTCCTTTTTCTATACCTTTTATAAGTTCTAAAGGGGGAGAAAAATCAGGCATTCCCTGAGAGAGGTTGATTGCATTATTTTTAATAGCTTTCCTTGTCATTTCTCTAATTACAGATTCTTGAAAAAAATCTAAACTTTTTGATATGACATTCATTTATAATTATCCACTTTAATATCAAAATAGAATTTAATCACAACATTTACTGAAATTAAGCAACAAATTATAAATCTTAAGATCATAAATATTTAACATATAAAATTGATTAAGATTGATGCAAAAAATGGATATGAATAAGCTTAAAGATAAGATAAAACAAATTGTGCTTAATGAAGGAGCAAAACTAGTAGGTGTCGGGAACCAAGAGCGACTAAAAGATGCACCTCCGTCTGCAAATATGGATTACTGTTTACCTGGTGCTAAAAGTTGTATAATCTGGGCATACCCAAACCCCATTGAAGCACTTGAGAATTATTTTTCCAAAAAAGAAAGGATGAGCATTAAAAAAGCACAACAGATAGGATATGCTGGTTCATGGAGAACAGCCTTAATTGTTTCAGGATTTATCGAAAAAAATTCAAATTTCGAAGCATTTCCCGTGATTCCAAATGCGAAATATAGACCAAGGGAAGACATTCCTGATTATATCAAGGGAGATATACGATATCCTGACTTTTCATTGAGATATGGGGCTGTAGCCGCAGGTTTAGGTCATCTAGGATGGTCAGGAAATTTAGTAACCAAAGAATATGGAGGATCTCTTTACTTGGGCGGAGTATTGACAACAGCACCTCTTGAGCCTGACCCAATGGCAGAAGAAAATCATTGTAATAAGTGTAAAATCTGCACTAAAGTATGCACGACGGGGTATTTTTCTGAAAATGAACAAGAAGATATGGAGCCTGTAATTATAGGTGGATTTAAGGAAACTTATGCAAAAAGAGGCACCTTTTCTCAATGTGGAATAGGTTGTGCTGGATGGTACGGTTTATCAGAAGATGCTACATGGAGCACTTGGACACCAGGTCATATATGTTTAAAAGAATTCTCAGAAGAGCAATGGCGGGATCGTGATTTTCGCAGGAATTTATTTATGAAAATTCTTTCAGATAATAACACTCCTGAAAATTTAAGAAAATTCAACCAAGTAATTGCTCGATCTTTTGGGAAGACTGCAGCACTCGAAAATGTAGGTCTCCGTCCTTTTACAGATACTAATCCCCGATGTGGCAATTGTAATTTCATTTGTGTTGCTGATCCTAAAAAAAGGAAAGAACTTTATAATATGCTTATTAAATCTGGTAAAGTCTTTATCGATAAAGATGGACGAGAATTCGTAAAAAAACTTGATAAAAATGGCAATGAAATCACCTATTATCCCCCAACGGAGAGTGAATTCTTTACTAAAGAAGAATTTTCTGAAATAGATAGGATTAGAAAAATCTAATTTATTTATTAATCTACTTCTAAAAATTGAAAAGAAAAAAAAAGTTTAACTTTTTGGTGGTTTAGTTAAATAAGCTATAACAGCAGCTCCAATTGACATTAATCCCATAACAATAAAAAGT
>Ga0209427_10003317_pt1 | contig 18924 bp, 19 predicted proteins | sample DeeMarSWOR136_30_FD_187465 | JGI IMG/M metagenome (GOLD analysis project Ga0209427, IMG submission 187465) | Marine sediment microbial communities from White Oak River estuary, North Carolina - WOR-1-36_30 (SPAdes) (version 2) | ecosystem: Environmental > Aquatic > Marine > Intertidal zone >...
AAATAAGAAGGGGGGAGAGAATTGTAATTCTTGGTCCATCAGGAGCAGGAAAAACTACTCTCTTAAATTTAATAGGAGGAATAACGAGTCCTGATAAAAATACAAAATTTTTAAAAATCTTTGGCAGTAATATTCAAGATTACAGTGTTAAAAAACTATCTTATTATCGTAAAACTCGGATCGGCTTTATTTTTCAATTTTACAATTTATTTCCAACCTTAAATGCAATAGATAATGTTATCATTGCGATAGAGTTGTTGAAAGACAAAAAAAAGAAAGATGTTAACTTATATGAAATTGCGCAAAGTTATTTAGAAAAAGTTGGATTAGGGCATCGAATAAATCATTTTCCTTCGCAACTTAGTGGTGGAGAACAGCAGCGAGTAGCAATAGCAAGAGCTTTAGCTAGAATCCCTTTAATTGGAAAAGATTTTATCCTGCTTTGTGATGAGCCAACAGGAAACCTTGATACTGATACAGGAAATAAAATAATCGAGCTTATAGGAGAAATAAACCAAAATGAAGGAATAACTTGTTTAATTGTTACACATAATCCGAATATAGCACAGAAATTGGCGACAGATGTTATTCGTATTAAAGATGGAATGATCGAATAAAACATAAAAATAAAAATATGAAAGTTTTCAAAAAAAAAGCATTCACAGATTTTAAGGGATTTGGTTGGCGCAGTGTATTAATAATCTGTGTAATAGTTTTGACCTTAGGAGGGAGTTTAGCATTTTTTTATACAATTATTACGTCTCCCATTTGGATGGATAAATATTTTGATGAATATAATCATGCGGATTATACATATCAATTAGATGATGACACATGGATTAATCAAACTCAATTAGATAATTTAGAATATATTGACGAAATCGAAGCATATACCGGCAGATTATTTTGGTCGACTTATTTGAAACTACCTGGTGAAGAAGAATCAAAATATATCCTATTTGTAGGATTAGATGATGATTTACACTCTCCTGAAGTCTATAAATATGATATATCTTCAGGAGAAAATTTTAATGAGGATAATAATGAACGACACGCCGTTATTGATCATGATTTTGCTGAAGAAAATGATATTGATCTAAAGGATAAGATCTCTATTACAGGTCTTAATGGTGCTAAATTAATAATATCTGGGACATGCAAAGCCCCAGAATTTTTGATGTTGACATCAAATCCAGAGTACACAATTCCGATAAAGGGTACAATCGCTGTCTGTTTTCTTTCAAAAGATACGTTGAAAAACTATATCATTCAATACTTAATTGTTTATAACTCAACAATTCCAACAGATTTGACTCACATTATCAATTATTATAAAACCGTGGATTATAATAATCTTGCTGTGACTTTTAAAGAAAGCGTTGAACTTTCCGATGGAAATGATGCAGTGGAGGATTATTTAGAGGATGAGTGCGGTGTTCACATTGATAAATCTGAGGAATTTGAGGATTCAAGATCATATAGCGAATTCATAGATGACATGGCGAAGGGTGCACAGTTTGTCTCGATTTTATTGGTCTTCATGGTATTATTGGGCATTATAATAACTTACGTAATTTTTCAAAGATATATCATTAATCAGCAACAACAGATTGGTATATTGCTAGGTTTAGGATATTCAAAATCGGATATCAATTCCTATTTCTTTAGCATATTCGCATTAGTATCCTTAATTGCAATTCCATTATCAATATTATTAGGTTATTCATTCGGATGGATGCTTTTAAGTGTTATGATCTCAAGAATGGCAAATCTTCCCAGTAGTGAAATTGGATTCATATTTTTGCCAGAAATAATAATCTTTGGGATTATTATGGGAATTTTAATGATATTCATGAGTATCTACATACCTCTAAGGAAAGTGAAGTTTAGCTTAATAAATGAATTAATTTATGGTCAATCAGATGTTTCTTACAGAATCAAGAGAAGGATAAAGAAGATCAAACAAAAACAAAAAGTTTCGAATAGGTTAATCAAAAGGAATTTGTTTAAAAGTAAAAAAAGGGTAATTTTTACGACAATGGCAATGACATTTTCACTGTTAATCATCTCTGCAACTCAAACTCTTATAGATAGCTTATACTATAACGCTTACCGTATATTTAAATCTTCAGAAAATGATGTTCAAGCAAATGAACTTTGGGATTTAAATGTCGATTTTCAAAACTATGTAAATGCTAGCGAGCCAAATTCTTTAATAGACAGAATAGAAGCTCTAAGAGGTATAAAAGAGATTGAAATTTATTCAAAAGGTCGAGTTAAAGCTAAGGGTGAAGATGATGAGACCTTCCCAGTCATAGGTTATGATTTAGAAAACACAAAAATGCATTATTTTACATGGGAGGGTAGAAAGGAAGATAACGCAATACCTAAAAAAGATAACGAAATAGCAATTTCGACTGTGTATGCCCAAAAACTAGACAAAAAAGTGGGAGATTCTATAAAAATTGAGAATGCAGAAGGTGACAAATTTAAATTTAAAATCGTTGGAATACACAGAGAATTAATTTTAACAGGATATCTAAATTATGATGGAGGTTTAAAAATATTCCATAATCATTCTAATTTTATTGATGGATTATATATTCTACTCGAGGATGATGCTGATAAAGATGAAGTTATTGAAGATATTTATAACATGGGAAATATCGAGATAATTTTTGATTCGGAGGAAATGAGTGATACAATAATTGAATACTATAACAGTTATATCCCTTTATTGTCATTAATTGTCTATTACAGTTTAGTGCTTTCATTTTTCATCGTATTTTATAACGCAGTCATGAATGTGTTTGACAAAAATTATGAATATGGAATCATGCGTTCGTTAGGTTTTTCAAAAAAGAGGATTTTTAGATTTATATTTATTGAAAATATTTTACAAGGTGTAATTGCAATTATTTTAGCAATTTTATTTACCTATCCTTTAAGCCTTCAATTAGCTAGTATATTTCAAAGAGAATCACCGTTTGAAGTAATAATAGGAATCCCAGCTATCATAATGATTGTAATTCCACCATTATTCCTATTATCTTTAGGATCTTTAATTGGATTATATACTGTGTATAAAAGCAATCTATATGAACAAGTGCAGACTAGATACATTGGTTAACTTTAAATCTAAACTTGAGTAAGTCAATTCTTTATTTAATTGAAAATCCGTTAGGTTTTAAGGATATAAAAATTTGAAAATTAAAATTTTCTCACAGGCTTGCTATAATTCTTCTTATTTTAGTTATCCGAGCACTAATATCATCTAATTGGTTTTTAAGTCCCTCACTGCGGTTGTTAAATTCGAACTCATCTATTGTTCCACCCCCATAACTATTACTCAAATCTTTATAGCTTTTTTCCAATGAATATCTCCTTCCTTCAAGAGCAATTAATTCTTGGTATAATGTATCTTTATCTTTCGGTAAAGCTTCAACACTTTTTTCGGGTTCAATTGCATAAGTCTCAGAAGGAGCTACAGACTCGACTGTTTTAGAAATTTCTGTTGTTTGGGGAATTGAATCTGCTTCATCAATTTTTGCTTCTTTTTTGACTTTAAATGTAGCAGATTCGGGTACTGTTCTTTTTCCTGGTTCTAATGTTTGTTCAGAAGATCTGCTAGCTACTGACGAGAGAACATTAAAGAGATCAGTACCACTTGACTTAATGGTATCTACATCAATTTCTTCGATACTAATGGGTGAAATTTTTGGTTTAGAACTAATTATAGGAGTTAAAATTGGTTTTTCTTCTGTTTCTGTAGGAATTGGAATCGATATTGACTCCTCGGAAGTATCTGACTCTGTTGACTCGGTAGGAATTGGTTCAAGATCCGTATCTATTTCTGATGATTTCATAGATTTAGGCCTTTCAAATGGTAAAGGAGTTAAATGTGTATCATCTTCAGAAATTCTCATAATTTTTGGTTTCTCAACAGGGATAGGCGTTAAATCCGCTTCTTCCTCTTCCATTTCTTTCTCTTCTGCAGGAATTTGCGTAAGCTTAAAGGGAATTTCAGACTTAGGTTTTATACTTGGTATTTCTGAAATCACAGGACTTATTTTTGGCTTCTCGAGAGATTCTGCAGATTTGATTTGCTCCATTAATGACTCCTCAGTTATCTCAGATATTTCCTCAATATCCTCAATTTCTTCTTCAAGAGGTTGAGGTTGCTCCATAATATCTTCAGCACTTTGTTCAAGGTGAACTTTTATGTGAGGTGCTTTTTCAGGTCTTTTTATTGAGGGAATTTTGATCTCTGGGGGAGCAAGTTTAATGTCTTTCTTAGGAATTATTTTTTGGACAGATTTTTTTTGAGAAATATCTTGAAGCTTTTCTTCCTTACTTTCTAATTCCTTTTTTAATTGTTCAATTGTATTTTTTAAATTACCAATTTCACCTTTAAATTGCTCTGTAACTTGAAAAACTATATCTGAAACATCTATTTGTGGAATTTCGATATCGGCACCTATTTTAGAATCAAATATTTTACCAGTCTCATCAGATGTTTGAACTTTAGCTAATTCTTTTCTTACTCTAGTTAATCTTAAAAATTTGTCAATACTATCTTTTAATCCTTCAACTTCTTTAAACCATAAATCTAATGTGTCCCAATTTTGAAGTTTGGAAATTATATCCTCAATAAGAGATATTTGTTGTGGAAAAGCATTTAACATTTTTAAATTCTCAAATAGATCAATTAATTGATCTCTAGCTTCAATTTCCTCATCGGGAGTAGGTTCTTGATCTGTTAAATGAAGAAATATCTCCTTAATTTCTTGTAAAAAATCGTTTTCACTCATATAGAATCATTTGAAAATTTAATTGATCTCCTCAGAAAAAAAATATCTTTATATATTAAGAAAATATTCAATAATTTATTTTTTTGGTAATAACTGGTAAAACAATAAATTTATTATGTAGCATTTTATAAAAATTACTAAACATAAGAATAAATATTACAAAAATATAGTTGTGACATTATGTTATTAGAAATACTTCAAACAGAAAGGCAAGTTCAATACCCTCTTTTACGATTAATACTTTGGCTAGCATTTCTCGTCGTATATATATATATGGCCCAATATATTTATAAAGATGCCTTGAGGAGGAATTTAAATGCTGAGTTGTGGTTATTAATTGTTTTAGTGGTTCCAATCGCAAGCTGGATTGTATATTTTTTAGTGAGAAAGGAAAAATCCCGAATTCAAGCAGAACCGAAAATTTAGCTTTCTTAAATATATTTACATGACATTATTTGTTTAAAATAAGAGAAAATTAATTCAGATTCTTTCGATTCAAAATTCCAAATCTAGTTTTTAGTAGAGATTTTTGATTAAACCCTACGACCTCTGTGGCCTCCCTTACGACGACAGTGGTCATGGCTTTTAGGAGTTACTTCCTCGATTCTACCAATTTGCAAACCCGATCTGGCTAATGCTCGGATACAAGCTTGTGCTCCTGGTCCTGGAGTTTGAGCTTTGTTACCGCCAGGTGCTCTTACCTTAATATGAATACCAGTTATACCTTTATCTTTTAGATCGTTCGCTACTCTAAATCCGCATTGCATTGCAGCATATGGGCTACTTTCATCGCGATCAGCCTTGGTTACCATACCACCTGTGCATTTAGCAAATGTTTCAGCACCACTAAGGTCTGTTGCTGTTACAATTGTGTTATTATAGCTAGAAAGTATATGCACAATACACCATTTAATTTTTTGTCTACTCATAATATTTACCTCTTTTTTTAAGTCGAAGTAATAAAAGGACTACTAGGAGCAAAAGTAATCAAATCTTCCTCCTCTTTTTTGACCATATAAGAAGGAGAGTTAATTCGTTTATTTCCCACTTGAATATGATTATGGACTATTTTTTGTCTCGCTTCATATATCGTTCTCGCAAGTCCTTTCTCAAAAACTAAAGTTTGTAATCTTCTTTTTAACACATCTTCTACAGTTAAAAGGAGCACGTCATCAAATTCCGCTTCAGGACCTATTACTCCTAATCTTTGCAATTTTTTAATTAATGTACTTTGAACTTCAAGAGCTTGTTCTCTTCTTAATGTTCTTGATTGCCTCGCAATATTTCTCCATTTACCAAGCATTGTACGTGATTTCCAGAATTCCCTTTTATTTCGTAACCCATACTTCCCTAAAAATTCCAGCTCTTCTACCATTCTCTCTTTTTGATAAGGATGAGCAGGTTTTTTAAATTTCTTTTTTAATCTTCTTGGGTCTCCCATTTTGGCTAATCTCTTTTATTATTTTTGTTTTTTCAGTTTCCTTCGCATAACTCCAACGACTAATCCATGTCTTCCAGTGCTTTTAGTTCTTTGGCCTCTCACTTTTAAGTGTAGATGGTGTCGAACTCCTTTATAAGATTTGTTCCGTTTCATCCTATCAATATCTCTCTTCACTGAAATCTCTAGTTGGTTTCCAAGAAGATGTCTATCTTCTCCAGTTCTTAGATCTTTTTTACGATTTACCATCCAGTTAGGAATTCCATTTCCCACGGGATCTATAATGATTTCTTCTAGTCTATTGAGATCTTTTTCTGAAATAGCACCAATGCGCATTTCAGGGCTTACATTGGCCAATCTTACAATTGCTTGAGCAAAACGTCTCCCAATTCCTTTAATTTGTGTCAAACCATATTCTACTTTTGCGTTTCCATCAACTCGAGATCTTAATTGAGTGAAATACACTTGTTCCCGAAAGTTTTTAGGTCGGAGCGGTGAACTCATATTTTATGAATATAATAATTTTGATTAAATTAGTGAATTTAATGTGTATTAAAATATTAATTTTTTGATTTTAATTCAGATCTTATATATAATTATCAGAAAAGTATAGCTTTGAATTGTAAGGGAGTGTTAAGAAGCTTAATAAATTGGAATTCTTAGATTTTTTTCTTTTTTCTCATTAATATGTTTCTTACAACCATTTTTTTTATTTCCAGCAATTTTTTGAAGCATAGGTAGCCCAGGAGTAACGTCTTCTATTGGTTTTGATTCGATTAAATCATTGGCAATAAGAGCTTCAAATAAACCTTTCCCATTATCAGTCCTTACAATAACGGTATTCCATCCTGGGGGGGAACCAATCGATCCAACTGAGATATCTGCAGATTCGGAGGTTAAATCAAAACAAACTTCACAATCTTCTCTTGCTAAATGACTTATTTCCTTAATGGGAACAAAATATTCTTTATTATTATGTGTATAAACAAAAAACTTTCCTTTATTAATATCCATTTTCTTAACATCGTTTATATTTACACTTAACACTTTGCAAATTTTCAGGAGAGATTCATAAGAAAAGGATTCCATACAAAAGATCCCGATCTTATATTTTACGTTATTCAATGAGGGAATACCTATATTATAAATGTCTGATTTCAATAAGGCTTGCATCATGCAGGGAACTCCTACAACTGCAACATTATGCTTAGAGCTATTAAATTCATTTAAAATTTGTAATGTTGGATTATTAACATATTTAGTTCCCGAGGTTTGAGTTATGTCTTCTTTACTCTTAAGAAGTAGCGGTTCGGGACGCCAAATGGTATTGCTCATTTTAGCCCCTAATGCGAAGTCTATCTTTTGGTTATCAAAAAGATAATATAAACAAGTACTAGAAATACCTCCATCCTGACATACTTCTGAGATCTCTTTTAGTTTAGTTCGAGCGGAGTATACTTGTTTAAAATGACCTATATTGGTATATTCTTTAATTTCAGAAGTATTGCCTTGATACATACTTAGGATTTTGACCGGCAAATGACTTCTAGGGCATACAAAATAACATATTCCGCATCGAATACATTTTTCTTTATCTATTTGCCCGAACCCATTATAAATTTTCAAACAATTTACAGGGCATACTCCCGCACAAGTTCCACAGCCGGAACAGAGCTTTGAATTAAAAATGATTTCTACGGGTTCATATATAGATTTAATTTGAGAAACATTTCCTCTGAAAGGATCTATTTTAAAATCACGGAAGACTAATTTAGGGGGATCCCCTTCTCCCTCACTTTCAATTTTATCATAAACTTCATCAAAGTTTACAATTTTTTCAGATTTAAGAAGTTCTAGTAAACCATACACCTTTTTGGGTTCAAGTGAGTTTTTTTGGGAAAACTTCTTAATTGTCTCGAAGTTAGCATTCGGAGTGGATTTAAGGAATTCAAATAGCGAATATTTCAATAGTTCCTCATCAAACATTTTAAATACTAATGTGTAATACTGGTCTTCGGAATACACACCCGCATTTAAGATATCTTCTTTTGCATCTATTAATGCTCTAACTCTATATGAATCTAGAGTATCTGCTACATTCTTTAGATATTCCCATGTAATAGATCCTTCAATACTCATAACATTGCTTGATTTACTTATTTTTAATTTATTATTAAATTTCCGAACACCCATACTAAGGGTTAGTAGCCTTTCAACTATCTTTTTTTTGAAAGGGTCATTCTAATTCGGTTTAAGCTTATATTTTGGGAGTGGGGGTAAAGATTGGACTTTATTAGTAATATCTTTCACAGATGCCACAAAATTTTCAATTTCAGCGGCAGCACAGAAGTATTGTTGAATTCTTTCGGGACTTAATCCGATATGCTTGAATAACTCTTTTAAAAATTTGACATGTTTATAAGTATTCATATTAGCATTTTCAAAATTGCATTCTCCCTCATGACAAGAAATAATTGCTACTCCATCAGCACCTTTTAAAAACGCATCCATTATTAGATGAATTCCAACTCTTCCTGTACATCTTACTCGGATTAAATGGAAATTTGTAGGATATGATTTTCTTGTAGTACCAGTTAAATCTGCTGCAGCATAACCTCATTTTTCACACCCAAAAGCAATAATTTTCCTTTCAGTATTTTTTGTTTGCATTGCTTATGCACCAAATTAGTTTAGTTTGTTATTTCTTCTTTTACACTTTCTATTTTAACTTCTACTTCACCAATTCCTTTCATTTCTTCTTCAAATTGAATGTCTCTATAATATTTAAGATCAATAGCTCTTGCTGGACAAGAAGTGACACAAGCCCCACATCCTTTGCATTTCAATTCATCAACCTCTGCAATTTCACTTTCGTTTACTTTGATAGCTTCAAAATCACATATTTTTTCGCATCTGTGGCAACCCATACAAAGGGTCTCATCAACTTCAGCGATTATAAGTTCTTGACTGATCGTGTCATTTGATAATAGCGTACCGGCTTTACTAGCCGCTCCTAGAGCAGAAGACACGGAATATGGAATATTTTTAGGGCCTGCAGCACATCCACATATGTAGATTCCTGTATCTTTGGTTTCCACAGGTTTTAAACATCCGTGTACCTCAGATAGGAACCCATTAGGATCCTTGCTTAATCCCATTATTTCGACAATTTCTTGAGTTCCTTTAGATGGAACTATTCCAGTAGATAATACAACAAGATCAAAATCCATATAAGATACATTATTTTCAAGCGTCATATCAAAAAACAATCTCATAGTGCCATCTTGGTTTAGCTTAATATCTCCAGGTTTGCCTTTGATAAAAGACACATTTTGAGTTCTAATATTTCTATAATATTCTTCATTGTTTTTATCCCAAGTTCGAATATCGATGTAAAAGATAACAATTTCCATGTTAGGATATTCTTGTTTCAATAGTTGGGCATTTTTCAATGAAACATTACAACATACTGCACTACAGTACGGTTTAGCACGCAATGATCTCGATCCGACACATTGTATCATTGCAACTTTCTGTGGCGTTTTTCCGTCCGAAATTTTATAAACATGACCTCCTGTAGGGCCGATAGGGCTTAAAAGTCGTTCTAATTCTATTTGAGTGATGACATTGGGATAGATGCCATATTTGTACTCATTTGTTTCTATAATAGGGTATTCATCCCAGCCTGTTGCTACTATGACAGCTCCGACCTTGATATCAATAATTTCTGCTTCTTGATCGAATAAAATCGATTCAGCAGGACAAGTTCTCTCACAGTTTTTACAGTTAATACATACATCTTTGTCCATAACTGCCAGTTTAGGAACTGCTTGAGGGAATGGAATATAAATGGCACTTCTTTCTCCAATTCCACGGTTAAACTCATCGGGTACATTAACTGGGCATTTAGTAGTACATAACGCGCAACCAGTACATTTTTTCTCATCTACATATCGGGGATTCTTTCGAATCCTAACATTATATTCTCCCGTAATTCCACTAAAATCTATTATGTCGGCATACGTTAGAAGATTAATATTAGGATGTTTTGAAGCATTAACCATTATTGGGGCTAAAACTCAAATTCCGCAATCATCGGTAGGGAAAATTCGGTCGAGTTGTGCCATTTTCCCACCAATCGTGGGGGCCTTCTCAACTAAATATACTTCTATTCCTTGGTTGGCAAGATCAAGAGCCGCGTTCATTCCAGCAATTCCAGCTCCGATTATTAGAACTGATTTTGTAATTGCGATTTCTTTTCTTGGTATAGATTCTAATTCACGCGCCCTATTAATTCCTGATAATAGAAGTCGTTTTGCTTTCGCAGTTGCTTTTTCTCTCTCACCTTGATGTACAAAAGAACAATGTTCTCTAATATTCACCATCTGGAAATAATAAGGACTTAATCCTGCTTCCATTAAGACTGCTCTGTAAGTAGGTTCATGAATTTTTGGAGTGCATGCAGCAACTACAATGCGATTTAAATCTAATTCTAAAATATCATTTCTTATAATATTTTGACCTGGATCACTACAAGTAAATTTATTCGTTCTCGCAATGACAACATTTGGTAATTTTTCAACATATTCTTTCAATTCAGCGCAATCCACATGTAATCCGATATTTACACCTCACTCGCACACGTAAACTCCTATTCTTGGTTCAATGGTCTGACGATTTTCAGACATTTTATTCACCTTTAGAATTGATCACCATAATGATTTTTTTAATAATTTTGAAGTTATATTCTGGGTTTAAAGAAGAATATAAATTTCCTTGTTTTAGGAAATTAAAGAAAAAATATATTATTTTTGTTTAAATTTAATAAATCGAAATCCTAATCTATTAATTAATTGTATATCAATTCTAATTTAATTAATTGATTTTTTTATACCTAATTTTTTAAAGAGAGAGAGTGAATCTTAGAAAATGGAAAAAAATGGTTTTGATTACTACTTCGATGGACGGCATTACGACTGCATGATTCAAAGTAGAAATTTATATTATGATCTTCCTTTCTATATCAAACAAGCTAAGAGATACGGGGGGCCGGTACTAGAATTAGCATGCGGAACAGGACGTATAACAATACCAATTGCAAAAGAAGGGATTTCAATCATAGGTTTAGATAAATCAAAATCAATGTTGGATCAAGCAAGAAGAAATGCAAAAAATATGCGGATTAACATTAATTGGGTTGAGAGTGATATGACGGATTTTAATTTAGAACAAAAATTTAACCTTATCATTATTCCCGGCGTTTCTATGAACATCCTTTTAGATTTTCAAAAGATAGAAGCATGTCTTTCTTGTGTAAAGAATCACCTAAAGAATGATGGGAGATTTATATTTGATATCTTTAATCCGGATTTGAATTTGTTAATGAGAGATCCCAACAAAACTTATCTAGCTTATAAATATTTAGATCCAGATGGAGAAGGAATTATAACATTAACCGAAAATAATATTTATGATAAAAGCACTCAAATTAATACAATTAAATCCTATTATAAGATTGGAGAGAAAGAGATTGCTAGAATGGAATTAAAATTGAGAATGCTATTTCCACAGGAAATAGATGCAATTTTACATTATAATGGTTTTAGAATTGAAAATAAATACGGAAATTATAATGGATCTCCTTTTTCATCTGATACCAATTTTCAAATTTTAGTCTGTCAAGCAAGAGAGTGAATACGGGGAATTTTAGCTTATTACTTGCATTATTTACAAATGGTATTGATAGATCAAAGGTCCATTAAATTTTTTATAAAACAAAAATTACTCTCTATTATGTCCGAAACCGAAAAAAAGGATGATCCAAGAGAACTGCTAGCCATTGAAATTATGGAGGAAATGGGATTAAAGGGGAAACCTATAATGAATAAATTAGTAGAACTTGTTCAATTGGTAGGAAGTGACAAAAATAAAGTTAAAGATGCATATACTCAATATAAAAAGAAAGAAGATTTTGCTAATGAAATAATGGAAGAATTTGGAATAAAAGGAAAATCCACAAGAATAAAAGTAATGAGAATAATGGATATGGTTGGATGGGATAAACAAAAAATTAAGACTAGTTTTTTACGATCTACTATAACGTCCCGAATAGAACATCATTAATGGTTTTCATTTTACTTTTTTTAAATTAAGTAATAAACTAAATTAAGAATTGTATATGTTAAAATATTAAATAACATTATGTGTAAAAAATTAAGAGGTAATTGCCTTGCTGGACATTGAATTATTTCGAAACAATTTAGAACTTGTAATAGAATCGGAGAAAAAGAGGTTTAAAGACCATTCCAATGCAATTAAGGTATTTGAATTTGATAAGAAATGGCGTGAAAGCTTACAGAAATTAGAAGATTTAAGAAAAAGAAGAAATGAGATATCATTAAATATTGGGAAGTATAAAAAATCCGGAGAAAAGAAAAAAGCGGAGGCGGCGATAAAAAGTTCAAAAGAAATTAAGACCGAAATTGAATCTTTAGAGCAGCAAAAATCCGAATTTCTTGAACAAAGAGAAAAGTATAGATATGTTGTAGGAAACATCTTACATGATTCTGTACCTGTGGCGAAAAGCGAAGAAGATAATGAAATTGTTAGGGAGTTTGGTAAATTACCAAAGTTTAATTTTGCACCTTTAAATCATGTAGAATTAATTGAAACTATAGATGGAGCAGACACTAAAAAGGCTTCTGAAGTGGTAGGATCCAGATTTTATTATTTAAAAGGCGATCTAGTGCTACTAAACTTAGCTTTAATGAAATTTGCATTAGATTTTCTCCAAAAGAAGGGATATATTCCTATGTGGACTCCCTTTTTTATTAAGCACGAGATAATTAAGGCAGCTGCAGAATTAGCTGATTTTGAGGAGCAGTTATATAATATTTACGATGAAGATTTATTTATGATAGCAACTTCAGAACAAACGTTAGCAGCTTACCACTATGACGAAATTATAAACCCGGATAAATTACCCATAAAATACGCAGGGATATCATCATGTTTCAGAAGGGAAGCGGGTTCTCATGGAAAGGATACCTTAGGAATATTTCGAGTTCATCAGTTCGAAAAAGTTGAGCAATTTGTATTTTGTAAGCCGGAGAATTCATGGGAAATACATGAAGAATTAATACAAAATGCAGAGGAACTTTACAAACAGTTAGAACTTCCTTTTAGAATTGTGAATATTGCCAGTGGAGAATTAAACGATAATGCTGCCAAAAAATATGATTTAGAAGCATGGTTTCCAGCTTCTGAAACGTATAGAGAATTAGTTTCTTGTAGTAATTGCACAGATTATCAAGCAAGGAAATTAAAAATTAGGATGGGTATAGTAGGGTCGAATGAAGAAAAACAAATCTTACACACGTTAAACTCGACTGCGATAGCAACCGAACGGACTATATGTGCCATTTTAGAGAATTATCAAAATGAGGATCATTCGATAACAATTCCAACTGTCCTTCAAAATTATATGAATGGGAAAAAGATTATTAAACCTACAAAATAAATTTTAATAGGATTAAAAATGGTAGAAGTTGCATTAGAAGAGTTTGAAGAATTCTATAGGGAGAGGCTGAATTACCAATTTTTAAGAATAAAAAAAGTTGCAAAGAAAATCATTTCAGACATTCGAGATAGTTTAATTGATATTAAAGTAAGTATGGACCATTTTAAGGAATCAGCATCTCAAAAAATAGATGAGAAATCTCTTAGATCGCTAAATTTATTTTATGAGAGAGTAAAGAGTTCGATTGAGGAGATTGAAATTCCAGATGAAGAAGAGATAATGTATTCAAATCTTAATGATTTAACTAACTCTATTAAGAAACTTTTTAATACAATCAATGAAATTGCTAGAAAATCACTTCCTAAATTTCAGAAATATGTACAACCAGAGATAAAGGAGCTTAATTACGTCACTCGAAAATTGGGCAAAAAACAAGGTATCTTAGATCAATTTTTAAGGAAAAAATATGGGGATGTGAAAAGCGCTGAAGATTTGCTTAAAAAACTGGATAAATTTTATAGTTTAAAAGAAAATATCGAACATGCGAAAGTTGATTTAGATAATTTTGAAAAAGAGCTAAAAGAAAAGGAAGAGATATTAAAAAATTTGAATTCAGAATTACTTAATTTGCAAAATAATGAGCTTTTTGAAAAACTTGAAAATAAAAAAGATGAGTTGTTCCAGCTACGGATAAAAATTAATGATCAACTTGGATTCAAAAAAGCATTAAAAAAACTAAAATTTGATTTAGAAAAAGAGAATATTCATATCGCAAATTTTGATCTAAACTATTTGAAAAATTTTTTGAAAAATCCCATTGCTTCATTAATGAAAGAGAGAGCAGATTTAAGTAACTTTACTGGAACTTTAGTCCATCTTAGGCATGCGTTAGAAGAGAATAAATTAAATCTTAAAAGTGATACAAAAGAAAAGACAATTGAACAAATTAATGCAATTTTTGATCAAAAAACAATCCATGATGACCTTGATAAATTGAGGTATTTAAGAGAAGAAGTTAAAGAAATTGAAAAAGAGATTGAGAAAGCAGGACTAGCTCAGAAATTAGAAGATGCTAAGAACCAGATTTCTATTAATACGGTAAAATTGGAACATGTTCAAACTGACCTTGACAGAAGAAATAAAGATTATTTAAGAAATCTCTCTGCACTTAAACAGGAAAGAGAAGAATTCCAAAATCTTATAGAAAACGTTATACAAGAACCTTTTAAGATAAAAATTTCTTTTGAATTTTAATCTGCTAATTTTTTCTTCGTAATCTTGAATTTTCTATTATCATTTGCGCTGCTTTTCTGTAAACTTAGCTTTAAATTATTCTTTAGATACAGATAAGTTTCTGTGTTATGTAAGTTTAAAAGCTTTAAGTATTGATAGGCTAATAACAAATCTTGCTTAATATCAATATCAAATCCGGCTCTAAACGAGTCATATATTGCGATTTTTTCTAATTTCATCTTTTTAGCATTGTTTAATAAAGCTATAAATGATGGAGTATTTGGATCCGAGAAATATGTTGAAATAATATTGGGAGGATTCCTCCCAAGAATAGAAACTCCGGCAGAATGGATTGCTGGACACACTACTAATTGATTTTCCTTTAATAGCAAATTAACTTCTATAAAATTTTTAGATGCTATTAATACGGTATCTAAAAAACTAAATACAGTTTGTTGCGCATTAAAATGTTCAATTGCGATATTGTTTAAATCAAATATAACCTCATCGAAAGTTTTTCTTGGTTTAGTAAGTTTTTCTTTAATTCCGATTAAACTATATTTCTCTGCAAGCTCTAATATTTCAGAATTATGACAATATACAACAATACCATCATAGTTGTCTACCTTAGACAGGGTATTTCCAAGATCATTGAACATTGCAATTGTTAACTCCTTGAGTTGTTCTTTCGAAAGGCAATCTCTCAAACGAGACTTAGTTCTCGATAAAGGAGCCACAGGTATTAATAAATAACTCATTTTATAATATTATGTTTATTTCTTAGAAAATGTAAGAGTTTAGAAATTTAAAAATAAGAATTTAAATTGCTATTTAAGCCTTAATATTGTTTAAAATTTGAACCGATAATTCTTCAAATGCCGCATCTACACTTTCATTAAGTTTTGCAGATGTTTCAAAATATTTTACCCCGTATTTTTCTGCTACAGCTTCGATCTCTTCTGTATTAACTTCTCTTTTATCTTCTAAATCAATTTTATTTCCTACCAAAATAAATGGTATATCTCCGCTTAACTCTTTCATTTTAGAAATCCAAAAATCTATATCATCAAAAGTTTCTCTTTTATCTACGTTAAATACTACCATTGCGCCGACAGCTTGTAAGAAATAGTATTCAGTGACGAAAAGCTTATCTGTTTGTCCACCTATATCCCAGAAATAAAGATTAAAGCCCTTCTTTTTAATATCTTCTTTTAATTGAGAATTTATGCTAAGTTTATCAATGATTTGATTTAATTCTATTTCTTTTATAAGAAAATTTGCCCCTACCGTCTGTTTATATATATCACTAAATATGCCATCAACATATCTAGCAAGTAAGCTGGTTTTACCTACGCCGGCATTACCAAGCAAAATTACCTTCCCTCGATACGACATTTTTATCCCCTTCTTTTTGGTTATACTATATATTATTTTCTTTTAATATAAACTTGGATTGTTTTTCATTTTTAATATTTAATTTCAAAACTTATGAATATGGTATATTTTTTGGCATTAATGTAGCTTCTTTACATTCAGAACTTATAAAATGTCTAAATAAATGTTCATAACCTAGAATTTGTCTGGGTCTTCCGTTTTCCAACCATAAACCAGAAGTATATTCTGGAGCCTCCATGACTTGATCTAAAGTCGTTAATAAAAAGCCTGAATCTACGATTAATAAACCAAATGGAATAACAGTATCTCCTTCAATGGAATGGACAGAAACATTAATTTTCAATAATTTTTTTATTTCTTCTTTTATATCATCAAAAAATTTCAAAGCTATTACGACTTGAATATCTGAATTAGAAAATTTTTTATTCCACAGCTCTTTCATGACCCACTCATATCCACCTAATTCTTCCATTAATAAATCGGGAGTAATAATATAAAAGATTCTATTTTCTGCCGAAATTATCATGTCTTTCATTTTTTTTCTAATTTTGTCTTTAGAGTTAATTGACCATACTTTTGGTTCATAATCTTCTGAATCAATTTCTAATTGGGATATTGAATCTTCTATCTTCCGCGTTTTGTCTATTTTTTGAGCATATTCCCGGCGAATAGTTTCAAATATCTTTTCTATAGGGATAACTTGGTAATTTGCTCCTCTTTTTACTGGCTCTTTTTGAATAAAACCTCTCTCAATTAGTCTATTTAATGAATCATATACCCTTGCTCTATCCACACCAGAATATTTTGCTATATCTGCGGGAGGTAAAACCTTATATTTACAAAGAGTCAAAAGCACTTTAGAATCGTTCTTAGTAAATCCTAAATTTTGAAGATTTTCTTCAATCTCGTTTTCATCCATAGTAAAACTACATTCAAATCCAGATTTTCTATATGTTTATAATATAGACTTTTAAATTTTATACTTTTACTTTTTTGAATATAACTATGGATTCATAAAATTTTCAAATAAGATTGATATAATTAAGCAATTATTCCATTGTTTAGCAGATAATTTGAAGTCCATAAATCTTAAGATTTTGATAAGAATTTATTCTAATTTAATTAATTCAAGATTTTTTTTTTCCATTATTCCATAATTTATTTGTACAAACCTCATTAAAATTAATATTTCGCATTTTATAATCTAGATCTCAAATCTTCTTATTGAAACATTAATAATGTCTGAATACCTAAAATACAATAATTACGCGTATTTACCACAGAGAATTAAAAAAATTTGGTTTTGTCGGTTAAATTAATAAAACGAAGTGGTTTTCGATCTTTTGAATTTGAACAAAATTATTTACTCGAAATATTGATTCCAATCATAACATTTATATAATAGAAATGTGTAGTTATAATTAATTACTAATTTAAATAAAATAAACAAAATCAAAATTTAGTGGAGGAATATAAATATGGCAAAAAAAGCAGCTCCAAAAAAGGCAGCCCCTAAAAAGGCAGCAGCTCCTAAAGCCGCAGCAAAGAAAGGTGAAGGATATATTGCTAAAGCTCCAATTCGCCGATTAATGAAAAAGGAAGGGGCAGATCTCGTTGCAGCTGAGGCCTTAGATAAATTAATTGACTTTTTGGAAAAATCTGCAGCGAACGCAACCAAAGAGGCAATTAAGATTTGCGGAGCAGATAAAAGAAAGAGAGTTACAGCCGCAGATATTAGAAGCGCTACGAGGTAAGTACAGGATAATTTAATTAAATCTGTTTTTTTTTTTAATCTTAATTTTAACTTCTAAAAACTGTCCTTAGTAATAAATTTATAATTGTTAGAAAATATGCTAAATTCTTAAAAAATCAATGTTAAAAATTCTCAAAAAATTTTTTATTCAAATATTTCTCTATATTAGACTCAATTTTTCTTTTTACAGAGTCTAATCCCTCAACTACAATTCTTGACTTACCTATGATATCAATATACCCTAACTCTTCACCATATCGAGGAACTACATGAAAATGTAAATGAGGGATACTAGCTCCAGCAACTCCTTCGTTGATTCCAATATTATATCCTTTAGGACTATATAAGTCATCTAATAATAATTGAAGTCCTTGGATTGCTCTATTAATATGTATTATTTCTTCTTTTGTGAGATCAATGAATCTAAGAATATGTCTATTTGGTACAATCATAGAATGAGCGGGATTATATGGATATAAGTTCAAACAAATAAAACACAACTCGTCATGATAAACTTTTAATATTACTACTCTTTCATCATTATCTTTAACAGCACATAATATACAATCTACATCGGGGCGATCTTTTTTTTGCACGTAATCTAGTTTTCCTAGCGCTCGAAGCCAATTTTTAAACACTTGTTTATTCACCTAAAGCAAACAATTAGGAATATAATGAAAAATCGGACTCAGTGAATTCTTTGGACTTATCAAGGTCTTCCTCTCTGATTTTACCTGAACAGTATTGCTGTAATATGATATTACTATATGCTGCA
>Ga0209427_10003320_pt1 | contig 18921 bp, 14 predicted proteins | sample DeeMarSWOR136_30_FD_187465 | JGI IMG/M metagenome (GOLD analysis project Ga0209427, IMG submission 187465) | Marine sediment microbial communities from White Oak River estuary, North Carolina - WOR-1-36_30 (SPAdes) (version 2) | ecosystem: Environmental > Aquatic > Marine > Intertidal zone >...
ATTTCTGCTCTGACATGATATAACCCTTTCAAAATAAAGTTTTTATGGGTTATAACATACCTTAAATCAGCGCGCCACTATTTTTTGATGCACCCATCATCTGATCTTGGAGTTTTTACCATAGTCTTACTTGCTATAGACACTCTTTTTACCTTAGCCAATTCCATATTTGTAAATCGACTTTTCACATCACCCCATGAGAACATCCACAACATTCTGCTGTAGTGCTGTGGAGGGCTTTTCGGCAAAAGCGTCTCCACTGTATGCAAACACTGTTACGGCAGGCCCGACAGGTTTATAGACGGCTGGATTAGTCGGGCCGAAAACAACCAACGTCCTGACACCCATTCCAGCAGCCAGATGAGTAATACCGCTGTCGTTACCGAGGAATCCGTCCGAACAACTCAAAAGCTCCACAACCTGCATCAAAGACAAATCTGTCAGACATTTTGCAACACGTTTTATATCATTAATTGTCGTATTGCTGAACCTGGCCTGCTCAACAGGCCCCAGCAAAAACACAACATCTACGCCTTTTGAACGAAGCTCTTCAGCTACAGTTAGGAAATTATCAGGATGCCAGCATTTGTGCAATCCCCCGCTGCCGGGCTGAATGACCACCAGCTTTTGAGAGGAATCGACCTGTATTTCTGTCAGTAATTCCCTACCCTTGTTTGCGTCTGTTTCAGTTGCTCTTATTAAAAGAGTGCCGCGTTCAATCTGTTGCGTTTCTGAAGATAAACTACACTCGTCGACGAGTTGCTGTCTGTAATAGTCCGTCAAATGGTTAGAGTAGCCTTCTGGAGGTTTCATTGACAATGTTATAACTTCCGAACTATGGCTGCAATTGGCCGTGAATATCAGGTTCTGTTCAAAGTTGCTGTACGGCTCACCCAAAAATGTCACAATCCAGGCATAGTCTGCAAAAGCGTTTATCAAAGGATCTCCGTCCGCCAGGTCGAATACGCTCTTTTCGACAAACATTCGGTGTAAGTTTATCGAATCCATGGAGCGGACACTGTCAACGCACGTCCTGCCGGGCAAAATCCCGATATACTCAGTATGACCGATAATGTCGATTCCGCCCAGTTGCAGAGAATCTTTCATAAACTCAGCTAACGGAAGGGTTAATATACAATCGCCAATAGCCCCCGGTTGTAATATCACTCCTCGCTGGGCCAGCCTTGCCATCTGATCTCCCTTTTCTTTGAGCAAAGTTAAAATATCGTCGTCCATCGGCATAATAAACAACCAAATTTCAAAACGTCCTAAGACTCTGCTTATTAGCTTGCTGCGCCGTCGGTCCAACCGGCACCTATAACAATATATACAATTGATGCAGTAATATCAACGACTTTGTGACACAAGCTTATTTTCTGAGCATTTTAAGCTTGTTGATTGGTTATATGCCTGTAATACGCCGGAAGCCATATCAATTTGGCAGCTTGCTGAAGATTGTTTTGTTAGTTATCTGGCGTTTTTCCCGGCGCTACGTCGTCATAGCCGCCGGCAGCACCAGACATACGAAACTCATCGTGATAAAGCATGCGACTACTGACCGCATCGCTGGGATTATTGGGATTTTTCCATCCTTTGTAAAGGCCCATTTTGAAATATGGCCCTTTCTTGTCATTAAAGGCGTTAGGGCCTTCCTGGTCGACAACTTTCGTCCCATTCTTCCAAACTTTCAGGAATCCGTCAGACTCATGCGACCATTTGACATGTATGACCCAGTCCGTCCACACACCTGTACGGTAAGGACCTAAGTTATATTTTCTTGTTCCCCCATAAGTTCTTCTCCCGCCTTCGAACGTATTTTCTTTGGCGTCCCAGCGACTGACCAAATCCCATTTTCCGTCTGTCGTTGAAAGTGCCATGACAGGGTTTCGCCAGTTTTCTCCAATTTTGAAATCAGGGACTCCATGCCATTGAGCTACTATCTCCCACACTTTGTCGGGCACATAGTCTTCAGGCAGCAGGATGCTGAATCCATACCAATATTCTTTTCCGACATCGCTGCCGGGCCCACTAACTTCCGTTCGGTAGGGGACTTTGTCTTTATTACGGTTCAGCAGCGTCTTCATCGCATACCGCCCGGCCCGTACCGGCCGATTAGTAACCTGTGGGGCATTGCCCGAAATCCTCCAGCCTGTAAGCTGCCCTTTTTCAAAATCTCCGATAAAGGTCAAAGGGTTGCCAATCTCCCCCACAGCAATGATGCGAAGAGCGATATCATCGATGTATTTGGGCGAATTCAGCGTCCTATTGCCTCCATCGTGCCGAAAAGTCTCCTTCTTATCAACTTTTCCCGTTTTCGTGTTCACCCATTCTTCACTATACTCTCCACTGGGTAATTCCACTTCCAAATCTGACTTGTTGCCGCCGTTAATATAAATAGCGTAGCCCTTGTCCGGCTGGACCAAAGCGCGGGCAGTTGCCTTGTTGGGTATCCCGGCCTTTATGATTGAATTGTCCGGCTTCATCCGTATGAAATCAAAGCTGTTAATAAAATCCTTGAGAATCTCCAACTGCTTTCGAAATACAGACCCGCCGCCGCCCGGCGCATCAATCTTCGCTGTGCCGTCTTCAAAACCAACCGTAAAAGAGTAATCGAGGTTATCATACAATCCACCGCCGGCAATGATGAAGTCCCAGGCTTCGAGCCGATATGCTTTGGGCTCACTTCCCGAAAAGCCCGTCTCATCGTCACCGATGACCTTATTCAAGCCATAGTTTTGGGTAACTGCTATGGGTGGCTTGGCATAGTGGAAGTTGAAAATCGAAACATGAGGATTGGGATTGGTAACTTTCTTTGATTTGTTTGCAATATTCTGGGCAATTAGATGTTTTGCCTTGAAGTTAGCTTCTGCCTTGACGATTGTTTCTGCGATATGGGCCTGCCATTCGAGTGTAACGCCGCCGAAGTACGGCTCGTTGCAGATTTCATAATACACGTTATCGAAGTCCTTGAGCGTCTCGACAATCTTTCGTACCATCGCATCCTGCACAGCCAAGAGCTTTGCATCTTGGAGCGTATAAACCTCGGTGCGTTTCATTCTGCCGATGCCGTTAACATTGTTAATGGTGTTCATCGGACTCAGTTTCCACATACCATCTTCGTAGAAAGGGCAAAACAGAACTAATTCGACCACAACACCGCATTTGCCTGCTTCGGCAACCAAGTCGCGCAAACGCTCAAAGTACGCGGCGTCCCACTTTTTAAGGTCGAATTTGTTACCCCCGTTGGCATAGCCACCTTTATCGCTGCGGACCCATGGGCATATCAACTCTCCCTTAGCTGGCGCCAGAGTGTTGTTCTTAATCCTAAAGGCGCCGACCGGCTCACAGTATGCGCCGCTGAACGTGCGCGTCAGGTTAAATCCGTGCGCGGCAAGAGTCTTGAGGTACTTTTTGTAATTGAAGGCCCGGTTAAGCAATGCTCCGTAATGCTCGCCGGAAGTAATCAAAACCGTCGGCTTGCCGCGCCACAGAAAGTAATGACCGTTTTCATGATGTAGTTGTATGGGCTTGATAGCCTTGCCGGGCTTTCCGTCACCCGCAAACACAGTGCCACCGACAAATGACAGCACTACTACAAACATTAACATTGTTAGTTTAGCACCTAATACGTCTTTCACCTCCGAATCCTTTTGTTCCAAAATCGTCTTATAGAAGACAGATCGTTTCATATTTTAATTTCCTTTGCTTTTGCGATTTGTCGTACTGTTTTTTCCAGAGCACTGAGTCTCTGTTTTAATGACTGGTTTTCCTCTTTTAACTGCTCTTTCAACGACTCATTTTCCACCTTAAGCTCTTTTATTGAGTTGGCCTGGTCTTTGAGGACCTCCAGGAGATAAAGAGAAATGAAATCATAACGTACACCATCAGGCCTGCCTTCTTTGTCATAAAACACAAGGTTTTTCAGGCCCAACTCATCAATATCTTCAGCGATAAGCCCAATGTCCGGTTCTTTTGATTCTTTCCAGACAAATGCTACGGGCTGAGCTTCAAGTATCTTTGTGAAATCATCTTCGAGCCGATTTATGTTTTCCTTAAACCTCTTTGAAGACAACAAAGTTCCCATACGGCCACCGCTTGTAATCTTTACATCCCGACCTGTCATCGAATGACTGTACACCCCCGTCATATAAACAGCGCCATCTACTTCCAGTTCATGTTCAACGTAGAGATCGCCCGCGCCCATGGCATAATTGATGCTTCCTGAGAAGTCCCTAACCCTAACATTATAAAACCTGCTTGTATCGGTCGGGTCCATATAGTAGTTAATATTGTCCATGTCTTGGAATAGAGTCGCCCGCATATATTTGCAATATGAGATATGGGCCGGATCCACATAATAGCCGGTATCATCCCGATCGTAGAATTTGTATGCGTAAGCACTGCTGGCATAAGCGCCGCCGGCATAAACAGTATTAAGATTTGATGTGCTGGCAGGATCCACATAGTAACCGGTATTGTTGCGATCATACAGGATGTTCACACGCAAATCGTTACAATAAGAAGTGCTTGCCGGATCCACATAGTAGTCGGTATTGTCGCGGTCGTAATATCGAGAAGCCGCGATATTGCCTGCAACATCCAATGGCTGTGCCGGAGTCGTTATTCCGATGCCGACGTTACCGGAGTTGTAATAGATATCAGAACCGGATGCTGTCCATATACTGCTACCGATTATACCCGTCAGACCACTACCGTCTCCAATAAATGCGTTAGCAGTAACCGTGCCGGCGACATCTAATTCCGACGTGGGGCTCGTTGTTCCGATGCCGACATTTCCGGCAAGTGTTGCCGCGATGGCGGTATTGTCCGGGTCCACATAGTAGCTGCTATTGTTGCGGTCGTACAGAATGTTCACCCGTATATCGTTAAAATACGAGGTGCTGGCCGGGTCTACATAATAGCTGGTATTGTTGAGATCGTAATACATAAGGGCCATTATGCTCCCGTTCACTTCTAACTTCTGGGTCGGATACATCGTCCCGATGCCAACGTTTCCGGCAAGCGCTGCCGCGATGCCGGTATTGGCCGGGTCCAAATAATAGGTGGTATTGTCGCGGTCGTTATATCGAGAGGCCGTGACGTTACCGGCAACATCTAATTTCTGTGTTGGACTGACTGTACCGATGCCGACGTTACCGGATTGCCTGTGCATGTAAATCCCTTCCCGCCAACCGCCCCAGTCGCGTTCAAAGTGAAGGTAGTCGGTAGTGTCTCCCACAGCTCTTGTCGAGATCCTGTATTTCTCTCGCAGGACCACATCGTCCAAGAACTCTGCGTTGCCGGCTACATCCAGCAGGGCTGACGGACTGATCGTGCCGATGCCGACATTGCCGCTGTTGTCCACAAAAATTCCCCGCGTTTGCAGCGAGTATGGTGTAGGTGTTATCTTCTGTCGTGGGCTAAAACTTTCAAAAGCATTAGGCTCATTACTGTCGCCCGGCCGAACGCCAACTTCCAGCCAGCGGGCGTCACCGTCGAATATATCACTGCCGAAATCCAGTTCCACCGTGAAATAGCCATCGATGACATCAAGGTCACCTGCTTCAATTGTGCTTCCTTGCTGGGCACCTGTGCAAGGATCATCAAAGAGCTTAAACTGAAAGTCGTACAGCCCGTCGGCTGCATCGTTGGCGTCTATCAGCCGGCCCTGGTAGGTCCAGGCCGTACCCATTGGTGCTGCTTCACTAAATTCGACCTGACAGACCACCAGCCCCAAAACCAAAATTGCTAACATTTTTGCAGTTTTCATCTGTTTGTCCTTTCGAAAAAGTTTGATATTTTTTGTTCACATTGCGTGCGATGATACGCCTTGTTAACATTTCGTGGAATCATGCTAATAGAACGGCATTTTTCCATCATTTCATCCTCCTGCAAGACTATTTGCATAGTATAATTATATAATTTTGCACCTCAATGTCAAGGAAATTGGCGGGAAATTCTGGTTTCGAATTTCGGGGGACAGCGACTTGATCGAGATGCAAATCAAATACGAGCAGGCTTTATTAGAACTTATCTCAATTTGTTTTTGATGGCCCGGAGCAGATTTTTTTCAATCTCGGCGCCCAGCTCCTCGGCGGCTTTTATGTGCTTTGCCGCCAGCTCGTACTTTTCTAACTTGTAAAATACAAAGGCCAGCCCGTTATGTGCATCTCCCATTTCCGGCTTAAGCTCAACTGCCTTCAAGTATACAATAGCCGCCTGCTTGTAATCTTCCTTGTTGGAATATGCCGCTCCAAGATTGTAGTGAATTGTGCCGTCATCGTCTGTTAGCCGAACGGCTTTCTTATATTGTTCAATGGCCGCATCATACTTTTTCCTGCCGAAGTAAGCATTGCCCAGACCAACCAAGGCGGCTACCATATCAGGCTTGATCGCAAGGGCCTTTTTATATGCCTGGATTTCATCGTTGGCCCTGCGAAGTCTGTTGTAGCAGACTGCCATCCCGTAATGGGCCTCGGCCAATTTCCGGTCAAGCCTCACCGCCTTTTTATATTGAATGATGGCTTCCTCGAAATTGCCCATCTGTTCATAAACAGTGGCCAACTGGCTGTATAGGGTGGCGTCTTCCGGCTCCAGAAGAAGTGCCTCTTTCAGGGCCGTTTCCGCCTGAACGTATTGTTTTTGTTGACTATAAGCGATTGAAAGATTTTTATACGCTTGGGTGAAGTTAGGATCCAGTTTCAGCGCCCAGTTGTATTGAGCAATCGCATCGTTGAACCAGCCTCGCTTAGTGTATGCATTGCCGAGGTTGCTATATGTCTTCGCATCGTTTGGATTGATTTGCAGGGCCGTCCGGTATTCGTATATGGCGTCATCTACTCGACCCTTTTTCAGGTACAGATTGCCCAGATTTGCCCGTGATTCGGATAATGACGGATTTATTTCTACCGCCCTTTCAAGTGCCAGCAATGCGGAATCCGGATCGCCAATATCGCAGTAGCTGTTACCAAGATTGTTGAGGAAACAGCCCAGCGTCTGGACCTTACTGAGCTTTTTCATATAAATACTGTCATCCTCCTCCGGCACGTTGAATTTCGTCATGTAATGTTCGTCAGGAGCGCTTCCGCCTTTGCTTGTTGTTTCTATATTGAATTGCACCCGCCCATCGTCGTATTTAACGAAGAAGTGTCCCGGCACGACAACTCCGTATAGAGGCAACCCAAGGCGCTCGCCAAGAGAAAGATAAAGAATAGAAAGACTCAGGCAATACCCTCGCTTCCTGTCAAGCACTGAGTGCAAAAACAAGTCATTCGGGTCACTTGCCTCTGCAACCGCTTTGAACTCAAGCTCATCAAACAGATACTCATTTATCATCGGAATCGCGCGGTAGTTGGCCCTTACCTCTTTCTTTTCGAGCTGCGAGCGAATCTCCAATGTCATATCATCTAATTCTGACAGATACCTTCTACCATGCACAATGTCACTCCACTGCTCCGAAATAATCATAGCAGCGGTGGCCAAGTCGACTTCGTCCTCACTTAGCCGCAGGACCTGCTCTATAGACCTCGCGTACAGACCTGATTTGCCCTCGTTGGCCAGGGGGGCCTCACGGCCTGAAGATACAGACGACGTAAAGACCAAAACACACAAAATTAGCAAAAATACCTTTTTCATAACTTTCCGGTTGTATTTAACTAAAGTTTTTTCGGCTTTTTACCGGTTTCAAATTAACTTACACTAAGATTTTACGATAAATCTCCGTTATAATCCACAAAAACGTCTCAAGCGAAATTAAGGTGGGCGGTTTTTGTTAATCCTGCCCCAGACATCGGATTGGGAGAGCTCACGAGCGTAAAGCCCACAGCCCTCATTAAATTCCGACTAAAAAACTATTCAAAATAATTCAGCCAGTATCCGACAAATACCGAAAGGTCCCGCATATCGATGACAGGTTCAACTGTCACATAGAGGTCACAGTCCTCATTCCAGTTGCTGTCGCCCGGCCTGCTGTTGAATGCCAATGCAAAAACGCTGACATCGTACATATCCACATTGCAATCAGGTTTGAAATCTCCCGGCATTTGCTCGGCCAAAACCTCCGATATGAGCTTTATATTTGGAACACCTGGAGCCACCCATAGTCCCGGATTATAGTCATCAGTCCAGATCAGCGGGTCGCCGTGCGTACTGTTGCAATATGCCGTCAGCACACGGTTGACACCCATATTTGAAACCATACAGGAACTGTGGTTTATTGTGTCAGAATTATTATTATAGCTGAAATCTATCAACAAATTGTCGGTGCCGTTATATTCGAAGACGTTCTGGAAGTGAAAATTCCACCATCCCGGTACGCTTATTGATTCATTGTTCTGGTAGACGGTTGTCCATCCGGTCGTTTCGAGCAAAGGATAGCTCGAGTAGTAACTGCGGCTGGTGTGCTTCATCTGGATCGTCCAGTTGTTCAGGGTCTGTCCCGGCACATCGTCAATATCAAGTGCCAGGTCGGTTATTGTTTTAGCATCTCCTATTTCACTGGAAAGGTAGATTACCTGTGTTCGCCGGTCGTGGTTGAAGGTATCTATAGGCCAGTAGGCGTACCAGCCTGTCTGTGGTTCGAACGTGGTGTATATTTTATTGTTTACATTGATGGTAACAGTAGCGGGTGCTGAATCGCCGCCTTCCGGAGGAGTGCCACCGTCGTTTGCCTTAAACTCAAAAGTGTCCTGACCTGTGAAGAACGGGCAGGCTTTGTAATCGACAGTGTTACCGTTATTTACCAAAGTGTAGGGTACTGTTGTTATTCTGCCTGCGGCGGGATCTGTTAGTATGCCGTTGGCCGGCAGCGATGCTATTATGTAACTTATTTGTCCCGGCGGATTGGGTTGACCTTCGTCGTCGGCGTATAGAGTAATCGTCTCCGCCGTACCTGAAAGGGCCGATGTGGTCTGGCTGTGTGCGGTCGGTGGAGTAGCGCTTTGAGAAGTGAAATTCACTCCCCATGCATTGCCTGAAGTGCTTGACCAGTCCGAAGACTTCCCTGTTGAAGTATTTTTGTTTGTGAAGGCATGGGGAGGTTTGCTTGCACTTACCGTAAAGCTCGTATTTGACGGGACATTAACCAGCGCATAAATGCCCTGGGCGTTGGTGGTTGCATAGTACGTTCCGCCGCCGGTTGCACTGATGCTCACACCGCTTATGCCAAATCCCGCCATGTCGACCACTCGGCCGCTGATTATCTCGCCGGAACCGTAGGTGAAAATATTGTATATACACCCGTCAACAGAATTATACGTATAAGTTGCGTCGATATCCGGGAGGTTATACCATGCATTGTCTTTACCGCTCCAGCCCATATTAAGGTGGTGATACAGAGTTGAGACGTTGTAGCCGTATCCATCGCATACAAGAGCGTGTCCACCGCCCGGACGACCAACACTTAAAATAACGGGATAACCGGCATCCAGGTTCGGGTTGACCATCTTGTTCAGCCCTGCTCCTATATTGTTATTATTGTTCCACCCAAAAATGGAATTGCTGTAGTAAAATGTATCCTGTAACGCCTGTTTTGCATCACTGGGGTACGCACTTGAACCCGTTGAAGTGTATGTCGTGTTAACTGACTCCGCAGCATGGTAGCAGAGAGCTCCTATAGCTTGTCGTTCGGTTAGCGTAATGCCACTATCGGGCTGAAGCGGCATATCAGTCCAGATGTACCCCGGATATTCGCGGTAACGCATCAGTTGCGCCATTGCGGCGGCGACACAACCAATGGGCCAGTTATTCGGTGTATAGTAATTGTAACAGGTTATCCCGCCGATATAATCACCGACCGTTGTCTGTCCCCAGGTGCTCTGTGTTAACGCTGCGACCCGCACATCGGATACGCTGGAGAGCCCCAAAGTCCCCACATTGTCTGCATAAGTCAGCAGTTCGTTCCATTTACTTTGGGCATTGGCAGAGGCTTCTTGAAGGATCGTTTCCTCGTTACTCACGTCATTCTGTGAAGCACTGCCTGCGCCCGCATGAAAGGCTCGAACCGCAGCAATACGCCCTGGCACGTCCCGGCTGACAAGCGCGCCCAAAGGTTTGTCATCCGACGGATCATACCTGCCAACAGGAGCAAAGCATATAATCGGCTCCACAAGGTCATCACCCGGGACAATTACAAATCCTGTTGGCTGCAAATAGACAGCATAGTAGACCGTAACTCCTTTTTCATCTGAGAAGGCCTTTACGGACATAATATCCTGACCAAGGGCCGCTCCGAGGGGCCGCGCATCGACCTTTAGCCAGCCTCTCACAACCTTTTCAGCATCACCGGCGCTCACGGGTTTTGCCCATAAATTGTTGCTGCACAAAAGCAGCGAGACTGAAAAAGCAAGGATTATTAATGGGTGCAATTTGAGATTGCGTCCTGGATTTCCAACTTGGCTGCTGCGTTTCATAAGTTCCTCCTAATTAGGTCCCCCATGATCCCGTATTTTGCATCCGCAGATGTCGTCTACTTTACCTATGTTAAATTATATACATTGCTGAGAGTTTTATCAATATATTTCTACTGGCTTTTCGTAAGTGAGTAAGGATGGCAATTGCTGGTCTTCCAAATCTTTACCAATCCTCCTACGCAAAAAGATATACATAAGGCAGGACACTCGATCCTATGATAAATGCTTGTAGCTAAATATGTTACAATCATTATGGGCTGTCCTTTTTTTTGTGTTTTTTCAATCACGATGTTAAAAATTCGGCCCGTTTTAGCAAATATCTATTGTATGATTTATTCTGCGACGTTACTTTATTAAAAACGTAATTTTTTATATTAGGAGTCATATTATGGGCCGCAAACAAACTAATATTGAAAAATCCCGTCACCCTTTACCCATTACGCCATGCGCAATATTCCTGCTGTTCGTTCTCGTACTGGGTGGCTGTTGTGACTCTGGTGGTCCCGTATCACCAAATGAGCCTAATGAAACAACTGGGGCCGGGAGTTCGAAGCCGAGAGAAACCAGCCTCTTCGACGGAAAAACGTTGGGTCAGTGGGCGATTACCGACTTCGGTGGTCAGGGCAAGGTCTATGTAAAAGATGGCAGCATCGTTATGGAAATGGGTAACGATATGACCGGCATAAACTGGACAGGTCCGGTGGTCCGGATGAACTATGAAATCAGCCTCGAAGCAAAGCGTGTCACCGGAAGTGACTTTTTCTGCGGGCTGACTTTTCCCGTTGGAGAAAATCCCTGCTCACTAATCCTCGGGGGCTGGGGCGGCGAGGTCTGCGGCCTATCCAACATTGATTACTATGATGCCGCCAACAACGAAACCACAAGAATCATTCAGTTCGAAAATGGAAAGTGGTATCGCGTCAGATTGCGTGTTACCCCCACCAAGATTGAGGCATGGGTTGATGACGAGAAGATTGTAGACATAGAAACGACCGACCGAAAAATCGATATCCGTCCGGAAGTGGACTTATCTAAGCCGCTTGGAATCGCAACATGGCAAACGGCCGGGGCTGTCCGCAACATCCGATTGAAAACGCTCACGGACCTGAGTAGTATTCTCTAAGTAACTCGGGGATAGATTGATTATTGAATTTAAATCTTACTCGACCACCGCTTGGGTCTCGACGGGTACGCCCACCGCGCGATGCTTGAACAAATCTATCTTCATCCACCTGTTGCTCTTGAACCGCCAGTAGTTCGCCAACCCCACCGCGATAATGCTAATTGTAGCGACTATCCAGGGCCCCAAAGCCCCGAACCGGCCGAAAAGCATAACTACAACTAAACCGCCCAACCACAATATTACCACTGCCCCCAGTGCCGAGACAATCGCCAGCCATAGCGTGTCACCGGCTCCGCGCAAAGCCCCGCCATAAATTGTCCTTGCGGCATGAAATACCTGGTATATGGCGGCACAAATCAAGATATCAGATCCAACCTTGATAACCACTTCGTCGGAAGACCAAAAAGCCATCAAAGCATGTCTGAAAATGAAGAAACAAATCCCCACTAATCCCATATAAACCAGTGCCACCTTCAAACAAACACGGGTTTGCCTGGCTGCCAGCTCTTTCCTGCCCGCGCCTATTGTCTTGCCCACTGCTGCGGCTAAAGCGGTACCGATCCCCACTACAGGCATCACCGACAGGCTTGTGTATGAAAGCACCGCGCTTGTCGCAGCCAGCGCCTCTGTGCCGAACCGCCCCACAAGTGCAAACAGAATCATACCCCAGAATGCGACATTTAACATCAGCCCAAATCCTGCAGGAAGTCCCACTTTCATCAAATCATACATTTTGCCGAAATCGAGGCGCAACGTTCGCCTTGTCCCGAAGGCCGTATTCATTTTGCTGCTCAGGAAGACAGCCATATTTATGACAGCCGCGACGGCTATACCGATAAATGTCCCCCAGCCCGCACCTGCGATGCCCATGGCCGGCAACCCTAACTTGCCGAAAATCAATACGTAATTGGCTGCAACGTTGATTATCTGCCCACATAACGAGGCACACATTGTGATGGTTGGCCTGTGTATACCCATAAAGAATTGGTTGCCGGACCAGTTTATGACGGCCAGAATATGGGCGTAAAGTATGATTCGAAAATATATCACTTCCATCTCAGCCACTGCCGGCGGTTGTCCCATTATCTTAAATATCCACGGTGCAGCCGGCCACATAATCACCACCACCAAAAGAAAGTACGCCAGCCCTAAGTATATTGTCTGCCAGAAGTAATTCGAGCAGCTTTTCCTGTCACCCCTGCCAAGGCTCTGACTTACAAAAGTATTCAGACTTGCCATCGCACCAATGGCAAATCCGCTGGGCAGAAAACTGGCAAATCCCGCCGGCAAAATCGCCGCCAAAGCCTCCTTCCCCAGACGGGATACCATATATCTGTCAACAAACTGCATAATTGTGAACGATATGGTCGTCACTATCATCGGTGTCGCCAGCTTTAGCATGTATCTTAGTGAAGACTCGTCTACTATATGGTCTTGTGGAAGTGGAGATAATTTATCGCTCATTGACCCACACTTTGTTTATTCAAATTCAGTTTGTCTAATAATTGCTCGACAGAGATTCCCGAAACCTGCACGCCCTTGACGGGACTGCTTTTACCGGAGACTATCTTAACGGCATTTCTTTTTACACCAAGTTGTTTCGCCAGAAAATCAAGCAAACATTTATTTGCTTTTCCCTTCTCCGGCGCCGCAGAGACCTTGATTTTCACCATCTCATCAAGCAAACCGCAGATAGCCGTCCTGCTGCTGCCCGGCACAGCTTTTACGGCAAAAATAATTCCGCCATCAATTTCTTCAACTGCTAAATTACTCATAGAACAGATTGTAGCCGGTAGGATGAATACAAAGAAGAAAATTGTGCTGCTCACTCAATATTTTCCCTGATATTCGTACCGAGCGCCAATTGCACGAACTTTTCAATCTGTTCGGCAAGCTCACCCAGCGATTCAAGCTGAAAATCCTCGTAATGGCCCGCCACAAATTGCCCATTCAGGGCCTTCTTGAAGATTCGCACTCGGATAAGAGCCGGCGCAGCATCTGCTTTGCTAAAGTCACTGTCTTTATGTTCACTGAGCTCAACACGCCAATCCTCGCTAATAAAGACCAGACACTTGCCGGTAAAAACCGCCGTCGGAAAGTAATCCCGTAATAATTTAAGTGTTTCCATTTATACTCTTTTGATATTATTGCATTTTTAATTTTTATCTGCCACCAAACGTTTCGATAGTTGACGCCATGCGCTCATCGAACGTTTTAGGTTATCGTGGGCATCACCGCCGATACCATATCCCTGCAATCCTATCGGGCCGTTGTAGCCCGCCTCATCCAGTGCCTTTAAAAACCTGTACATATCAAAGCTGCCCCGGTCAAGTGTCTGAATGAGTTGCTTCCAGTTTTTTCCTCCGCTGTCGGCGCCATTGATACTTACCAAAGACAGGTATGGCATCGCCGACTTTATCCGTGATTCCATATTTTTCTCGTCGTCCACTATCAGCCAGTGGCATAGATTAAACGTTACCCCTACGTTTTTCCTGTTTACCTTCCTTGCCACTCGCACAGCATCTTCCACCCGTTCGACCCAGAATCCGTGGTGCGGGTACAGCGAGATTCTCAGTTTGGCTGCATCCGCCATATCTGCAATCTCGCGTATGACCTCCACTGCCCGCTCATCGCCTTCCGGCGAAGAAGGCTTATGCTTTTTGCTTAGGACGAACAGCCAGAGTATCGAATTTCGTCCCTTCAAAACCTCAATCGCTTCTTTTAATTCCGGGCCGTACCTGGGCTGGTCGGCATCTATATTTGCTCCAAGATAAACCGCAAAAAGCCTCAAGCCATTTTTATCCAGCTCTTTTAGCATTTCCCCCAGTCCCGGACCCGCTGTACAACCGATGCCGTCATAGCCCAGTTCCTTTATCATCTCGACCTGTTGTTTTGCTGTCTTATGTTTGGCGTCTTTCGTTCCTGTGTCCATTGCAAAGAACGCTCCTCCCGGTTCGAGCCATATATTGCGATACGCCACCGGCCCGTGGTCACCTTGCAGCATCAGCGGCCCGGTCGGCTTCTCATCGTTATACGTACCGGCACGTGTCGGCCCCGTAAGTTCCACACCTTCATGGACCACGATTCCGTTGTGCACAATCTTTTCAAACCGGGCGTTGGATATCTTTAGCCCGTTCTTATCAAAACGCGGCGCCCGGAATATCACGTCAAACGTTTGCCACTGTCCCGGGGCTCGCGAAGCGTTGACTCGCGGGGAATGGCCTTCGAAGCCCTTGGGATTTCTATTATTATCCCACCGCTCATAGATACCGCCGCACTCAATACCCGGGTATTCGCCTTTTTCCACACCGTAGCTGTCGTAGACCTGAATTTCGTATCGGCCCATAAAATAAACACCGGAGTTGGAACCTTTAGGAATCATAAACTCGATATGTGCCCTGACGTCACCGAATTCCGCCTTGCTTATTATGTTGTTTGTCCTTCCGGTAGGACCATTTAGAATAATGCCGCTTCCCGGCTTGCTACTAAGCATCTTTTCATTCTTTGGATTTGTAAAGGTATCTCCGACAATTTCCCATTGGCCGGTATTTCCACGCCATGTGGAAAAATCTTTACCTACCAAGGAAACCCTGGCACTGGTGCTTCCGGCCAATAGGAAACTGCAAATTCCGCTAAAAAACAAAATCACCCAAATCTCTTTGTGTCGAACTTTCATAATTTTTCCATTTCCGATAATAATTTATCATTAATCATTTCATAAGTGCCACGGACTCCGCATCGACCGTGACAGCATCCTGTTAGCTTGTTCATCATCAATGAAATTTTCCTTGTCCGGGTCCCATCTAAGTTTCCTGCCTAAAAGCATCGAAATATTCCCGATATGTGCAATTGTAAAGCATCGTTGGCCGATTTCCGGAGGAAAATAGCATTCCTTACGCGATTTCACACAATCGAGGAAATTACGTTGCTCGCCCGCCTTGCACGTATAAAGATGGACCTCATCCGGCCCGATCTTGGAATCCAGTATCGACTTCGGTTCGGCCTGCAAGGGTGCTCTCCAGCCGACGTTGCCGATCCATCCGTCACTGCCCTCGAATCGAAGACTCGGATTTCCCGACTTGACGATCATTCTCACGCCGTCTGCGTATTTGTATTCGATTCTGTATTGCTTCGCCGTGTCATACAGCCCTCCCTGGCAGAACACGCCCGTGCCCTCGACCTCTACGGGCCCGGTGTATTCGCTGTCGTTACCCCACTGGGCACCGTCCAACAGGTGCGCCCCCCAATCGGTTAACTGTCCGCCCGAGTAGTCCATTATCCACCGCCACTGATATGGCAGTTGGTCAGGCCCTGTATAAGGCCTCACTGGTGCCGGCCCAAGCCACATATCATAGTCAAGGCCCTCAGGCACCGGCGTCGGCTTAGCGTTACCCGGATTGCCCGGACCGCTCGGCAGTTCCACCCGTATCGTATGAACCTTACCTATCCTGCCGTTGCGGACCAGTTTGCACATCCTGTGATATTCGTAAACCGACCGGTCCTCCGTGGACCATTGAAAAACGCGCCCGTAGCGCTCTACCGTCTCGACTAAGACCCGCCCCTCGCGCACCGTCAGCGTCGGCTTCTCGCACTCGACGTCCTGGCCCGCCCGCAGGGCCGCCAGCGATATCGGCACATGCCAGTGGTCCGGTGTCGATACCATCACGGCATCGATATCATCCCTCGCTATAACCTCACGAAAATCCTTGTACGTGGCGCAGTCGTTGTTCCCGTACTTTTGATTTACAATGTCACGGGCCTTTTTAAGATTATTGATATCGACGTCGCAAACGGCGACAGCCTGAGCGTCATCATTACCAAGAAACGTCATCAGATTCATCCCAATCCCATGGCTGCCAACTCCGATGAATCCCAGCGTTATACGGTTGCTTGCTGCAACGCTGCCGGCCTTACCCAACGCTGACGAAGCAACAATGTATGGAAATACCAGTGCTCCTGCTGCAATACCCGCCGTTCTTTTCATAAATCTACGGCGCGAGACAAACCCTCTTCTATCCATTACGTAAATCTCCAATCATCCAATCGTTTCTTAGAACGAGAGCAGACACTGCCAGATATAAACATACCCCAGTCCGTCAATATCTTCCCATACCTTCTGCACGAGCTCTTTGTCTGTCTGTATTTCCTTCAGTTCCTTGACCTTCTCCTCCCAGGGTACACAAACACCCGGCTTTCTCTCTTGTTTTTCTTGTTCAGCCATTAATATACTCCATATTCACGCGTAAAATCTGTCATCGCTTTGATATTCTCAATCTTGGCATCGTTTTGAACAATAGCGCCGGCATCCATAATATAACCGCCGTCGCCGGCCACGCCGTCGATTACCTTCCTGCAACAGTCTCGCACTTCATCCGGCGTACCCATTGAAAGCAGATAATTCGGGATACCCCCACTGATACAAAACTTATGCCCAATCTTCTTATGCACTTCGAATATGTCACCCATATCGACATGATAAACAATCGCTTGGTCGGGCAGCTCCGCGAATGAATCCAGATGGGCGTCCCAGCTGCCCTCGGCATAGAACAGGACCTGGTGCCCGTTTTTCCAGAGTTCCTCAACAATCGGTTTGAATGTCGGCCAGTAAAACTTCTCGAAATGCTCCATTGAAAAGAAGGGTACACACCCACGATGCATCCAGAAGCCGATGGGGACATTTTTGTCCGGATCTGCTCCGGATAGTGCCACATGAGTTAAATGCGGCATCAACGCCTCGCAGGCCGCGAGAACTTTATCCGGCTGTTTGAGCACGTCATTGACAAGACCAAGGTAGCCGCGAAGCTTGTCCGCGAGGATATCGAACGGTGCTTTTAGAATTCCTGAGATGGCCGATACTGTCCCCGACTCCGTTCTCATCCGCGCAATTTGTGTTCCGAATGCGTTGAAATAGCTCAGCATTGCCATTCCACCCTTTACAAATGACAGGTTGTTTCTAAAGGATGTCGGCTCACCCATCGCACTAACATCGGCGGATACGCGCGGAAGCCAGACGTTGAATAGAAAACCGGTTGGGTCCTCGATGAGCGCATCGTATTCGTCCGGCTTCATAAACGCCTGCTCTTCCGGGGGTTCCCTGTACTGAAAACCAAAGTCCGGTGACACATCGATTCCGGGAACACCGTAGTACTTCAATCCAATTGCCTGAGTAAGCCCCGTCCAGACATAAACCATATTGGGTACAATGGCATCCCAGTCGAAATCGGCCGCGCACTTCCGGGCGGCGGCGAATGCCATCTCGTAATCGTGCGCCACCTGCTGGCAGGTATACCCGGCGTACTTGGCTGTAAATTCCGCTACAAAGGGGCGAATCGGAATCTTATCCGGCTTTTCGTTGCGCATCGCCGTAACGTATCGCTTCAGCCGTTCCGCATACAATTGCTCCATATCCTGTGCCATTCTGCTCTACTCCTTACTTGCATTCAATTGGCTCTATACAGACGATTATCTATGGTAGTCTTCCACCATAGTCCGTACAAGCATAACTAAATCACATGAAAACGTCAAGCAGGGGTTTTTCCCTCCTATTACTCTTCGAGCCCCAGTATTCCGACCGGCCTGCCGGATTGCTTCAACCGACACTTGATAGCTCCCTTGCTTGTCAAACCAAACGCTTCAAGACTCGCAGAATCGTCGGTTGGAAGTAATGCTTCAAAGTTGCCGTCAGAGAGTCTAACCTTTAGTGCATACCCTCCTTTTATCTTCTCCAGGTTGGCTTCGCTCGGCAACTTTTCCTCTATTCGATGCGGTCGGTAAACTGTTACGAATTCCATACGTTTATTCTTGTCGGGCGTTTCGGCGGTCAAATGCCATTCCTTCATCTTGAAACGCGGCCGGGGTTTGGGATCATATTCGTTGGTTTGCCTGAAAGTCAGACCTGGAGGCGAAAGAAAATCGACGTCACAGACCACATTGTCATTACTCACCTGGACTTCGTGTTGATTCTTAACATTGATTTTATTGATGGCGTGCAGCCAGTACTCGAAAGTCGATGGTTCTTTCGCCTCCAGGCGGTCATAGACAATTACCAGTTCGGGTTTCACAAAGACAATCGCCCGAGTAAACCGCTCAAGAGGTGGTTCGTATGCTATCCCGGCCTCGCCGACAACGATGTCCATAGATGGCGTCGTCTTAAAGGCCGTGATTTTGCCCTGCGCGTTTACAGTGCGCTTCCTTTGTCCCCGGCCGTTAACCGTGATATTGTTCACCGAACGTGTGCTCCAAACCCAGTTGCTGTGGTGTGCGCTTCCATACGAATCGTAATGACCGCTCCGCACCAGTAGCTGCTTGCCATACGCCCAGAGCACAAATGAATTATTCGCCTCATTGCCGTGCGACTGTGTTCCAAAGGGACTCGACTAGAAGACCACC
>Ga0209427_10003321_pt1 | contig 18920 bp, 15 predicted proteins | sample DeeMarSWOR136_30_FD_187465 | JGI IMG/M metagenome (GOLD analysis project Ga0209427, IMG submission 187465) | Marine sediment microbial communities from White Oak River estuary, North Carolina - WOR-1-36_30 (SPAdes) (version 2) | ecosystem: Environmental > Aquatic > Marine > Intertidal zone >...
AGCTTGTTGATAATCTGTTCTGGTGTATATCCCTTTTTGGCCATTTAACCCCCCTTTTTATGAGATTATATCTGGTATCGTTTCAGGGGGGCACGTCAAACAACCGTCATGAACAATGTATTAAAGAATAGAATTTTCATTTCTTTTTACCTATTGCACAAAAGCCCAATTTGTAAAATTAGAGGAAGCATTTCTGCCAAGTTATTGGATTCATTTGCTGGTGATAGCTGCATGCAACTGGTCAGCCACTATGTTTGCATCCTTTTCATTCAGACCCAAAGCACTAACAATACACTTATCCCCGAATCTACGGGGAGCAAAGACGTAGATTGGAGGGTCACTCTCTTTCAGTAGTTGCGATATCTGGTCCATGCTTTTACCTAGCTCCAGTCTGTTTATTGAAAGAACAATCACTGGCAGACCGCCAGGTACTTTATCAGTTATTTCTATATTTACCCCACGGACTCCTTGGAGACGCTGCGCTATTGGCTCCAGCAGTAGCCTGAGCCTTTTCACTTCTTTGGAATAGCCATCCTCGTTAGTCAGAATCTGGAGAGCAGTAAGAAGTCCAATGATTGCCTCTTTACTCACTTTACATCCACGACCTACGGGGTGATGGGGAACTCCACTAAGTTTTTCCTTAGCTACAAGTGACGGTGGAGGACTCCATTTGTCATAGGAGGCGTATCCTCCAGAAAAGTCCGGCACAAAACAGTTTAAGGCAGCGGCAGCAATTAAATCGCGTTTTCCGAATAGAAGGCCGCTCTGCTGTGGGCCACGAATACCTTTACCTCCACTTACTGCTACCAAATCAACACCCATAGAAATAAAGCTACGCAGGTTTTCTACAGGCGGCACTGAGTTCGCGGCATCTAGAATTGTCGGCAAGTTATATTTCTTGCCAACACTAACTACTTCCTCCAAGGGAGGAATACCGCCTTCGTAGTCGAAGTAGGCGATGGCCACAGTCCTATCTGTTATGGCAACTTCGTAATCTTCGATCAAAGGCTCATAAATCTGTCCAGGAGCCAAAACACCGCTTGGTACTCCCACGTATATTACCTTAGCACCTGCAGCGCGAATGGGATGGTCATATCCGCAACGCTGCGCATTTGCTATAAGAACCTCATTAGGCATATCGGAAGTATCAGGTAAGCGATTTATGCGGTCCACGTCATAGCCTGTCAGGCAAGCAGCTGTTCCAAGCATCAGGGATGCTGCGCATCCGCAGGTGACGTACCCTGCCTCGGCGCCTGTTATTTTTGCAATAAATTTGCTTGCGGCCGCCTGAAGCTCATCTATACGTAATGTTACCTGGGTTGCCTGGGACATTGCCTCCACCACTTCCGGTGACATTGAAGCGCCGCCATACGTTGACACAACCCCAGCGGCGTTAATGATTGGTTTAACATCCAAACTTAAGCGTTTTAGAATCTCCATATCTGACCTCATTTCATAACATTTTTGTGGAGGTTTTGGAATAACGGTATAACCCTACCCGATTATTGTTACTGGCTAATCATATCCTATTTATCTGGTTCGTTCAATTTAGGATACCATCGCTTGAGCTTTTAACTTCTGATAACTTAACCCGATAAAAAAGGCAAATGGTATCAAAGACTTATACACATCACCGGACACATATCTCGATGTTGGTGAAATCGTAACTTGTAGTTGAAGTGATTAATAACTTGGGTCTAAAGTATAGAGAAGTATGCTTCAATACAACGTAATCTGCCAGTCTTGTAATCGTTGCCTGCATCTTACATTTATTGGGAACAACACTCTTTTATTGGCTAGGTTATTCTATTGAATCCAGTTCTAGCTCACCTTCACAGGAGAGCACGTGACGGAAATACGTAATAAATTAAAAAGCGTCTTAGCGGACAGCATTGATTTCTTGGGAAGGCAACCTCACGATTGGAAAGTCACCGCAATCCGTTCTTCCGCGTTCCGATTATTTTACCAAATGCTGCTGCCGTACCTATCTATCTACGTTTTGTTACTGGGAGCTACTGGTACGCAGTTGGGTATCGTCAATAGCGTAGGTATGGCTGTGGCTGGTTTAACAGCTCCTATTGCTGGATGGTTAATTGACCGTATCGGTGCTAAAAATATTTATATGGTCGGCATCGTCCTCCTTGCCATTTCCTGGCTTATTTATGCCATTGCGCCGAACTGGACCTTTATAATAATTGCCATGCTGGCCTACTGGCTGGGATTTCGCACCAGTATGCATGGTTGCGCTGTTATCTGCGGAAATTCATTGACCACCCGGGACCGTGCTACGGCGATGAGTTGCTGTGAAATGCTAGCGGCTGGGCTGTTAGGAATGGCGGGACCCATGGTTGGCGCGTTTGTGGTTTCCTCATTCGGGGGTGTAAGCATCGATGGTATCCGACCACTGTTTTATATAAGCCTTGCCGGAACCGTAGCCACGTTTTTTCTGGTTCTTACCCAGATTTCTAACAGGAGGTGGGGAGTTATCGGAGAATCAAGAATCAGTTTCCTGCCTGATTTCGTTCAATTACTTAAGCGGGGACGGAACTTGAAGCGGTTTATCATCGTATCAGTAATAGTCTTCCTGCCCAATGGTATGATAATTCCATTCACACAACCATTTGCTCACGAAGTCAAAGGCGCCGATGAATTTATACTGGGGGCAATGGTAACTGGCTTCGCATTAACGCCACTGCTATTCGGACTTCCCCTCGGTAGATTGGCTGACCGTATTGGCCGTAAAAAAGTCATCTATCTTATAACTCCACTTTTTTGGGCTTCCAATGTCATGCTTATATGGGCTCCCAATAACTTCTTACTTATCTTTGCTGGAATCCTCCAGGGATTCTTCTTCATACTTTCATTAGTAACCGGTGCCATGCAATTTGAAATGGTACCGCCCGAGCATATGGGTAAATGGATGGGTATTCTAGGCTTTTTCCGTATGCTTGCCGCGGCGATTACAGCATATCTTGCTGGTGTGATATGGGACAACTTCGGCCCACAGTACGTGTTTCTAATTTACGTTGGTCTTGATATTGTAATAAGACTCCCATTATTTATTACTATCCCAGAGACGTTGGGAACAAAAGCCAAAATGGAAGAGTCGTAAAAGTGTCTGCCATATTCCCCATCTTTATTATGAATTACATGCGTATGATGTTTGTTCAGCGGCGATTATAAACAGAGAGAGTATTAGTGGAATATTGCTGCTCTACCATTTTGATTATAAATTCAGATGTTTTATTTCCTCGTTGCACAAAATAGTGTTTTGTGCAGCTGCGCTGTCACACAACAAATCTGAAATTAGTGCAGTCTTACTGGATTGAATCAGAGCTAACGCTTTTAGTTAGCTAATGGATATGGCCCAAACTGCACCCAGTAAAGGAGCTCCAGTATCCGAAGTTCCGTCATTTCAGACCCACGCTGCTTTGATAATTTCTGGAGTTTCTGCAACGTAGCTAGGTACTTGCGACCGATAGTTCGAAGCCTGTCCATGCACGCGATAAGCCTATCGGTTTTATTACCGACATCAGCCCCTAACGCTTTTTGCACCACACTGTCACAAACAGGGATCAAGTTTGGCCTCTTCCGGTGCAGTGCTTTGGTTAGTCTGGCGACGCCTATACCGCGGTGCCCTAATAATGCGCCAAGCACCTGACAAACTACGTCTCTACGGCTTTGCCATTCCGAATCCGTCATATTTAGGAGATCCCAATTACTAATTTGCGCGATGGACTTACCAACGATTTGTGCCCAAGTCTCGGCCGGCATTTTGGCTGCGATCTGGTTCGCTATTCGCCTGTCTTCATCAGTTATCTTGTCTAGATCAGGTGGTACCACACCATCATATTTTGGATGTCTATTGAATCGGTTTAGGTAATAGACAAGGTCTTTTTCACCGCGTTCCCAAGCGATTTCTTTTGCCTCGGATTTGATAGAAACGGTGCCAGCAACAGGTTTTCGCCTAATCTGTACTGGACCTAGCCCCTTACGTCTCAGTTTTTTAGCGCACTCCCTACAATGCACGACCTTTCGTCGCGCATGAGCTTCGAACTTCTCGCCGCAGATTTCGCAAGTCAAGATGAGTGGTTGTTTGGCCATATACGCCTCCGCTATGCTAGCCCAGTTTATTATACTACCAACGCTATGACCAAATTCAGGCTAGTACCGAATTGCACATAACTCGGTTTTGTGCAACCTCGCCCCATTCACTAAAAAGTCATAAGGTGAAATTTGAAGAAATAGCACGTCCATCACCTTTCCCAGACTGGTGAAGTAAATGGGGAAAAAAGGCCTCCCGTATTCGGGAGGCTTTGATTGTAAACCTGTGCTATTCGATGATATTGGTCATATGTCCTGAAAAGCTGAATATTGACTGCTCTATTCAATAATTATTTCGGCGGTGGCACTCATTCCATCACGGATAGGTGAGTTTTCGGGGATGTTAAACTTAATCTTGACCTCGTACTCTTTTTCCTCATCTTCATCTTCAAATAAGACGGCCCCTGTTTCTCTGGCAAGCGGAGAAATAAACGTAACCCATCCCTCAAGCTTCGTTTCCGACGTGGCATCAACGCTTATCATGGCTTTCTGCCCGATTTTCACCCTGGCGATATCGAGCTCGACAACACGGGCGATAAGTTCCATATACCTAGGGTCGATAAGTTCAACGATAGTTGTCTCGGTATAGGCTGCAGGTGACAAAAACTCTCCCTCATTCACACCGATATTGGCTACTGTACCATCGAACGGAGCTATGATGGTCGCTTCTTCAAGGTCCTGTACTGCCTGAATGAGAGATTTTTGAGCCAAATCAACATTCTGTTGAGCTAGGCTAACATTTTGCTGGGCTTGCTCTACAGATTCATCGGCTGCCTCTACTTCTAGAGCTTTAATGATTATTTCGTCGCTCAGTTTATTGAGGTTCTTCTGGGCTTGGGCCTCGGCCCGTTTGGCAGCTTCAAGTTGCATATTGGCAATGGCTACTTCTTCGGTATCGTATGCGTTTGTTTTAGCATCCAGTACCGCCTCCGCTGCATCCAATCTTTTCTGGGCGTAGGTTATCGTTGCCTCTGGCAGGTCCTGGTCAATTGCGTATTGCAGAAATCCCTCGGCGTTTTCTACGTCTTTTTTGGCGATTTCAATATCCGGCCAGGTGTATATATCACGGGTTTCATCGAGGTAATGCGCGGCCGACCTTACATTTATCAGGGCGTTATATAAAGCCAGTTCCAAAGCGTCTTCCGTATCCCGTGTGTTCTTCAGGTCTTGTTCCGCTGTTCGCTCAGCTAATTTTGCTTCAGTCAGGGCTGCCTTTGTCTGAGTCAGGGCTACCTGCGCCTCGGTCAGAGCTACCTTCGCCTTGGCTTCAGCCAGTTCCAGAGCACCGGTGTCAAGTCTGGCCAGAAGGTCACCTTTACTGACCCTATCCCCTTCTTCGACGGCTATCTGGGCTACCCTACCGCCGCTGCCAAAAGTCAGCTTTGCATGAGACAATGCTTCTATATTCCCATCGGCAGTGATGGTAACGCCAATATCCCCCTTCGTTGGTTGTTGGCTGGCTGGCTCTTTGTCATCGCCACCACAGGCAGTGATTCCTGTGATAAGAAAACCAACCAACAGCATAACCATAATTACATGTTTTTTCATGTATAGCCTCCCATATCTAAACAGTAATCTAACTTAATCCCTTTCTTATTTTGGGAATAGACACCAAGTAAACAATCAACGACAAACCGACTACCATCCCGGTGCAAAGAAGCACCGTTCCCCAGTCGGCTGTTTTGGACAGTATCATAGTGTTCGCTTTGTACGCCCAATAGAAAGGGCTCCAGTACATTGTCCACTGCCATTTATCCGCTACGAACTCATAAACTGCAATTGAACCGGCGATGGGGAGAAACAAGAGTTTCACACTCCCGGCCGCCTCCATGACGTCCTCGCTGGAAAGACCCTGGAGGAAGCCGATGACAAGGCTTAGAATCATAGACGTAAGACCGACTATTATTATCATGAACCAGTTGATGTCATAGAAACCGGTTATTAAAATAGCCCCGATAATCCCCAGCATGGCAGCAGTGCTGCCAAAAAGGCTTTTTCCCGCTACAAATGCGGTTTGTGAAATTGGGGTAACATTAATCGCGTTGATTGTGTTTTCTGCCTTTTCCTCAACGATACTCATTGCGATCAACATCCCCGCCAGCATTATGGTCAATAATACCAGGATATTAACGAGCTTCGTTTTTAACGGCGGTACCGTTCTGCCAAATGATAACAGCTGGGCATTAGTCTCATCTTTGGTTGCTCCCAGCTCATAGTAGGCACTCAGCATAAGGACGTAGTCCTCCACCATTTCCGATTCATTCCCTTGCAGGACAATTTCGTAGCTGTGACCATTCGGTGCGATGGCGGCAATATCATCCCGCTTTTTCACCCGCCTTTCCAGTTCGTCCAGACTATCGAATAATTCTACTTGGGCAAATTGTTTCATGTATTCTATGTGCTCGGTATCATCACTTTCCAGCATCGCCAGTTTCACAGTAGTGTCGTTGAGCCCGGGTGCGAAGAAAGATATACCCACTGCCAGAATCAAAGGGATGACTATTATGTAGGTAGCCATAGCATCTCTTCTTGCCGTTAAGAAGTCTTTTCTGAATATCACCAAGAGTTTATTGAGCATCTCATATTCTCTTTATACAGTTAGTGTCTTCTTGAATCTCATATCAGCCAGCATGAAAAGCACCAGTCCACCTGCTAGGAATAAAAGCGAATACAGTAACACATAACCGGCGTCGCCATTCAGCATTATTTCCTTGAATCCGTGCAACAGCGGGTAGGTAGGGAAAAACCTGAGCCATAGAGGATCAAAGCTCGGGATAAAGTAGGAGAAGGCTGGTATCATTAGCATAATCATGATGGCATACATCACGCCAAATGCTTTGGAGATATTGTCAAAGAAGCTTGCCACTAGTAGCCCCAGAGATGCGATGGCGAAAGTAGTAACTATCAGGAAAGGATAAAAGAGCAAATAATTGGGTTTTAAGCCCATCACGGGTATCGTAATAATAGAGGAAGATACTACCACCGTACTCAATATTACGAATATCTTTGAGGTGAGGTATTTCCATATGGAGGAGGGAGTTACCGCAAACGCCTTAATGACGCCTTCGTCCTTATCATAGAAAATGTATGCCATCACAATGAAAAAGCCCATGAGTGCGCCCATATACGCAATAAAAACCGGCACCAGGTTCTCACGGTTATTCAGTGTTTCCGCTACTTCCAGCGTCCTGACTATTTGACGGTCTTTCCTGTCGTTAACCACTTCACGCGACTCGTTTTGAAGTATATAGAGAAGATTTTTAAGTCTGTCTGTTTCGTATCCCTGCAGGTAGTATTTATTGGAAACGCTACCGTACGGGTCCATGTCCACGGTGACGCCCATTTCGCTCTCGCTGTAAGCAAGCCTTATCATTTCTTCTTCGTTTTCCACGTAGTATATCGTTTCTTCGAGCTCACCGGTGGATGAATCCAGGAACTCATAGGTTTCAATCTCAAGCCTCTTTTCATCATTAAAATCGTACCCTGTCGTCTCGCTGGTGTCCTGATTAGTTAATTCAAATTCCGTGGGTTTAAGCTCAAATTCCGTAAAGCCGGCCAGTCTTGCTTCACCTCTATCTATGCTCCTCTCCTTCAGGTACTCCGCGATCTTGGTGGGCATGTCGTTGTAGATAAATTGCTTCCGGTCACTGGTGGACTCTTCGTTCACAAAGAGCAGCAGTATCGCGAGCATGAGCACCGCCATGCCAACTTCTATATAGAAATAAAAGCCTCTGGCGGCAATCTTCATTTCTTTCAGGTAGCTACTTAGTAATTTCATCGTAATGGAGCCCTCGCCCAGTAACCTGAATAAATATTTCCTCCAGTGTCGCTTCTTTGGAATGCATCGTCCGGATTTCATAGTTATTGACGATTTCACCGATGCGTTTTCTCTCCAGCTTGTCAACGGTTTTCAGGATTTCCTTTACTATATTGCCGTCGGCAATATACTCAATATCGACCAGCTTCTGGCCATATTGCAGCTTAAGGTTCTTCGGTGAATCTATAAGCTTTATTTCGCCATCAATAATAAAGGCAATACGGTCGCATAGCTCGTCAGCGATAAACATATTGTGGGTTGTCAGGAAAGAAGTCGTCCCCTGCGCAGCTTTTTCTTTTATAATGTCTTTAATGGTAGCTGCAATTGCCGGGTCCAGGCCCGTGGTTGGCTCGTCCAGAAACCAGAGCACCGGATTGTTAATGAGAGAACGGGCAAAGGTCAGGCGATGCTTCATTCCTTTGGAAAATTCACTGGCTCTTATATTTTCTTTTCCATCTAGCCCCACTAAATGGAGGAGTTCCATCGGGTCGCGGGTGGGGACATCAAAGAGTTTTGCATAATACTCCAAGTTTTCCTTGGCTGTCAGCTTGCCGTACACATTTGATTGCTCGAAAGAGACACCGATCTTGTTGAATCTTTCGTTTTGCACTTTTCTTAAATCGTAACTGGCAACGATAACTTCGCCGTCCTGTAGTTTCAGCAAGCCCGTCAAAATACCCTGTGTGGTAGATTTGCCGGCACCCGAGGGGCCCAGGAACCCAAAGGTCTCTCCATCTGCCACCTCGAAACTTATGTTTTTTACTGCAAAGTTTTCGTCTTGGTTGTACGAATGAGAGAGGTTTTTTACTGAAATCATGTCACTGTTTCTCCCGATTATTCTTGGTCGCTTCCCTCGGCCTGCCCATCAAGCCATAGAGGAAAAGGGGCGCCAGTTCCTGCATCATCCTGCGATTATCCTTGGGGTCTTCAGACAGGATAGACTCAGCAGCCATACCGCTACGGACTATCAACATATAACGCATGATATTTTCCGTAGAGAGTTCAGGATTGATATACCCTTCTTTCTTACCTTCCTCATAGAAGTCCATTATCACTTGCCTCATCTCCGCTAGATATATCGAGTCAACAAATTGCCTGATTTGTGGATCTTCAGAGATAATCGTTTGCATAAAATCTCCTTGGTATTGGCCAAGCATGTCTGATTTATACGAGAGAAGTTGCTCCATCTTGCTCATAAAGGAAAGGTCTGCATTCAAAATCTCGCTGAACTCCGCTACCTTGCTGATAAGGAAATATTTAACTGCAGCGCGCACGAGGTCTTCTTTACTGCCGAAATGATTATAGACCGTAGCTGGGGAAACCCTTGCCTTCCGAGCGATGTCATTTGTAGTAGTTTTTCTAATCCCATGAACCTGAAAGAGCTCTAGTGTTGCCCTTAATATCCGTTCTCTATTTCGCTCCACCCTGCGCTCGTACGCATCCATTGCCTTAGTCCTCTCTTGATACATAATAGTTAGATTAGTGTCATTATATATAATATAACTAAATTATATAAATTGTCAAGATGCAATGCCATATTATTTACCAGTGACGGTAAAAAATAAAGAGAAAATTGACTCATCGGAGTATCTAGTGGGCTGTGAAAAGTGTTATGTGTGGACTAATCTTTGACAAGAAAAAAGACCAACAATCCAGTAAAAGGTTGTCTCATTGCACTATTTAGCGGAATGTGTAACTGAGTTACATTAGATTAGAAATTAAAATTAGGAGCCCTTGCAGCTAGTGTAAAGCACAAGTTAAAAATTAACGTTGCACAGATATGGGAAAGGCGCTTCAGGGTTACTGTGAGATCTATCTCACTAAGCTAAACCTGGACCGAAATTTTGCTAATAATTTGCTAATAAACTAAATAAAACTCAACGTTACCAGATGGTTTTCTACGTTCAATACAGGTCTTGGACAAGTAACGCCAAAGTATCATTTTGAACGTAAAATGACTGTTCAAGACACTGGCAGACAGATTAGGAAACCGCTGCTCTATCCTCTGAGCTACAGGGGCACCCATCACGTTCAATTATACTGAACAATGGTGAGAAAGAGCAAAGGTTCAGATGGTATGTTAGGCGTTTATGATGAGTCATGCAAGGTTGCCTAAAATCTTTTTTTATTTTGCTGATGGTTTTTTGCGAATTAAAATCATTTAGAGTATAATGGTAGACAGGTTTAGTACTGGTTATCGCAAACTGAGGTGGATACTACAGGTTTCCTTTACCCAAGTATTGGATGACCAAAGCTCGACCAAATAAGAAAAGGAGGAGGTCATCTAATGAGCTTCACGGACAAGACGCTGGAATGTTCTGACTGCGGGGCCACTTTCGTCTTCAGCGCTCAAGAACAAGAATTTTTCCAGTCAAAAGGCTATACCAACGAGCCCAAGCGTTGTCCCGAATGTCGTCAGGCCAGAAAGCAGGAACGAAACCGAAGCAGCGGCTACGACTACAGGCCAAACCGTCAGATGTTCCCGGTGATATGCGCCGAATGCGGCAAAGAAACCGAAGTACCATTCCAGCCGCGCGAAGATAGACCTGTATATTGCAGTGATTGCTTCCGCAAAGTAAGAGCGAACCGGTAAGATTGATTTAAGATACGGAATGAAGATGGGCTGGGGATATCCCCAGCCCATCTTTTTTGGGCCACTTATTAATAGCTAATCGTTGCTTGACTTCAAAAGGCTCTGCCCACTAAAATCAATCGTTACCTTGTATGATAAGTAAAGGAGGAAGTATGGCCGAAAGTGAAGTCAAGGTCGTTGCCTGTGAACCGCTGAAAGAGTTTGCTGCGGAAGTCTTCGTTCGGGCTGGTATGCCGCCGGAAGATGCTGCCGCCGAGGCTGGGGCGCTGATCTGGGCCAACCTGCGCGCTGTTGACTCCCACGGGGTGCTGCGTATCCCCTGGTACCTGGATAACATTGAAAAGGGCGTAATGAACCCAAGGCCCGATATACAGGTTCTTAAGGAAACTCCGGCTACAATACTGCTTGATGCTGACCGTGCCCTTGGTCCGGTGGTCACCATCAAAGTGGTGAATATGGTGGTGGAAAAGGCAAAGAAGGTGGGCATATGCTGGGCGCTGATACGCAACCTGACACATCAGGGTGCCCTGGGGTATTATTCGCAGATGATGGCGGAGAGGGGAATGGCGGGGATTGTATTCGTCAGCAACCCGCCAAACATGGCACCGTTCGGTGCCAAGGCCCCCGGGGTACACAACAGTCCCATTGCCATCTCCGTGCCGGCAAAGCGCCATCGTCCGCTCAACTTGGACATGGCCACCAGCGTGGTCGCCGGAGGGAAAATCTGGCTGGCGGTGGATAAGAATATGCCCATACCCGAGGGCTGGGCACTGGACAAGGAAGGCAACCCGACCACTGATCCCAGAAACGTCGGTGCGCTGCTGCCCTTTGGTGGGCCCAAGGGTTCGGGACTGGCGATGATGTTCGAATGTCTGGCCAGCGTGATGTCAGGAAACCCGGTGGTGGCGCCAGTATTGTTTGGACGTGAGGTCGGGCCGCCGGCTGAAGGCAAGAAAGAACAGGCCGTGGGGGAGCGCCTGGGCTATGTCCCCAAACACATTCAGAATAGCGCGGTCGCGGCCATAGACATCAGTACCTTTACTGACTTGGAGAGCTATAAGGAGCATATTGACGAGCTTATTGAGGGCGTAAAAGCGCTGCCCAAGGCGGAGGGTTTCGACGAGATATTTGTCCCCGGTGAACCGGAGGAGAGGACCTTCATCGAGCGTTCCAAGAACGGGATTCCTTTGCCTGAGGGAACCGTCCGCAACCTGATGGCAGTCTCCGAAAAGCTCGGGGTGAAATTACCGCCTGGCCTGTGAGCGGACGGCGTTCATAATCACGATTGGCTCTCAGGAACTGAGATATATATTTTCTCGGCGGAATAACCGGTGCAGCTCGCGGCGAGCCAGCCTGGTCGGCTCGCCGCCCTTTTTCTCCCAGCGTTGCACGGTGGAAAGGCTGACGTCAATCTCCCGCGCCATATCCTCTTGTGTCCAGCCCTTCTTTCTACGCAGTTCCTTCAGTCTCTCAGAAAGCCCTTCCATAATCAGCATCTACAATGGAACGTTTTACGTTAAGTGATACGTGAGAGTATAGCACTCATTATGCTCAAATGTCAATAGATATGATAGAAATATTGACAAATGTCAGTATATCCATACCAGAGATGGTTCAGCAAGTAAAGTGTCTGCGCCAGACTTGTCATTGGCGTTGCTGAATGGTATGCTAGTCCGAAAATAGCAAAGTCTTAAAGTGGAGGTAGTTATGACTTCAGGTAGCGAGGCACGCGCATTATGCTTTACCCCTGCTTATAAGCTCGTGGAGATGATCCGTAGTAAGAAATTATCGCCGGTGGAGCTGATGGAAGCCGTTCTGAAAAGAATCAGCGAGATAAACCCCAAATTGAACGCTTATCTTACTCTGGCTGAGGATGGGGCGGTGAAATCAGCCCGAGAGGCAGAAAAGGCGCTTAATACTGGCGCGGCCCTGGGCCTTCTTCACGGCATACCGGTCTCCATCAAGGACCTGATTATGACCAGAGGCCTCCGCACCACGCAGGGCTCGCTTATCTATAAGGATTTCGTCCCCGACAAAGAGGGAACCATGGTGCAGCGTCTCAGATCGGCCGGAGCTATCATTTTAGGCAAGACCAATACGCCCGAGTTCGGGCTGTGCTGTTGTACGGAGAACAGGCTGGCCGGTGCTTGCTATAACCCCTGGAATACGGAGAGGAACTCCGGCGGCTCAAGCGGTGGAGCGGCTGCGGGTGTGGCGGCTGGCATATCGCCGTTGGCGCAGGGCACTGACGGTGGTGGTTCAACACGTATTCCGGCGAGCTGGTGCGGGGTCTACGGGCTGAAGGCCAGTTACGGCCGGGTGCCCAAGGATGTCCAGCCGTGGGGCGTCTCCCATGTCAGCTGCCTTGACCCAATGACACGGAACGTGAGGGATGCGGCCTTGATGCTGAACGTGATGGCTGGCCCGGACGGGCTTGACTACACCTGTATCAGGACGGCGCCGCCTGATTTCCTTAAGGCTGTGGACGGCAGGCTTGAGAAGCTCAAAATTGCTTGGAGTCCGGACCTGGGGTATAGCGTGATGGTTGCTCCTGAAGTTAAGGCGGCGGTTGAGGCAGCGGTGCGCATCTTTGCCGAAATGGGATATGACGTGGCGGAAGCGGCGCCGGATACCGGAGAACCGTTTGACCTCTGGGACGTGCTGCTTGCAGCCCAGTATGACTTATACCTGGATTCTGCTCTTGATGAGCATCGTGACGAGCTTATGGACTATACCCGACTGGCTCTGGAATGTGCCCGGGGTCTGAGCGGTATGGAGGTCGCCCGCACCTGGACGCAGATAGAAAGAATCCGCGGCATGATGCGGAGTTTCTTTGAGAAATATGATCTGCTTATGACGCCGGCCACAGCGATTACCGCGCCGCCGGTAGGGAAGCGGGGACGGGGGCGCGGCCGCGGGTTCATAGACTGGGATTTTATCCCGTTTACCAGCGTCTTCAACCTCACCGGCAATCCCGCGGCATCGGTACCTTGTGGGTTCTCTGCGGAAGGGCTGCCCATCGGCCTCCAGATAGTCGGCCGATTGGGGGATGAGGTTACCGTGCTGCGTGCTTCGGCGGCCTTTGAGGAGGCACAGCCCTGGGCGGATAAATATCCGCCCGTGTCATGAGCGCTGGTTTGGCCCCGGTCAGACTTCCGGCGCCGGTCCAATTAGCTCAGGCCACAGTTCCTCAATGGTTGGCTTGAGCCCGGTCATAACGTCGTCAATTGCCTTGACTGCAGCCTCTATTTCCCTCTGGGTCATAGGAGTTGACATAACATAAAGACCTCGGGACGCAGAGAAGCAGCCTCTCTCCAGCATGGCCAGATAGAACAGATGCAGCAGGTCTTTGTTGGCTTCCCTGGCCGCTTTGCCGTTGATTACCGGCTTGTCATGAAAGTGGATGTTCTGCAGCGAGCCTATGCCGGTCACCTGCCCCTTGACGTTCAGCCGTTTGAAGACCGCCCGGACGCCGTCGGCGAAAGACTCGCCCAGCTTATTGATGCGGTCGATGACCTCTGCGTTGAGCTGCTCCATGGTGGCCACACCGGCAGTAGCAGTCATCGGATTGGCATTCAGTGTACCGGCGTGGTAGACCTTTCTTATCTCAGGGGAGAACATCTGCATCAGGTCTTCACGCCCGCCGACGGCACCCACCGGGTAGCCACCACCGATTATTTTGGCCATGGTGGTGAGGTCGGGCTTGATTTTATAGATGCTCTGGGTACCTCCCCAGGCCAGCCTCAGGCTGATGATCTCATCGAGGATGAACATGATGCCATTATCCTGGGTGACCTTGCGTAGGAACTCCAGATAGCCGTCGCGGGGCGGAATCATGCCCGCGGCGCCCATCGCCCCCTCCACAATGACCGCCGCCAGTCTGTCTCTGTTCTCCACGATGGCTTTCTCTGCGGCTTCCTTATCATTGTAGGGAACGATTATAGACTCGCCCCGGTTTCCTTTCGATATGCCGGTAGAGTCGGAGGGAAAGACCACGGGGTCGTAGCTCCCGTGGTAGCAGCCGTCCGTTTTCAGCAGCATGTCCTTGCCGGAAAGCCCCCGGGCCAAGCGTATGGCCATCATCACCGCTTCCGTTCCCGAGTTGCCAAACCTGACCTTGTCCACGGAGTCGACCATATTGCAGACCAGCTCTGACCAGCGTACCACGGTGGGGATAAGCGCGCCCAGCGCAGTGCCCCTCGCTGCCTGTTCCCGCACCGCCGCCACCACCTTGGGATTGGCATGTCCCAGTATCATGGTGGTGTAGCAGTTGTGGAAATCAATGTATTCGTTTCCGTCAACGTCGGTGAATCGGCAGCCCTCCGCCTTATCAATCCAGAACGGGTAGGGCTCGAACCAGATTGAGGTGCGGGTATCACCGCCCGGCATATATTTTCGCGCTTTTTCCAGCGTCTCCGCTGACTTTTTCGTTCTCCTGCGATAAGTATCTTCATACTTTTTGGTGACTTCTGCCAGCAGCTGTTCTCGGGACATTTGCTTTTCTCCTTTCCCATTATTCAATTCAAGCTTTGCTTGGTCTTTAAGGATAACATAGCGTGATAACAAATATCTTATAACAAATAAAAGGGTATGACAAACAGGTTAAACCAGTAAAAGCAATCCTTGACAAAATATGCCTGACTGCCTAAAGTGTCTTCGGAATATTTAATATTTTAAATCAACAAGGAGGAACCAATGGCTGAATTCGAGATAATCGACGCCCACATTCACCTGGCAAGGACCCTGGAGGAGGAGAGCAATTACTGGTTATTTGCCGGGAGAAGGGCGTGTGACCGTTACGGTACTCCAGAGAAGGCCGTTGAATATATGAAACGAGAGGGCATCTCGAAAATGGTTATCATGACCCTGATTGCGCGACAGTACCGCGGCCCTCTGGGTGAGAAGGCGAAACTGGCTTCGCTGCCGGAAAAGGAGCGGCGGGAGGCAGAGAGAAAAATTGGCGAGCAGGTCGGCCCCAAAATACGTGAGGTCAATGAATGGAGCTGCGGAGTGGCCAAGCGTTTCCCGCAGCTGGTCTCTTTTAGCTGCTTGGCACCGGAGCTGGGTGGTGCCGAGGGTATGGTAAAGGAGGTGGAAGTAAGGGCCAGCCAGGGGGCAAAAGGAATCAAACTCCACCCCGGCATGTTCTCCTTCTTCCCCGATGATGAGGTGATGTTCCCGGCCTATGAAAAATGCCAGGAACTGGGGCTGCCAATATTGGCTGACTCGGGAACTTGGCCAACGCCCCACGTCCTGGTTGAATACCCGTCGCCGGTAGCTGTGGTGGTGCAACAGGATGTGATTGATTATGCCGAGCCCAAGAATTGGGCCAGGGTCTTGGAGGCCTTCCCCAAGCTAACCATCGTCCTCGCCCACCTTGGTTCAGCCTGGTGGGATGAGAGAGTGGAACTGGCACAGAAGTACCCTAACATTTATTTTGATACGTCTCAGGGTTTCGCTGCCCCGGACCGTATCCCTTACAGTACGCATCGGGGTCTGGCTGAAGCGGATGTGCCACGGATATTCCGCAAGATAGGCATGGACAGAATACTGTTCGGCACCGACTTCCCGGCACTCGCCCCGCAGCTGCAGATAGAGCAGATAATGCGCCTACCGCTTACCAATGAGGAAAAACAGAAGGTTCTGGCAGATAACGCCAAGCGCGTTTACCAGATTTAGATAATTTATGTCCAGAAAAAGGAGGCAAGGAAGCCCTCTACAACAGGAAATCCCTTGCCTCCTCATTTTTTATAGCCCCAGCAGGGATTTCATCTCGTCAATGTTTGACTTGAGTCTCTCGTAGTTATTATCCATGACATTGCCAAGCATGAAGAGCTGGTAACCTTCCTTGGCCCATTTGGCCAGGCCCTTGGGGGCAAAGCCGCCGATGCCGGCCACCTTCTTGGCCTTCTGGCTTATCCGGCCGATCTCCCGCAGTTTCTCCTCTACCGGTGGTGCGCTCGCCGTCTCGGAGCGCAGCATCTTGGGCGGGGTGCCGTAGATATCAAGCACCAGGTCATTGGTGCCTACGATGGTGCCGGCTACCCCTTCCAGGCTCAGTATGCGGTGCAGATTGTTGATGCACTGCAGATTCTCTGTCATCGGGAAAAGCACCACGTTGTTATTGACGTATTCGCAGATGTCGGAGAGCAGCATCTCCGCCGGGTTCTGTCCGTCCATGAGGTAAGGGCTCAGGCCAACTCCCGTTCCCCGGTGCCCCATGGGCGGGAAGTAACACTGCTCCACGGCGAAGAGGGCGTCTTCCACGGTATTAATCCCGGGCAGCATAAGCCCGTTGACGCCGGCATCCATAAAGCACCGGTAGTTGGCGTCTTTTTCTTCTGGGCGCATCAGGATGGGCAGCTCCAGCTTCCTGGAAACGCGAATGTACTCGTATACCGTTTCCTTGTTTACCAGGCTGTGCTCGTTCTCTATCATGATGAAGTCGAAGCCGTAGTCTTTCAGCGCCTGAGCAGTCTTTTCCGGGTCGTTCCCCGGCCCGATGGTCTGCCCGAAGACGATCTTGCCTGCCTGCATTTTCTTTTTCAGATTCACTGTGGCATTCAGTGCCATATTAAACCTCCCTTTTCCTAAATACAGACTAGAGTATGGACACAGGCGGCGATGATACCGGCGGTGCCGCCCTGACATATACCAGTGTATTGGCTGTCGGATTAATTTTCAAGTTGTCGGCAAGTTGATATCAAAGCGCGCACCGACCTTGCGCAGATTCTCGGCCGTCTTTGCCGGAAGAGGGATGCCGTTCCTGGTGCGCTCTTCATAGGTTCTCCACTCCGGTTCGCCGGGAACAAATATTTCATCGAACCCCTCGGCCTTGGGCAGGGATTTCAGGCCGTCAATCATATTATCGATGTGTTCTTTATACCGGTCCACTTCGGTGAAGGCGCTGATATCGATGGCAACGACCACGCTGTTCTGTATATGCTGGCGGATGCGGTCCGGGTTGCCAATCATAGTTCCCATGCCAAACGGCGGCTGTTTGCCTAGGACCACCGGCTCGACCTTGGGAAAGTCGACGATAACGCTGCCCAGACATTCCAGCATGATGGACAGGCCGGAACCTTTTGGCCCGCCGATAGGCAGCAGAATTCTAGCTTTCCAGGGATCGGTTGTGGGGTTGCCCTCTTCGTCCAATGCCCAGCCCTCGGGTACGGAAATACCTTTATCCTTGGCTAGGAGCAGTTTGGCCCCGGCGGCGATGCTCGTTGCCATATCCAGAACCAGAGGACGATGACGTTTTGCCGGCACCGAAATGGCTATTGGGTTGTTAGCCAGACCGGGAAATTTAGAGCCGAAGGGCGTCATACTGGTATTGCCGCAGACCCAGGTGATGCCAGCCATATCGTTCTTAGCCGCCATCAGCGGGTAGTACCCCATGGCTCCTTGGTGATTTGTCTGGCGAATGAACGCCCAGCCGATGCCTGTTGCCCTGGCCTTTTCCATCACTTTTTTCATGGCATAGACGGTAACCACGGCACCAAAGGCATGGTCGGCGTCAATGAAAAGCGCTGCCGGGGTCTCCTTGACAATCTGTATATTCGGTTTCACTTTCATGTGACCGATATCCGCAGCTTCAACATACCAGGGCAGAAGCTGGACACCGTGAGAGTCCACTCCGCGAAGGTTGGCCCAGACAATAACCTCGGCCTCGGTGGCAGCATCCTCTGCCGACATGCCTATCTGCATGAGTACTCCCCTAGTGAATTCCTGCAATGGTTCCCAGGAAATCATTTCAACATCGCTCTGTGTCACGGCACCTCCTTTATCGCAAATAAATTACGAACAAAACTATATTATAGCATATGTCATAGCATTGCTATCCAGTGAAAAGGGGAGCACTCCCGTTCCCCCTTTAAGTATTTATACGGTATGCCTCAGCAAGCCCTCTTCAACTTTCCTTTACTTTACAGCGCTCGGCCAATTCTGGGTCCATCTTCAGCCCGAAACCGGGTGCCTTGGGCAGGTCCAGCGTCCCGTCCCGGTGCTGGAGCGCCTCTTTGGACTCGGGAAAAGGTTGTCGATTTCCTCATCACTTAAATCACTCAGCATGGCACGCCCCATCGCTGAGGCGTAAGCTGGTCTCATATGCCCTACTGGGACAACATACCTGAAATAGTATTCTGGCTGCTCGTGCGTTATTATTCTGACATACCTGTTATCGAGAACAGAGAGCACTACCGCCTCGCCGGTCAATTCATTCAAGGCTTTCATTACCGGCATGGCCGGAGTAAGTATATTGGTGACACTGGCATATATACTCCCCATAATATACAATTCCGGGTCAATGGTGTACTTTTCCGTTTCCTCATTCCGCACGATAAATCCTTCTTTAGCCAGCGCTGATATTATACGATGTACGGTGCTTTTGGGAAGATCAATCTTACG
>Ga0209427_10003322_pt1 | contig 18920 bp, 18 predicted proteins | sample DeeMarSWOR136_30_FD_187465 | JGI IMG/M metagenome (GOLD analysis project Ga0209427, IMG submission 187465) | Marine sediment microbial communities from White Oak River estuary, North Carolina - WOR-1-36_30 (SPAdes) (version 2) | ecosystem: Environmental > Aquatic > Marine > Intertidal zone >...
TCTCTTGGCAAACTATACCGAACTACAGAACAGTCATAACGAATTAAATAGTTCCTATCTCAACTTTCTTGAAAACTATTCTAGTCTCTTGGCAAACTACACCGAACTCCTATTAGATTACTCTAAAGAAAAACAAAATTTCCAAAACCTAATTTACATCTTTGCAGCAACAACAGCAATTTTCATATTAGTCACTATCTACCTATCGAAACATGTACATCAGAGTAGTGTCTCCGAGGACAGAAAGGGTCACTATAACATCCATATAACGGAACAGGCCTATCCGTAGCCCTAAATTCGAAGCTCGTCAGCAAAATGAAATAAATTCCCCAACCAAGGAAAACACAGAATGAATGACATCTTTTTCCTGAAGTTGCATTTTCCAAAACAATGTGCTCATCAACGAAGACATGAATCCATCTTCTGCGTTAATATGTACCAACGTGCAAACCTAAAGAATTTTGAATGTAGGGAGACAAAACCATTATTTCACTGGTAACTTGAGAATACATGTATACCTATAAGTGAATAGTAACTATGAGCAGTTGATACTGTGAGGGATAGTGTTGCCTCGAAAATTGACGTATGCTGACGCTGGTGTCAATAGAGAATTAAGAGCTGAATCTAAGAAGGCCTTGAAAATTTTGGAGGAGACTTATAGATTTAGCCATTATGGTGAAGTGGTTGAACTGCCCTATGGAAACATCTTTCCTTTTGGAGGAGATCGTTATTTAGACTTGGTTATTGAAGGTGTAGGTACAAAAGTTCTTGTTGCCCAGTTGGTGGACAAATATGATACAATCGGAATTGACGGTGTCGCGATGGCGGTTAATGATGTTATACGTTCTGGTGCAAAACCCTTAGCAGTTGTAGACAACATTCATGCACAAGTTTCAGACCCCGCCTTGGTTTTGGAGTGGATGAAAGGTGTAACAAAAGGGGCAAAAGAGGCTGGATGCATCGTGTCAGGTGGGGAAATAGGAGACGTACCTGAATTGATAAGAGGCTTGGCGGAAGGAAAAGGCTTTGACATGATTTTTGCTGCCATAGGTGAAATCCTAAAAGGAAAAATAATTTCCGGAAGAGAAACAAAACCAGGCGACGTCGTTATAGGTTTGAGAAGCTCTGGGATTCATAGTAACGGTGTGACGCTAGCGAGAAAGATTTTGTTTAGGCGATGGGGTGGAAGACACGATGCCCACGACATTCCAGAGGGATTGGACAGGGAAATAGTTTATGAATTTTTGGAACCAACCAAAATCTATGTTAAGCCGCTGCTTAAGGTTGCAGAAGAGATTAAGTTGAAAGCTGCAGTACACATAACTGGAGATGCATATTTGAAATTTGGTTGTTTGACAAATTTTTCTAAAGGTATAGGATTCGAATTCAACAATTTTAGACCACAACCGATTCTTGAGTTAATTCAGAAAGCAGCTTCGGAACTGGATGGTACGATAACGGATGAGGAGATGTTTAAGACCTTCAATATGGGATGGGGATTCGCGGTAGTAGTAGATAAAACGGATGTAGATGACGCCATCGATGTTCTAGAGAAAACTGAGACACAAGCAGAAGAGATAGGACACGTAAATGACTCAGAAGTAATAAAAATAGTCTACAAAAACAAATCAATAATCCTAGAATGATTGTTTGCCTTATTATTGATGAAAGTGTTTAAATTTCATGGAATTCAACCCTAGCTCATGAGATATCGGCTAAGAATTGAGATTAGTTTGAAGCAGGGACATAGTGATCCAGAAGGTGAAACCACAGCACGATTACTGAAGGAACTTGGCTACAAGGTTGAAAAGGTGAATGTCAGCAAGATATATAGTGTTGTTATTGAAACTGAATCTCTGAATCAGGCTAATAAGGAAGCAAAAGAGATTTGTAGGAGGCTTCTGGCGAATCCAACTAAAGATAATTATACATTTGTGATTGAGGAAGAAAAATGAATGGTGGCTTGTACGCCCGCAGAAAAACATCTTTTCCACTTTTTGAAATAAATGTCCTTGAGGCTGATGAACAGCAGCTTCTAGAAGTAAGTCGAGAAACAGGCATAGGTTTGAACCTGCAAGAGATGAAAATGGTTCAAGGATATTTCAGAAAACAGAAACGAAATCCAACAGATATTGAACTTCAGACTATTGGGCAGACATGGTCTGAACACTGTTTTCACAAGACTTTCAAAGGCAGAATAAGATTTGATGGAAAAATTATTGACAGCCTTTTCAAAACGTATATCACGAAGGCTACAGAGGAGATTAATCCACCTTGGTGTTTCTCTGTTTTTGAGGATAACGCTGGAATAGTACGTTTTGACAAAGATTATGGAATAGCGATCAAGGTGGAAACACATAATCATCCATCAGCAATAGAGCCGTTTGGCGGTGCAGCTACTGGCGTGGGTGGTGTAATCCGTGACGTTTTGGGGGTTTGGGCGGATCCTATTGCGTGTATGGATGTGTTGGGCTTCGGTCCGCTGGATTATGATTATGAAAAACTACCACTAAGTGTGAAGCATCCGAAGTATGTTTATTTGGGTGTTGTGGCAGGTATTGGAAGTTATGGCAATAACATGGGAATTCCAACTGTTAATGGTGCTATTCACTTCGATGAAAGCTATGTTGGAAATGTTGTTGTCTATTGCGGATGTATCGGTCTACTTCCATTAAAGAAGTTTAACAGAAACACTAAACCAGGCGATATAATAGTTTTGGCTGGGGGAAAAACGGGTAGAGATGGCATCCACGGCGTGACATTTGCATCTGCTGAGTTAACAGAAGAGTCGGAAGAGATTTCCAGACCAGCAGTGCAAATTGCAGACCCTATTGAAGAGGAAAAGTTGAAAAGGGCTATAATTGAGATCCGCGACTTGGGGGCTGCTTCAGCAATAACGGATCTTGGAGGAGGTGGCTTATCCTCAGGTGTGGGTGAAACAGCAGAAAGGTTTAATTGTGGTGCCATTGTTGAGCTTGAAAAGATTCCTTTGAAGCATCCGAGTCTGACTCCTTGGGAAATTTATGTTTCCGAATCTCAAGAAAGGATGCTTTTAACTGTACCTCCTGAAAAACTTGGTAAGATTTTAGAAGTCTTTGAGAAAGAGAATGTTGAAGCCACAGTTATTGGACAATACACTACAGATAAGATTTTACGAATTTACTATGAAGGAGAAAGAATTTCAGAATTAGATATTCCGTTCCTTTTTCGACCGCCAAAAACTGTGAGAACGGCTGAATACAAGCTAACAAAAATTCGAGAACCAGAATTTCGAGAACCAGGAGATTTGACTGCAACACTTCTGACACTTTTGTCTTCGCCTAATATTGCGAGTAAGGAAAGTGTTATCCGCACCTATGATCATGAGGTGAAAGGAAACACTGTGCTTAAGCCATTACATGGTGAATTTGGTGGTCCGAATGATGCAGCTGTAATAAAGCCATTGGAAGACTCTTGGAAGGGTATAGCAGTCTCGTGTGGCATGAATACGAATTACGGGAAAATTGATTCTTATTGGATGGCTGCCTCAGCAATAGATGAAGCGATACGGAACAATGTAGCTGTCGGAGGTAGAAGAATAGCTCTGCTCGACAACTTTACATGGGGAAATCCGGAAAAACCGGAAAGACTGGGCGACCTTGTTAAGGCTTGTGAGGCATGCTATGATTTTGCAACAGCTTTTAGAACACCATTCATTTCCGGTAAAGACAGTCTATACAATGAATCTCCCCTTGGCCCCGTCACACCCACGCTTCTAATCACAGCTCTAGGTATAGTTCCAGACATCTGCTCAACAATTTCAATGGATGTCAAAGCTCCTAGCAATTTAATCTACATAATTGGCCCAACATTCAAAGAACTCGGTGGTTCAGAATACTACAACCTGAAAGGGTTCCTTGGAAACACCGTGCCTGAAGTGCGCCCTGATCCTGCAAGAGAAACGTTTGAAACCATCACTAAGGCTATTGATTTGGGACTGGTTAAGGCGTGCCATGACTTGTCCGAGGGTGGTTTAGCTGTGGCTACTGCAGAGATGGCTTTCTCAGGCGGCTACGGAATAGAATTGGATTTACGAAATGTTCCGAGAAAAGCCTTACACCGCAACGATCTTGTTCTTTTCTCTGAATCCAACAGCCGCTTCTTGGTAGAGGTTCCAGAAAAATCTAGAGGAGACTTTGAAAATTTGATTAAGGGAAAAGCGTACGCTGAGATAGGAAAGGTAACTAAGACCTTGCGCCTACACATTTACGGACTAGACGGTGAAACCATTGTAGATGCTTCTATTAGCGATTTATTGGCGAGTTGGAAGCAAACATTAGGTAAAGGGGTCTAACCCGTGAAACGCGAAGACGTGAAGGTTTGCGTTTTACGTGTGGGTGGAACAAATTGCGACGCAGAAACAAAACGCTCGCTTGTAGAGTTGGGTGTCCAAGCTGAAATTGTACATGCAAACGAGATAATTAGCCATCAAAATCTTATGGAATACAACGCAGTAGTTTTTCCAGGAGGCTTTTCATATGGGGATCATGTGCGCGCTGGAGTTATATGGGCAAAAAGAATACTCGCCAGACTGGGTGAAGAGCTGAAAGCCTTCATTGAAGACAACCGTCCAATTCTCGGTATCTGTAACGGGTTCCAAGTGCTTGTCGAGGCTGGTGTACTTCCAGGATTCGAAGGGATAAGCCCATATCCAGAGGCTGCTCTAGCCACCAATCTTCCATCTAATTATAACTGCCGATGGATTCACATTAAACACGAAAATAAGGGAAACTGCATCTTCACACGAAATATTCACAAAGACAAGGTTTTCCGAATACCAGTCGCCCACTCGCAAGGGAGATTCATGTTTACAAAAGGAAAAGAAAAACAGTATCTGACAAGACTTTATAAGAACGACCAGTTGGTTTTCAGATACTGCGACAAAAACGGTGAATATGCTGAAGGCAGGTTTCCGACAAATCCGAATGGTTCCTTCCATGACATAGCAGGTATATGCAACCCAGAAGGCACAATATTTGGTTTGATGCCGCATCCTGAACGAGCCTTCTACTGGTGGCAGCAGCCAGATTGGACAAAACAGGAGAAGATGCACCAATATGGTGATGGGAAACTAATCTTTGAAGGCTTAGTCAATTATTTGGAAAATAGTTAAGAATCCCATTACGCCACTATCTCGTCAATACCTTCCTTTAATCTTATCATATTTCTGTTTATTACATTAATCTCGAATCCAGCCTACGATAGCGCTTTCTCACATCTTGTTTATTGCATATTCCATCATACAGTTGAAGCGTACTTTCTTAGAGCTTGGACATATTTTTGAAGAGGCTAAACATTAAATTGAAGGCTAAGTTACACGTATGTAATTGCCAAAAATCACAATGCAAAGATTGCTGCAGCTCAAGAACAACCTGATTTTCAACTATAAAGACAGATTGTTCGCCTTAGAAGATAGAGATTGTGAATGCACGGTAAGCATCATCAAGGTCGCTGTCAGACTTCCTATAAAAAATAGAAATCTGGGACTTTTATCATTATTGTGCGATTTGGAGGTTCACAATAAGAATTCAAACCAACTTATTTCTCAATAAATCTTCTATTCGTGGTAATCCGTCTCTCGCACCCATCTTCATTATACATCTTGAAGCAACAAAATTGCCTATTCTCCCGCACTCGTAAATGCTTTTATTTGATATTAAGCCGTAAAGGAAACCTGCACAGAAAGCATCTCCCGCACCTGTCGTTCCAGCAACCTTAACTTTGAAAGCCTTTATCAGATGTTTTTCCTTTCCGTCTGTGACATAGCAGCCTTTGCTTCCTAGTTTGACAGCAATTGCTTTAACACCTCTTTTGAGCATGACTTCCGCACCTTTTCTATAGTCGGCTGTACCTGTTAACAGTTCAAGTTCTCTGCTATTCGGCATCAGTACAAACGTCTTTTCTATTACTGGATCCAATGCATCTCCTTTTCTTGCGTATAATTCTCCAGGGTCGAAACTTAATTTGACCTTTGCAGGAAGTATTTCGACGAGTTTTTTTTGGGCTTGGAAGGATTTTTCTCCGACGAATGAGGTTAGATGTAAAAATTTGGTTTCTAAGGCGTATTTCTTGGTCATTTCATTAAATTCTATCGTGTCGTTTACACCAGGATCCACATATAGTGCTCTTTCGCCTTTTTCATCCACAAAACCCATGACTGTTCCACTTCGTCCATGCTCTGCTATCGTTATGCCATTAATGTCAACTCCTTCTCTGCTAAAATCTTCAATCAGCATTTTGCCCTCTCTATCTTTAGCAACTTTTCCTATGAAACCCACCTTGTAGCCAAGTCTCGCTAAACCCACTATGGTGTTGGCTGATGAACCCCCACATGCTTCTTCAAGATCAATTATGAAGGTTTCTTCCTCTGCCTTGGCGATCTTGCCAACTTTAAATAATTTGTCTACATTGAGACCGCCAAATCCAATTGAATCAAAACGAGTCATTAGAACAGCTCACGTAAATAGATTTTATATCTACCTAGTTTTCCATCATAATTTCCGGCTGAGACCTTCACCACTCCATCAACGTTTAAGGCTGCTTCTATGCCCAATTTCATGGCTTTTTTAACCGTTTGCATAGAAATTCCATTGATCACTATTTCCGGAATGTAATTCACGTTTTCAGGCACTTTTGATGTGTAGCCTAGTTTCTCTTTTAAGGATGGACAGTATGGATGATTTGTTGTCGGCCCAATCGCTGGGAAACTTGTTTCTGGTTTGGAACCTGCGGAACAGATGTTGAAGGGTGTTATCACCCCTTCAATCTGGCCTATGACTTCTAGTGCTCTTTTCCCAGCATCCATCACGGCTTTCCTAGTTTCACACATGTACCAGAAGTTGCCGCCAGATATTCCATAGGCATAACCTATATAGCGCTCTACAATAAAGTCAGGCACCATAATTGGGATAATGATCATGCTACGTCCATAAAGCTGCTCTTCCCACTCAAATCCGTCTCCACAATGCCCAACGCTTTCCATCATATCTATGCTACCTTCAGCCTTCACAGATAAAGCATTAAAGACAGTAGTGAAAGGCTTAACAAGAATATCTTGACGGATTCGATAAGAGAGTTCTTTTTCAAAACGCCTGAGCAAATCTTTTATAGACTTTCCTTTGTCCAGTCCTTTCCAAAACTGCAGAACTGCACCCTTTCGCTTATCAGGTGTTTCATTTTTACTCAACCACTTTTCAATTCCACTGTCAAGCCTACCTATAACCCCTGACGGTGTCGCTGTGGCATCCCCAGCTGCCTCCATTAATGTTTCTTCATCATCTGCAGTAACAATAACTCGGCAGTAGAGTCCATCAAAAGCTTCGGCATATGTGTTTTCTATTCTAGCTTTCTCAACCATTTCTACCCCAGTTCCCCTATGGGTTCTCCTCTAACCTTTTTTCTAAATCTGCCACTTTTTTTCGCTAGAACTCCCATATTTTCGCTTGTTATTATTTTAACTTTGGGCAATTCTCTTGGATATAACTTGAAGAAACTATTTAATAGGACATGGTTAACCGAGCTTCTCTGAAGTCTTTTAAGGCTCCAGTTTTCCACTAAATTGATGATTTCTCGTTTTCCAAACCTGCAGAAAACATCTGCAATTATTGCGGTTACGATACTGTTTTCAGACAAAACTGCTATTTCAGCGTTTTTTATAGCGTATTGATTACCGTTAAATGAGATTGCTAATCCACCTTTTTTATGCACAAGTCTGAGGGCGTCCACATCTGTAATGCTGTCGCCAACATACATGATGCTTGAAATATCAATTCCTACTTGTTCAGCTATATCTGTGACCGCCTCAGCTTTTTCGCTGCCACCCACAGTATTAATCTCACGAAAGAAGTTTCCAGACTTCATGTTCGCTATCTCTTTCCAGAAAATCTCATCAAGCCGTCTAATTGTTTTCTGATATTTTTCTGAAAAATCGTTTAGGAGCTTTGAGCCTGAGGGTATTTCAACTTTGGACATTTGGGAGATTTCCCTTTCAAGCTCTCTTAATCGGTTTTTTTCTTCTTTTGCTATATCATATTTGTCAATGCTGATCTTTGTGCAGTAAGTGTTTTTGTATGGGAAGTTTATGGCCTGACATAGAGCTTCTATATAGTGGTTGTAGCTTGTGCTAACAATAAAGGTGTGAGCTAAGTCTTTCACATGTTGCAAGGTATTCTGTATATTTGAAATTAGGACGATGTTCTTTGCTGAGAACTTTCTCATTTTCTGATCTGTAACGTCATAAGCCTTTAGGAAGGGTATGATTAGTTTTAATGTGTCGCCGGCTTTGTAGTCTGGTCTTTTTAAGACGTCTGCAAGCACGTCATCGTATCTGCTTATAACTGTGAACAATCTGGCTCCGTTTGGGATGAAGTTGGATGTTAATTCGAAAGCATTGTCGTTTTTGGAAATTGGTCCTTCACAGTCTGAGACTATGGCTCTTTTCAATGCTTAGGTCGCCTCAGCTCTTTCATGTGTCTTATGCTCTTGTTCAAGTGCTTTTTGGAGGCTATGTCTGTTCTATGCCATAATGCTCCGCCTTTTATTGCGTTCAGACATTCCAAAGAGATTTGTCTGGCGGCTTCAATGCTTTCATCTATGCCTACTGCACATATAGTTCTGGATTTGAGAGCGTAAGTTTTGGTGTCACGGAGTTCCATAGAGGCTGGATAAACCCGGATTCTTTCATCGTATTTTTTAGTCAACTTATAAGCTTTGGTCAGATCAACAGGCTTGCCTATTTCTTCCTTGTTTACAAGAGTTGGATAGGTGGCCATATATCCGCCATAGTTTGGTGGAACCTTGTAGGTTACGACTGTTGCGGCACTTTCTAATTTAATTTGTCTTAGGTTTCCTTCTACGATTTTGAAGCAGATATCGACAAAATCATCTTTCAGAATCGGTAGAATGTTCTGTATCTCTGGGTCTCCTGGACGGCTGTTGTTTTCGAGGATTTTAGGGCCTTTCTCTGTGTGGATGAAGGCCAGATAGAAGGGCATTCCTCTTAGAGCCTTGTTATCTGTGGCTTTCCATTTTTCAAAAATCTTATTGACGATTTCTAGTTCCTTATTTCTGTCGGCATCAGTCATAAAAGGTAAGATGTCGCCAACATCCTTGTAGGAACCCATACCTCCAGTGTTTGGTCCTTTATCATCGTTGAAGGCTCGCTTGTAATCTCTAGTTTCTGGTAGCGGTGCTAAGTGTTTACCGTCACAGAAAGCTTGAAAGCTGGATTCTTCTCCTTCAATTTTTTCTTCTATTATGACTGCACCATGTTGGAAGTCTGCTAGGAAATGTTCGAAGAGTTGTTCACGGGTTGTAAAGTGGTCCCCCCATACGCCCACGCCTTTTCCAGCCGCTGGTCGATCTGGTTTAACAACGGCTTTGTTCTCAAGTTCATCCAGCCATCGATAAACAGCTTTTTTTGTGTTACACACGTTATTGTAGTCTTTCGGGTTGAAAATCTTGAATCGAGGGTTTACTTTTGGAACGATTTCTTGGAATAGCTGTCGCTGGGCAACTTTGCTTGTTTCTATGGCGTATTCTTTTGTGGGGCAGATCATTTGTATGTTTGTTCGGTCTTCGACTAATTCGCGTACTCCATCTATTATCGGTTTTTCTGGGCCTACTATACCAAAATCTATTTTGTTTTTGTTTGCTTCTGCAAATTTGCAGATGTCCTTAACATTCAAGTCTGGAATAACGTTATGCTTAACTGATTTTTTCATGTTAAAGGGATTTCGCTGCTTGTCTACGACGTATATTTCCACATCATAATTTATGCTACGTGTGAAAGCGTCAATCATTGCCACGGCTCTTGCACCATAAGAAACAACTAATATTCCTACCTTCTCCATATGCAACCCATCAACTACAAGAGTAGACATAAATCTAATTTTTTGCCACTATGTCTTTCCAACGGTTTCCACTATCTCATAAAGTCTTCCTTTTTCCTCATGGCCTTCCAAGAATCTTTTCTTCATTTCATCAGCTATTCTTTGGGCAAGTGGCGTTGGATATCTACCTGTTATGCATCCAAGGCACAGTTGATTCCAGTTAAAGCCTGTTGCATTTACAAATCCTTCCATCGACTGGTAGCACACAGCATCTGCCCCTATGATTTTTGCGATTTCTTCGGAACTATGTTTTGAACCGATTAGTTGACCGTATGTTGCCATGTCTATTCCATAGAAGCAGGGTCCGATTATACGTGGAAAAGTTATGAATAAATATACTTTTTTCGCTCCCATCTTGCGCAACTTTTCCACTATAACCTTTGTCGTATCTCCTCTGACAATGCTGTCGTCTGTAACTATTACGCGTTTTCCCTTAACTTTCCGTGACAAGATGTTGATTTTCTTATCGATTGTTGAATACCGTTCTCTATTAAGAAGGATGAAAGCCCTCTCTGTCACGTAACGGTGCCTACGGGATGCCCTTTCCCATTTTAAACCGGATTCTTCATGAACTCCTAAAGATGAGTCATCGCCGGTCTGCGGCAAGGAAAGAATAATGTCTGCATCCCTAACTATGTCCGGATTCTCTCTAGCTAGATTTCTTCCGAATTCTTCGCGGATTTCATAAACATATTTTTCGTCAAAACGTGAATCCGGCCTTGCGAAATATGCGAATTCAAAAGCACAGAAAGCTTTTCGTCTGCTACTCATTATTTTTTCTCTCTTGAATCCATCTTTGGAAACTGTTACGAGTTCACCAGGTTCCAGTTCAAAACCTCTTTCGAATCCATTTATGTCAAAGCCGACAGTTTCTGAAGAGAAGGCATATGTTGAGTGATCTTTACTGTGACCAGCGCACAAAGGTCTTATTCCCCAGGGATCTTTGAAGGCGAAAAATTCACCTTCTTCTGTTATACCAGTTACTGAAAAAGCTCCTTCAATTTTTTGCATGCACCTTTTGACCGCTGAGGCCAAATCTGCGCCTCTTACTGATTCGATTAAGAACTTGTGACAAATTAGATCTGCATCGCATTCATAAGAGAAACCTGGAAATTCCTTACTTATCATTTCTCTGAGTTCGAATGTGTTGACAACATTTCCATTGAAAGAAACACCAAGCTTCAAACCGTTCTTCAAGGCTGTGACTGGTTGTGTACCTGTTATCAATGATTTTTCATCTGTTTTTCCTGAGGTCGTATATCTAACGTTTCCGATGCCTATGTGTCCAGGCAGACGCCCAAACCACTCTTGAATTGCGTTTGTTTTTATTTTTGGTATCAAATCCAGATTTCTATAGACGTGAAATTTACCATTGCTATAGGTGAGAAAACCATGGGATTGATGTCCCCTATGATTTTGAGCTCTTAACCCCCAATATACGCAGGTAAATATAGGTTGTCTTTGGAAGTTTATTGCTCCGAATATCCCGCATGCGATCTTTAAATGCTCTCCCATGCTTCGCAATAAGAAACGGTTATTTATCAACTTTTATAACATTTTCAACTAAAAATTACGCTCACTTAACCAAAGCAGTGTGAACCATTGACTGGGGAAGACCGTTATCTTACTCTGCTTGAGGCTACTGTCAATTCTGCTCCTTCGATTATGTATATCCACCAGTCTAACGGCTTGAAAGAATCAGCGTAATAGACTACAAGCCTTGCTAAAGATCCTGTTGAAGCATTTTCTGGGACATTTCCGTCCCAAGTCAAAGTTTTTTTATGATGAGGACTAAGTGTCAAGTTCTTTGGTGTTCCGCTCCAAGTCCATGATTCAGCCTCAAAGGCTATATTAACAGACCATGTACCCTTGACTTCTCCAGTGTTTCTGAATCTAATTTCGACTATGAAATCCTCACAGGATATTTTATTGACTACGCCGCTACCATCGCATGCTAGACATGCCATAAATTGATCGTCTGAATCGAGAATGGAAAAACCAACTATTATAATTGAAGCAGCCAATGCAAGAGACAACAATGTAAACTTTTTCTTCATTTTTCTTCAAGAAAACAAATGGGGATAGTCACCTTTAACCATTCTGTAGAATACTTCTATAAAACAAAAATAGAGGATTAATCTTTGGATATACTTTTATTTACAATCTATAGGCAAAACCAATCAGTTTCTAAAGAATTTCAAGGTGTAAGCCGAAATCTGTCTCTTGGATAAAGTGTTACTTCTCTTATGTTCTTTCTCTGAGTAAGCATCATTGTCAGTCTTTCCAAGCCTACAGCCCACCCTGCGTGGGGTGGCATACCATAATCAAACACTTGCAAATGATATTTGAAGGAATCAGGTTTTAGATTCTTCTCTTTCAACCGTTTTATCAAGAGTTCCTTAGACGCTATCCTTGTTCCGCCGGAAGCAAGCTCTATCCAACTCCACATTAAGTCAAATCCCTCGCATTTTTCTGGTTTATCATCAAATGGCTTAATATAGAATGCTTTTGAATGTGTTGGCCAATCGGTTATAAAATAGAAGTATGGATAAATTTTGCCTAATACCCTGAAAGCTGGTGTCGGAATGTCTTCACCCCATGGAATCTCCACACCCTCACGTTTCAAATCTTGCAGTACCTCATCATATTTTAACCGTTCAAAGGGTACTTCTGGCACATCAACGTTGTGTCTTAGCTTAGCCAGCTCTCTCTCACATTTATCGTTGACAGCTATGCAAATGTACTGGACAACTTGCTCAAGTAACTGCATAACGTCATCAGCTCTGACAAAAGCCTGCTCAATGTCTATTGAAACAAACTCGCTTAAGTGGCGGCGTGTGTCCGATTCTTCCGCTCTAAAAAACGGACCCACTTCAAAAACTTTCTCGAAACTCATGATAAGCTCTTCTTTATACAGTTGCGGACTCTGAGCAAGATATGCTTTCCTATCAAAATATTCAACAGTGAAGAGTGCTGCCCCACCTTCTGTTGCTGAAGCAATAATGCGCGGAGTATGGACTTCTATGAACCCTCTTTTGAATAAAAAATCGCGTATTGCAGCTACAGCTATATGCTGGATCTTGAAGACAGCCACATTTTCCCCTTGGCAAAGATCCAATGCTCGTGCGTTCAGTCTAACATCTATATGTGCTGGTGTCTTTCCAGCGATGTCAATCGGCAGCTTAAGTGTAGCTGTAGTGAAAATCCTAATCTCTTTAGGTATTACTTCAACACCTCTCGACGTCATTTCAGTCTTCTTCACAATGCCTTTTACACCAAAGCTATATCTCTTCTGCAAAGCCTCAGATTTCAAAAGTACTTCACTGCTCACTTTTTTCCGTGGAATAGTGACCTGTATCGTTCCTTCCCTGTCCTGCAATATTATAAAGCGTATTCCACCCAAATCCCTTATCTCTTGAACCCAGCCGAAAATCATGACTTCTTGGCCATCAAGCTCTGGTTTAACATCAACAGAATAATGTGTTCTACGCCAAGCACCAATGGAGTCCAACTTCATGAGACCACGCTCAACTAATCTGCGAACTCTACACGTAGAGTCATGTTTCGAACTTTACGGGCAATCTCCTTTAAAGCCTTTACACTAAACGGTGGCTGCCTCCGCCGCTTCTTCAAAATAACCCTAGTTTCAGTTGTTCCATCAGGAAGCCAAATGGTATTTATTGTTACTATACTTAAAGGAGCAAATAAATCCTCCAAGAACTTCCGATCATCCGCCCTATATTCCAAGACACGAATAGCCTTACCAACTTCCTCCCCCAAGGCCTTAATGATTTTTCCTCCATATCCCAAAAGACGTGGGACATCACCTTCCCCCACAATTACAGCCAACGTTTTATCGACATTCACAGCCTTATGAAAACAAACGTTTTGAAGAGAAGGGTATTTTCCTTCTAAGGACAGAAGTAGGCGTGCGATTTTCAAGTCTAATTTACTTATCTCGCCAGACTCGACTTTCGTCAAACATTTTTGGCACAGTATCCCACTTTTTAGACAGAAGCTACACAGCGTAGTTTTCACCTAGAAAAGCAACCTCCATAAATAAAGGAGGGGCGGCGGAGCTTTGGGAGTATAAGTAGAATTAACGTCTATGGTTCCAGCGTTATCTCAATTGTACTGACGTTTGAAGGCGTGCCACCCTCTTCTCTGGGTGCCATCTGCTCAGTTCCAATGCCGATCTTTTTGACTTTAACGTCTGGTAGGAATCGGCGTCTGACAACTTCAACAACATCAACTGCTCGGCTGATTGACCTTCCCCTCGCCTTAACATTCACTTCTTCTGCTCCGCCGTGAAAGAGGGTTATGCAAGCCAGTACATAGTTCATTACTGGCTTTCTCCCGATCAACACTGAATTGCTTTCAGACATTTATACCGCCTCACTCCTTGTTTTCACTTTTTCTATGGCTTCATAACGATTTTTGTACTTAAATAAATAAGTTACGGTTTTAAGTTCTATCCAAAAAATTATGACGCCAAAGTCAAAAGTTTATGTTACATTCGTCTTTACTAAATGCTTAAATAATCTACACTATTGTAAAACTTCAACCTAACCAAAAAGCATTAGAGAGGGAAGTTGCTTGGAGAATCTCACTAGACGATCAATGCAAATACTCCAAATATTATACAAAAAAGGCAATGCTACAAATACATACTCCTTACACATGAAACAGGATGACCTAGCGAAACAACTCGGTATAAGCAGACAAGCACTAAATGTTCACCTACGAAAACTCAGAGATCAAAAATATATAAGAACGGGCAGAGGATTCATCGATGTAACAGAAAAAGGATTAACGGTACTCGGAATATCCTCAATCCTAGCATTCGTATTCGTCAAAGTATTCCCCCACAAAAGAGGCAAAGTTTACAAGAAAATCGAGGAACTGACAATCAAAAGAGCATTCAGGGTCACAGGCGATGCTGACGCTCTTATAATGGTTGAGAGAGACAAACTCGACGAAATTCTAAGTAAACTCTCTTCCATCGACGGCGTGAAGGATACAAAATCCTATGTCACCATAGAACCGATAAAATAGGAGAAAAATACAATGAAGCTTTTCGAATACGAAGCAAAATGCATACTCGCAAAATATGGAATTCCAACACCTGTAGGCGGATTGGCAAAAAATATGAGTGACGTCCGCAGAATCGCAGCCAAATTAAGACCTCCCTTCGCCATAAAAGCACAAGTACTGATAGCTGGGAGAGGAAAAGCAGGGGGCATACTTTTTGCTGGGTCAGTTGCAGAAGCGGAAAAAGCTGCAAAAAAACTGTTAAACAAGAAAATAAAGAATATACTAACTAGGAGCGTGTGGATTGAGGAGAAAATACGAATAAAGAAGGAACTTTATCTCGGCATAACAATTGACAGATCTAACCGAAGTTATGTCGCAATTGCTTCAGCAGTTGGTGGAATGGAAGTAGAAGAAATAGTTGCAGAAGCTCCAGAAAAAGTCATAAAATTTATGGTAAATCCTCAGCATGGTTTCCATTCTTATCACGGGCGTGAGATTGCAAGAAAAATGAGATATTCTGGTAGGCAACTTTCAACTCTAGGCAAGATTTTTGAGATTTTATATCGTACTGGCATGGAATACGATGCAGAATTAATTGAGGTGAATCCTCTAGCAGAAACTTTTAATGGAAAATTCGTTGCAGTAGACGCACGTATAATAATAGACGACAATGCCCTATTCCGCCACCAAAAATACAAAAGCAGGCTTCCAGAAAGCGAGTTGTCATTGCAAGAACTAGAAGCTGAAAAGAATGGTTTGGCCTACGTTGAACTCGATGGAGACATAGGTGTCGTAGGCAATGGAGCAGGCCTCGTAATGGCAACATTAGATACCATCCGGTATTATGGTGGAAAACCGGCAAATTTTCTGGATGTCGGAGGCGGGGCAACATCGGAAAAAATCGCTGCATCACTTGAAATTGTCCTTTCAACCCCAAACATCAAAGCACTTTTCATTAACATTTTAGGTGGAATCACCCGCTGTGATGAAGTTGCACAAGGAATCTTGAAAGTGAAGCAAAAGATGAAAGAGAAAAAACCTATGGTTATTAGGCTTATGGGTACAAACGAGGAAGAAGGAAAAAAAATATTGACAAATGCTGGAATACCCGTGCTGGAAAGCATGGAAGAAGCTGGGAAAAAAATTGTTGAAATATCTAAACAAGAAGGTGAAAACTAAATTGGGAATACTGATCGACAAAGACACGCATGTAATCGTTCAAGGCATAACTGGAACTCAAGGAAGTTTTCACACTAGGTTAATGCGGGAATACGGGACAAGAATCGTTGGTGGAGTAACTCCTGGGAAGGGCGGAGCCAAAATCTATGGTATACCCGTGTATGACACTGTTGAAGCAGCTGTAGAAAAACATCCAGTAAACGCTTCAATAATTTTTGTGCCGGCTCCATTCGCTTCAGAAGCCGCTCTGGAAGCCCTAGAAAACGGAATAAAAACCATTGCAATAATAACAGAGCACATTCCAATAAAAGACGCAGTTAACGTAATGACATATGCCAAACAAGTCAATGCAGTAATCATAGGACCCAACACTCCTGGAATAATAACTCCCAAGGAATGCAAACTTGGAATAATGCCAGTTCACATCTTTGAATCAGGATGCATAGGCATGGTTTCCAGAAGTGGAACACTTACATATGAAATAGCAGCAAACCTAGTAAAAAGCGACTTAGGTCAATCTACATGTATCGGTCTAGGAGGAGATCCAGTAACAGGTTTAGGCTTTATAGACGTGTTGGAAAGGTTTGAGGAAGATCCTAAAACAGAGGCAATAGTTTTGATAGGAGAAATAGGAGGCAATTTAGAAGAGTTAGCAGCAAAATACATCATGAAAGAAAGGTATCCCAAACCTGTTGTGGCTTATATAGCTGGACGTTCAGCTCCACCCGGTAAACGTATGGGGCATGCTGGCGCAATTATTATGGGCAAAACAGGAACAGCTGAAGGAAAAATTGAAGCTTTGAGAAATGCAGGTGTGAAAGTAGCTGAAAAACCCAGCGATGTGTCAAAGATATTAACAGGACTTGTTGATATCTAAAACAATATTTGAATCGGTTTTAGAATCATTGTGATAAGTGAAAATCAAAAAATGGAGATTTGGACTGAAAGAGCCTCGCATGACAATTGCTAGATTAGTCAATGTTACTGAAACAAGAGATGTAAGGAGATTGTTTTTTTAGTATACAATGCGACGCCGAAGTGACTAGTCAACAACAAAAAGTATATTTGACAGTAAAATATCTCAGTTGTAATCATAACAGAAGGATAAGCAAATGCCAGTGATGGATCCTCTCAAAAAAGCAATTGCCCAGAAGCATAGACTTTACATGAAAATCTGCCGAGAATGCGGCGCAAGAAATGCCCCGAACGCTGTGAAATGCAGAAAATGTCGAAGCAAAAACCTACGCTGGAAGAAAAGAGAACTCGTGAAGTAATTTCAATTGCTCTGAATACTATTAATAGTTTTCAAGTAGATTAGAGTTGCATCACTTGCAACGGCTACGTTAAATCCAACAATTCGAAATATCCAAAACAACTCTTCTTACATTCGTTGATCTCCACCAGGAAGAAAGGACATGAGAAAGAGAAATGGAAAGTAAATCCCACTGACATTATTGTTGCCCTTCTTTCTATCATAAGATCGACACGCGTGCGCAGCAACCAACAATTTCTTTTCTTATTAGAGAATACCTAATAAAGTCTCGATGTTGAAAGAAGTGTTGGCACAACCATTTTTCACTAGTGGAACAGCTTGGCCTACTATGCCCATACTTTTCAGTATTCCTCCACCCAGCTTTATTTCCTCACCACAAGAAACTCCCACGACGCCTTCATAGTGCTTCGCCTTTAAAATTTTTGGAATACAAGAACCTCCAGGCAAAATGTAGACATCATAACCCTTCTTTTCAGCAAAGGACACCGCATGATTGATCAAACAGTCAGTAGAACAATGAGCGCATACGTATGATGGAATGTCTGGATCAAACATAGCCTTACAACGATTATCCATGTACTTCCTAGAACAATGCGGCAGAAAAAGTGCTCGTTTCCTTGTTTGCGCAAACCTTTCTCTCTCCAAGAGATTTCTACCCTGTATCTCTACCAGATCTTCAAGAAGAAGTACAGCGTCAGAAAAATTAAGACCTGTTGCCTCTTGAATCTTAAATCTTCTTATAATTTCATGAACAGTCCTGCTGACTTTCTTATGCATACGCTGTCGATAACTAACCTTAGCAAGCTCTTTGAAGAAGAAACGCGGAATCTTTGAAAGGTCGAAAGTGAATTCATATGGCATAACTATTGATAAGGAAAACAAACCTTTAAAATTAACTATTACTATATGAATAAACGCCGAAAAATAAGATGCATAGAAGCTAAGGAGAAATTTAGGTTTGGGTCTACTTGACAAATTCAGACGGAAAAAGAAGGAGGAAAAGAAAATCAATGTTGAATCTGAAAAATCCTCGACAGAACTTGAGGAGTTTTTGGGAGGTGACCCAGAAACCTATAAAGCATTGTCAAACACGCTGTTTCTTGACCCTAGAAAGATTGGCGAGTCAATGGATGAAGCCGTTAAAGAAGCACAGAAATCTGAAAAAGCCCAAGATTTTGTAAAAGCTAAGGTGTGGTATGAAATTGCAGGAGGCCTAGCGATTTACGAAGGAGATGCAAAAAAGGTTAAACAATACTTTGGCAAATGTAAGGAAATTTCACCGGAAACAGAATATCCAATTTTGAAAAAACCGGAAGAGGCTATAGCTAAGGCTAAGGAGTACTACAAGAAATATCTACAAGACTAGTTCTGAATCTGAATACGTGTAGTTGCAAATTAATTGGTTTTAATGTTTTTCTTTTTCTTCTGTATAGCCTAGGAGTTCTCTTAGGGATTCTACTTCTTCTCGTAGCATGTTTACTTCGCCTTCGAGTGCGTTGACTTTT
>Ga0209427_10003323_pt1 | contig 18917 bp, 13 predicted proteins | sample DeeMarSWOR136_30_FD_187465 | JGI IMG/M metagenome (GOLD analysis project Ga0209427, IMG submission 187465) | Marine sediment microbial communities from White Oak River estuary, North Carolina - WOR-1-36_30 (SPAdes) (version 2) | ecosystem: Environmental > Aquatic > Marine > Intertidal zone >...
ATGCTCAATACCTTCAGTCTCTTCATTAGACCTAACTTAAAGATCGTAAGTATAGAGGACACACAAGAAATTCGATTACCTCACGAGAATTGGCAGATGATGGTCACCAGACAGGGATTAGATTCTGGATCTGGAGCTATTGGGGAGCAAGGCCGCGGCGCCATAAGCATGTTTAACCTGTTAAGGGCTGCCTTCAGGCAGAGACCTGACTATATTATAGTTGGTGAGATCAGAGGAGAGGAAGCTTACGCATTATTTCAAGCCATGTCCACAGGACATCTTGGTTTAACTACAATTCATGCTGAAAATGTTCAGGGAGTTCTTCATCGACTAACAACCAAACCAATGGATATTCCCCGTACATTGGTTGAGAACCTAGACGCAATCGCAATTGTCCGAAGGATGGTAATAAATAATGTTTCAATAAGGAGAACGGTAGCAGTAGCTGAGATGATTGGAGGAGATAAAAAAGACGAAAGATTCAAGTTCCGTACAATATGGAGATGGGACGCAAACAAAGACATCTACAAAAAAGTCTGCAAGAGCTACTTGCTAGAAGAAATCGCAAGCCAATGGGGCTACTCTACAAAAGAGATCAACCAAGAATTGAAAAAGAGAAAAGTCATTCTTGATTATCTTGTTCGAAAACACATTCGCACATATGAAAAAGTGTCCAAAATTTTGTTAGATTATTTCGCCAATCCCGATGCCGTCTACCGAAAAGCAAAGGTGAGCTGAAAATTGAAATTTTGGATATTTACCTATACTGGAGACTGCAATAAGCAACATATCAACTCACATGAAAGAACAGAACAGAGAGGAAAATAAAAACATGCTTAAACTGAAAGACCTGTATAAAAGAAAACAGTTCAAAGTGGCTGCTGGAATAGCACTTTTGCTCTTGGTCCTTGGGGTCAGTTTTTGGGGGTATTCGGTGACTGCGATTCATGAGCGTGAGCAAATGCTGATGAGCGGTACCTTGACCCTCGAAGAGATGTGGCGTTATGAGGGCTCCCTTAGTTGGTGGAGAAACACTTACAATACATTCTTTCTTCCCTTGAGTGTGGTTTTAGTGGCTTTCAGTATTATTGTATTAGTGTCACAACCCCTCATAACTAGAGTACATCAAAAGCATGCTCCTAAATCCTCAGCAGACAATGTTAAACCATCTTCTGATAAGAATTCTAAACGACTAAAGATTGAACCTTGGATTTACGCCTACAGACTTTTTGGAAAGAGAATAAAACGACTTCTTCCCCATTTCAAGGATCTTCACATTGAACTAAAGAAAGCAGGAGTTAACATTGCTTTTCCAGCCTATTTGTCTTTTATGATGCTGGCTGCAATAATAGCATTCATTGTACCTATTGCGCTTCTGCCTTTGTTATTGTCAACAATTTTTGGCACAAATTATTTTAATTTAGGGAATTTTTCCCTCAGCTTAATGTTGGCAGCTTTATCTGCCGTCTTCACTTTGATACTAATTTACGTTTACCCCGGGATTAAAAGCAGCAACAGAAGAATCCCAATCGAAACAAACCTTCCTTATATCTCAAGTTTCCTAACTCTGCTTTCCAGTTCCAATGTACCTCCCAGAACGATCTTTAGATCCGTGGCCAAAATCGATACTCTCAAAGAGGTCCGACAAGACTTTAGCAACATTGTTAGAGATGTAGAAATCTTTGGACAAGATTTGTTGACTTCGATAACGGAAAATGTGAAATATATTCCAAGTAAGAAACTCAAAGAGATTTTATCAGGATACGTGGCAACCGTCAAAACTGGCGGGGATACAACAGAATACCTTCGAATATCCACTGAGAACATAATGAAAGAGAGAATGGTTAAGCTAGACCTAATGTTGGAGTCTCTGTCAGCTATGGCTGAGATATACATAATGGTTTTGGTGGCAATGCCTCTGCTCTTTGTTGTATTGTTTGCTACTCTAGGAACCTTAGGGCAAGGAGGCACTATGAATCCCGCATTCTTGCTCTACCTTTTGACATATGTCGGTATACCGATCATAGCCTCAATATTAACAGTCGTTGTATCAACCTTCAACGTGAGCTGAGAAAATTGAAGATAACAAGAAGAACTCTCAAGAGAATCGCGATTGTATCTTCAATTCTAGCTATCGCTATCTTCGTTGTTTCCTTATTCCTCTATGGCACATCTCCACATATGGATTATATCATTATATTGATTTTCAGCGTTGGAGTAGCGCCCCCAAGCTTTGCTGGAATCTTCCACAGCAGATGGAAAAAAAAGATTGAAACAGCAATTCCAGAGTTTTTAAGGGATTTAGGCACTTCATTGAAAACAGGTATGCCCATACATTCAGCCATTGAACACACATCTAAACGGGAATATGGACCATTAACAAAAGAACTGAAATTACTCGTAGTTCACATGAGTTGGGGTATGAATTTCGAAGAAGCCCTAGCAAAACTCAGTGAAAGAGTTGATTTGCCCCTAATAGAGAAGGCAACTGTCCTGATTCTAGAAGCAGGCAGGCATGGAGGAGACCTGTCTGAAATTTTTGACTCAACCGCTAGCTACGTTGAAAACGTTAACAATTGGAGTTTACGCAGGAAAATGCAAACTTTACCATACGTTGCCATATTCTATTTTTCAGTCATCCTCTTCCTCTTCATCATCATTCTAGTTTCAACAATGATATTTACTCCTATAAGTGAATTAGCTGAAAGCGGCGTTCCCCTTCTTAGACCTGTACTAAATCAATTACAAACCAGAAGAGTCTTTCTGCACACTGCTCTGTTGGAATCCTTTTTTGGAGGTATTCTAGCAGGGAAAATCAACGAAGATTCGTTCTTGGGAGGTTTGAAACACGCCATGATTTTGGCAATAGCCTCAGGTCTAGCCTTTTTTTTCTTCTTCTAGACATCTCTTTTCCCAGTTTAAATGTGTTCGTTGAGAAATAAATGATAGATCATACAAGGGCTCCTGAGCGATTCAAATGGAGGATAGTGTGCAAAGTGGCATTTAAAGGATGGCGCAAACGTATCTTTAAAAAAAACAAGCAAAAAGAGACGCCTGAAGGTCCTGAATCTGCGGAAGAAGAAAAGAAGCCCATAAAGCTGACTTTCAAGGAAGTTGGCAGACTAAAACTGCCTACAACAGACGCTGAAGAAGAACTTGAACTGAAACGAAATGAAGCATATATTGAGCCCCCCGTGCAAAGGCTTCTGCGAATACTTTTACAGAAAGGCAGAAAAAACACAATGATTCCCAATTTTGATCCGGTGCTCGGATTTCGATACAAAATCGCCGAATCTGCCTTTGAAAATGATGTTAAACCGGAAGAGATTGAAATCTTTCTAGAAAGGCTAAGTCATCTCCAAATTCTCAAGAAAGATTTTTTTGACACCGTCTCAGCATGTCCCTTATGCAATTCTGTCTTACTAACCCTCCACTTTGAATGCCCTAAATGTTCAAGCCGCCATATTGTCAAGACAGGATTGACTGAACACATTCCATGTGGAAACATCGATGAAAAAGGCAAGTTCACCCAGGGAAACTCGCAGCCTACATGCCCAAAATGTGGTGCCCTTCTAGTTAAGAACGAGTATAGAGACATGGGTCTTTGGTATGTCTGTAGAGCATGCAAAGAAAGATTTGAACACCCTAATTTAGATCTGGTCTGCCGCAGATGCGAAAACCATTTTACTGTTCGAAACGCAACTATTCGAGACATAGCCAAGTACGCTCTTGATTGGGAGAAGGAAGAGGAGATTCGACAAAACGTCACCAGCCTAGGAAGCATCAGTTTAATACTAAACGAACTTGGTTTTACAGTGGAAACGCCCGCTATGATTATTGGAGAAAAAAGCGGTATTCAACACAGATTCAGTCTCGTAGCTAAGAAAAAAATTGGGGGACAAGAAAAACTTTTGGTTGTCGACCATGCTGTTGGAGATAATGAGATAGGTGCAGCTCCGTTGATAGTCTTTAATTACAAAATTTCAGATGTATCTGTTGATTTACCAATTTTTATTGCTTTCCCAAAGTTGAACGAAACCGCGAAAAAGATAGCCCACGGTCAAAGAATATTGGTTATTGAAGGGCTGCCAGAGGAAAAGGAACAATTAACCAAAATCTCTGAAGATATCCAAAAAAGACTAAAAGAAAAAAGTGTTAGAGACCGTATTGCCATGGAATCGGCAGAGACACAATTGGTACACCAATGGATCTTCCGAAAAGGCAAGAAGATTGATGTTTGGAGAAATCTTGAAGGGAAATTTGTGAAGTACACCTATGAAACGCAAGAAAGCAGTGAACATTCTAAATAAGTTCTGTGCGAGCGCTTTCGTGATATTATTCTTTTAAATTCTCCCCCTCATCTACAATGTGCGCAATTCAATTTTGCAAAGTTTTTGAAATCAGCTAACATAGATTATTGTTGTAATTCGAGTTACGCATGCGCGTTAAGACTAAAGAACATTCTTGAAATTATAGTTTTTTCTTTTGCAGTTTATACGTTCACAACCAAGATTTTGTCTTTCGTTTAGATTCATCACAATTACTCCCGTTGATGCTAATGCGCGCACTGCGGGTGCAACAATAATTATAAATATTCATTTATTGAATTCTATAAGAATTGTATTAGAGGGGAATTAGATGTACGAAAGTAGAGGAAATTTTTTCTATGTGATTATTTGCGCGCGCAAAACGGAGGTAAGAAAATGAATAAATCCAAAATCACGATTGGTGCCTTAATATTTTTATTAGTTTTAGTTCCTGTTTTTCAAGTTAAAGCTTCAATTTCTGTTGCCTTCATTTATTCTACGGATCTTACTTCTGCAGAAAGCTACGCGTCCTTGTTGACAGCAAATGGCATGACCGTTGATTTGGTGCCTAGTTCAGATGCTGCAACTTGGGATTACAGTGGCTATGGATTAATTATTATAGGCGCCGAAACAGGAAACAGTTATTTGTGGGAACCTGAGGCTGCAGTTTCAGCAATAGATGGAACCGGCAAATCCATACTAGGACTGGGATATGGCGGCTCCTCCTTCTTTAGCGTGCTTGATCTATACATTTATTGGGGGAATGGGTGGGTCGGAAGTAAAAATTCCTTATATGTTGTCGATGTTGGCCATCAGATTTTTCACTCTCCCAACGAAATCAGTATACCGTCTGATAGAATAATTGAACTCTATGGTACAACAGGTTACATAGGTATCTATATGCCATCTCCTGTTGCAGGTGTTACTCCTTTAGGTCGCGAAACAGATGATCTTAACCATTATCCTTTGATACAGCAGGACGGTCGTTATGTTTTATGGGGATTCAACAACTCTCCTGAAGGTATGACCCAGACAGGAAAAGATCTGTTCGTCAACATTGTCTCATGGCTAGCGCTACACAATCCTAGTGCCTCTTTCACCTATTCACCTGAGTCTCCAGAAGAGGGAAAAACAGTAACCTTTGATGCCTCAGGAAGCAGTGACACTGACGGCACAATCGTTAGTTATTCATGGGACTTTGGAGACGAAAACACAGCAACAGGAGAGACTACAACTCACTCCTACGCGTCGGCTGGCACTTATGGTGTCACGTTAACTGTCGCAGATAATGACGACTTAACAGGCACAGCCACAAAAGAGATAACCGTCAAGACCACCGGCCCGATAGAGATCGACGATGAACCTCCAGTTGCAAACGCGGGATCTGATATGACTGTTAAGGCTGGATCAAAAGTGACCTTCAGCGCCGCTGGTTCCAGTGACAACGTGGGCATCGACAGCTACGAATGGAACTTTGGCGACGGAAACACAGGAACCGGAGTAACCACCAGTCACACTTACGGAACTGAAGGCAATTACATCGTTACTTTGGCGGTAACAGATGCGGCTGGAAACTCCAATACGGTCACGATTGTGATAACTGTTGAGGAGAGGGCAACGGCTGGATTTCCCTATTGGATTATCATTCCCATCATCATAGCTGTAATCGTAGCTGCTGTAGTTATTTGGTATTTCCTCAAGAAGAGGAAGCCTAAAGAGAAGGTGCCTAAACCTGTCAAACTCAGAATTACTGCTGAGCCTACTGAGATTTTGGCTGATGGAAAGACGAAATCTGCAATAACTGTAGAATTGCTAGACAAAGAGGGAAAGCCAGTGCCGGCTTTGGCAAACACCGAGATAAAACTCATTACAACAAAGGGAAAGATAGAACAGCCTGTAGTAAAAATCCCAAGAGGAAAAGAGTTAGAAAAGACTCTTCTGGTATCCCCGAAAGAAGCAGGAACAGCAACCTTGTCAGCCAAGGTAGAGGATTTAGAAAGTACAAGCATAACAGTAACTTTCATGGAAAAGAAACGGTATTGCATGCATTGCGGCACCAAAATGGCTTTTGTAGCCAAGCGTTGCCCCGAATGCGGTAAGAGCCCCCCAGCTGGAGTGGACACAAAAGCATGCAAGAACTGTGAAGCTGTGATACCGGTTGTTGCAAATTTCTGCCCTGAATGCGGCGCAAGCCAACCTAAAAACGAGTAAAACTTGTGTGCAAAACCGTAACTAAGCAGGGCGGAAAGGTTGTTGCTATCGACATACACACAATCATGGTACCAACTCCCTGAGGACCACTTCCTGCCTCCTCGCGCTATCCGTATTTGTTCAAGGGAATAATCGCCACAAGTTTTATTTAAAATAAAAGATAGTAAAATATCTAGAATTAAAATGAAAAACCAAATTCCAATAATTGGATGCGTGTTAATATATCTTGCTATTGCACTTATCCCTATTGCCTTAAGCGCAGAATCCATCTCAAAACCGAATGTTTCTCCTCCTGAAAATTGGTATCTAGAATCGGAGAGCCCTTATCCACAAGAAGGTGGACAATACGACCCTCAAGGAGCTGGATTGCTCACATACGAGGATGGAGTAGACTATGATTTTGTTATGATTTTTTACGAGAAGGCACCAACTTACACATTGACAGCGGCTGCTCTAGAGACAAAAGCTACTACGAATTTCTTAAATTATCACGAAGAGTATACGCTAGACAATTCAGGAACCTTGACTCTCGGTGGTTCACCCGCAGGTTATGCAATCGGTTATGATTCTGAATCTGACTGTAATCGCCTAGAAGTGACGCTTGTCAAGAACGATGTATATATGAGCATATACGCTTATTACGATGCAACAACTGAAGACGAGGATCAAGTTCTCGCTTTGCTAAACAGCATTTCAGTTAAAGAATCCAACGGCATACCATGGCTCCTCATCATAGTTCCAATCGTAGTTGCGATAGCGGTCATCGCAGTTGTTGTTATAATTCTTTTAAGAAGACGAAAAAAACCAGCTAAACCAATTACAACTACACCAAAGCCACAGCCCCCAGAGGACAAGAGGTTTTGCATGGAATGTGGCAACAGACTGTCTGCTAAAGGATTTTATTGTAACAATTGCGGATCGTCTGCCCGAAATTTCGGGGGACCAAAGACTAAGACTTGTCACTGCGGAACAGTAATACCTGCTACAGCAAAATTCTGTAGTGCATGTGGAGCGAAGCAAGCACCGACTTAAGGTGAAAACTGTGGGAAAACCCGCAGCCAAGCAGGGCGACAAGATTGTCGGTACCGACATTCATATCCTAATGATTCCTGCGGCTGCTGGAGTACCTGTGCCTACACCAACACCTATGCCCTTTAACGGAATGTTAACTAGCGGACTTAGTACTGACGTGTTTATTGAAGGCAAACCCGCGGCGATGGTGCAGAGCGGAGCAGTAAACATGCCACCCCACATCCCAGCTGGGGGACCCTTCCAGAAGCCACCCTCAAACCAAGGAAAAATCATGATTGGAAGCATGGGAGTTTTCATAAACGGGAAACCAGCCGCCAGACAGGGAGACACAGCTATGACATGCAATGACCCAGTTGACGCTCCGATGGGAACAGTTATGGCTGTAGGAACAGTGTTCATAGGAGAAACAGGAGCAGGGGCACCTGTAGCGCCTCCACCTCCACAACCAACTGAAAAGAAACTATTGAAGGCAGATTTTGGGCAACCAGGCAAGATCATCGAAGCCCGTTGGGAGAAGAACAAGGTCAAGTGCGGCGACACGGTAAAGATGATTGTTGATGTGAAAGATTTTGATGATGGAACTCCCGCTCGATTCATCATCTGGGAAGAGGATGTTGATGGAGAGAACGACTTCATCGATCAGGTTGAGGGAAAAGTTCAAGGAAACAAGATTGAGGCAGATTGGGTCTATTCGCCTGAGAAGGTGGAGGAGGACCTAAAGGAAGTAGAAGAAGAAGAAGAGGAAGGACAACCGGAGTACTTCTTTGCTGTGGACAGCGAAGGAGAAGAAGCAAGGTCAGGAATCTTGACGTTCACCTACCCCCTAGACATCTACTTGGAGGACGAAGATCAAAATCCCTTGGACGAGGTAGAATACAAAATAACCTTTTCGGATGGAACTGAGAAGAAGGGAAAGTTCAAAAAAGGTCACGCCAAAATAGAAGACGCACCCTACGGAAGATTCAGTTTGGAAGTTGACGGATACGATCTTATCTTCAAAAAGCGTCGGTGAGAAAAGTCTATTAATTGTTGTCAACTATCCAGATAACAAGGGTCTGAAATGGGTGATTCAGTCAAAGGGAAGCATGCATTCAACCCTAGCAAATGTATAGAAACGTACAACTGTGAAGCAAAAACAATAAAACATGTTCCCGCGATAATCTTATATCCTGCTCTAGTAACACCAGCCGTACTTACCAAAAACGATGACCTCGAAATATTACTTCTGGGAAAGAATGACCAAGATATAACAGAAAAAAATGTTGCCGAACAGTTGAAGATTGTAAAAGGGTTGGACCCAAATAAATGTTATACAAAGACCGCTCTTCCGCGCGACTTGATCACTAATACCGGAAAGGGAACACTGAATGACGACATCATCAAAACGGTCAAAAAAGATAAAAAAGGCACATTTAAAGGCATGTTGGACACGAGAGTCTTGGATTTATTTCAGAAGTACGGATATACAAAATATTATTGTTTTCAGATAACCAACAAAGACTTGTTTAAGGCCGATTCAGGTAGCAACCGAAATCTTTACAATTTGATCTGGTTTTGTGACCCTCAACTTATGGAAGGCTGGACAAGTGACAACGGCATGGAATGGAAAGAAGCCTCAAAATCCGGTGATAAAAAATCATTACGTCTTTATACTCCGCAAAAAAAATCTGATCCCCAGGTCAATATAATAGCTAAAATTGGGTCAGGAAATACAAAGATTTTCCCAAATGAGATCCATGATCGCCTCATTATTGAAGGTGTGTTAGATAGAATGAATGGAGATAAGATAAGGGAGGAAGGAAAATATTGTTTCAAGGGCGGCATCCCACCATCTGGTACCAAACTGAATGATCCCCTGCAGTCGTACCATCCGGTGTTTTATTTCAGTAATCTGGAATATGCCAACATAGCACATGTCTCTGATGTGCATTTGTGCGCACGACAGCACTTGATGGCCAACAGCGAGGCTCGCGTCATCGAATATGGGGAAAAGCGAGAGGGGAAGTATGAAGAGTTAGATCTCAATATTAGCCCGAAAATCGGTAACATGGTCAATATTAACTTGGAGAACTTCCAATATCTCCTCAACGAGGTTGGAAAGGATAAAACAATTCATGTACTTTTGATTGGTGGTGATCTAATTGATTATATCAAAAGTCTATATGATGCTAAAGGTTCCGGTGGTAATGCCAATAGACGTATTTCAGAAATTTGGGATATACTTGAGCTTGATGATAAATACGAAAATAATTATCAAGACTTTGTTGATTATATTTCTTTGTACTCGATTTTAGTAAGCTTCTACAGAGCCTACAAAAAGCCCATCTTTATCGTAAACGGCAACCACGATGCTTACTATTGTCCGTATGGCATCTCGCCTCGTGTTATTTTTGAGTTGAAGAAGGCCAACGAAGGCATTCCGGCCGATCACAACTTGACACAGTACGAAGCCATCCTGATATTTGGGGAAACCTACCATGAGGTCAAGAAAAAAACTAATTTTGTTCCCGCTAACTTAGAATGGTTCTATTCTGTGCTCACTCCTTTCTCTGATTTTGCCGTTCACCTGCCTAAACAAGTCCTAGTTGGATTGGCGTGGGGAGATAAAGAAGATGTAGTCGGTGTCGTGAATGATGTAAGCCAAGGTTTTTGGGGACATCTTCCCAGATCTGACCAAGCTGTATCCAACAGGCAGAAGCGTTTCTTTGAAGACGTACTAAACAACAAGGTAAAAAGAAAGGTTATTCTGGCAAGCCACTTCACCTTTGTTAGTTATGCTGATAGTATCCCGATGTACCCACTGCATGAAGGCGACGTGGAATATGATTGGAGCTGGGACGCCTCTCAATATGACATGGGAACCTTCGAGACTAATCGAAAGCCATTTTATGAGTATCATCTAGCGGAACATCGAGATGTGCAGTGTATTCTTACAGGTCACGCGCACCGGAAGGGTCTTTACATCATCGACCGTATTGATAAAAGTGGAGAAAATTCTGTAAAGACTAAATTCTATGAGTTTGCCCATTTTTCTAAAACAAATTCGAGCAAGAGATATCCAGTGATCATAGTTTCTGATTCAGCTGGTCCTATACCAAGGTTCAACAAAACCGGCGAATTCTTTGGATGGGGTAGCGATAGACCTTCTGGAACAAAGCTGGTCTTTGCAAAAGATGGTTCGATTAGCTCCATTCAAACGATACAAATGGACTGCGACAAGTGCAAGCGAGGGTTTCCGGGCTGCACGAGGTGCAAACCTAGGTTTGCAGTAGCATTAGATTACATGGATTTAATAGCAGAAAAAAAAGTAATAGAGACGTTTATGTACACATTTGGTCGTGAAGACGAAGATAAACTAAAATCTTACAATTTCAATTTTGTATTAAATCCTGACATCGAGAAGCTTGTTTACGTAGATAAAATTATTTTGTATTCATACAAGTCTGGCTCGTGGAACAAATTGAATTTGAACTTCGACAGTGATACTGGACGTTGGAGAGTTCATGATGTTAAGACATTTAGAGAGTGGTTTACGTCTGATAAGGCGAAGGTCTTCGTGGCTATCAAGTTTAGAATGAAACAAAAAATGAAGAGTATTCTTCACCAGTATAATTTCGATAGTTATTGGTGTTTCCCAGTAAAGATTAAGACAGGTTTTGCACCTGCCATGAAGTATTACAACATCGTTAGAGATGGGGGTCTGGCGGAGATTCCTGAATTTAAGTGGATAAAGAAAGAATTTGCTAAATATGCATAAGATCACATCGACTCGCGCATTCGCGCGCATTGCTGTTATGAAAAGGCTAATAGCCTAGTTTCAAACACCGACAGTGAATGGGTTCAAATAAATGTCCAAGTCAGCTGAGGGAATAGTTGAGAATGCAGCTACCTTTACAGGTGTGGTGCGTGCGCAATTCATTACAATTCTTTTAGTTAACAAATCAAACGAACCAATCCCCAACTTCAAATGCAAAGTAGAGTTCCAAGATGGCCAGACAATAGAGGGCAAAAGCAACTCTGAGGGTATCCTCAAGGTCCCCAAAAAAGCAGGGGGAGAAATCAAACTGCTGGAAGAAGAGGAACCGCCCACAAAAAGTAAGAGTCCAACGTAGAGGAATGTTAGTATGCTAAAAGTGAAACAAATCTTCGTTGAAAGAAGAAACAAAGACAGCTGCAAAACCCAGAGAGAAGCCCACAAAATCATCGTTGAGGACCAAACCCACATCACATCTAACGGTTAATTATTTCCAGATCAGCAACATAGAGGAAAAACAAATTGGGTATTCAAGAAAGACCAAAACTTAGCAAAATTGAGGTGGGAGACGTAGAGTTCGAGGCAGAGGAAAACCGTGAGACCCTAGGGTTAGCTAGCTTCGAAAGTGACGATGAATTCTATGTGCTTCAGTTCGTTGGACCTGTGGAAGAAGAATGGCTAGAGACACTTGAAAAGTTGGGAATAACTTTTGGCGATTATGTTCCTGAAAACGCATATGTTGTCAAAATGGGGTTTCGCACGATTTCCCAAGTGACCTCGATCAGGAACGCAGAATTTGTACGATTCATCACAAAATACGTATCCGAGTTCAAAATCAGCTCCAGACTAAAGGGAAGAAAGGGAGTATTACCCTTAGCAGAGTTCAAGGCGCTGCCAATAGTCCCAGAATCTGCTCCTTATGATAAAAAAGGAAACATAACGGTTGTACTTCACGATTCCACCTACATGCCTGAAACGTCTAACACAATTGATGAACTAGGGGGCACAATCGTGGCTAAAGCTGAAGACTTCGTTAGGGTTGCCATTGATCCCTCATCCAGTTCCATCGAAAAAATAGCGGAAATCAAAGGGGTTAACTGGATAGAACCCTATAAGCCCCCAAAACTTTGTCTTGATAAAGCAGCTGGAATCGTAAATGCGCCAACAATATGGAATCACCATAATCTAGATGGGAACCGCCAGATCGTAGCTGTTGCCGATACGGGTATTGATACAGGAGTAGACGACCACACCATGCATGCCGACTTTAGAGGTAGAATCAATAAAATATATGCCCTTGGTAGACCCCATGATGCAAGCGACCCTGACGGACACGGAACACATGTTGCGGGAATAGCTCTAGGAAACGGCGCCAGTTCTCCTGGAAGGACAATAAAGGGAATCGCTCACCGAGCAACACTCTTCTTCCAGTCAATAATGGATGCTGCGGGAGATCTAGGTGGAATACCAGCTGATCTAAAAAACTTGTTCGGTCCACCATACAACGATGGTAATGGATTATTCCCTCCACCACACAACGATGGTGCTAGGGTTCATAGCAATAGCTGGGGTGCTGACCTTTCTGGTCTGTACACTAAGGATTCCAGAAATGTCGACACATTTGTCTGGAATCAAAGGGATATGGTGATAGTGTTTGCTGCAGGAAATGAAGGAACTGACAAAAATTCAAATGGTATCGTAGACTTAGATTCTATTGATTCGCCAGGAACGGCAAAGAACTGCATAACAGTTGGCGGTTCTGAAAACGACAGACCTGGGATAAAAGCACCATGCAGTGCGTTACAGTGTCTGCCTGAACTAAAACTAAGGAACAAATCCAACGGTGGAAAGGGATCGTTGGGTAATCAGCATACTGGAAAGATGTATTATTCAGGTAAAAAGAAGGTAAAACTGGTTAAAAGACTTCAATGGATGCTAAATGAACTGGGTTACCCTGATGATCATGGAAATCCATTGGTAATCGATGGAGACTTTGGAAATCTTACCGAAGAGGCAGTGAAGTCATTTCAGGCAGTGAATCTGGATCAGGATGGCAATCCATTAAAGATTGATGGTCTGGTAGGACCTAGGACTTCGTTTGCTTTGAATACGCAGGTTCACACGGAGTTGATATGGAAAATTTTGGGTTTTAAAGCGGCACCGATAGCCGATGATCAAGTAGCCGATGATCCCGAGGGAATGGTGCCTTTCAGTAGTCGTGGACCAACTAATGATGGTAGGATAAAACCAGACCTGATTGCCCCAGGTAGTTGTATCCTATCAACGAAATCCAGCCTAGCTGTTGATTCACAATTCTGGGGAGTATCTCCGGACCCTGACTACATGTTTAAGAGCGGAACGAGTATGGCTACCCCAATGGTTTCTGGTGCAGCAGCAATTGTGAGACAGTACTTGGTGCTCTTGAAATCCAGAGAGGAGGATAGGAAAAAGTGGAGGAAGAAAACAGAAAAATTTTGTCCCAGTGCTGCGCTGGTAAAAGCCATTTTGATCCATGGAGCGAGAAGAATAAGCGGACAGTACGAAAAAGCTAAGAATGATGCTGAAGACCACAGTCCCGACAGTCTAGGCCACATTCCTAATAATAGTCAAGGTTTCGGCAGATTGGATTTGGAGGAATCATTATTTCCACCAGCACCAATTACTATAGAAATCTTTGATGGACACAGGGTGTCTACAAATGAACAAAGAGAATATCAATTTTTGCTTCAAAATGATGCAGTATCATTTAAGGCAACGCTAGTCTGGACCGATTCACCAGGTAAAAGTCTGCAAAATGATCTGACATTAATTGTTCACACTCCCGACGATAAAGAGTTTCATGGTAATTTTGTCGGCGCACAAAATCCAAGTAGAAATTTTGATGATAAGAATAATGTTGAGAAAATCATCATTGAAAAACCTATATTAGGCATTTATCGAATCGGCGTAAAAGGCGATAACGTGCCAAAAAAAGCCCCAGGCGGCAGAGGACAAGACTATGCCCTAGTCATATCTGCTGATCTGAGTGCCACATTGAAGGCAGATATCAGGCCCTCAGATGAGTACCCTGCGCGTCCTGATAACCATGGTAACCTTCTTGCCTCCAAATTATGCAACAAATTTCCACCGCTTAATCCCATTAAAGGAGACGGCCCCCTAGTTAGAGGTGATAGCAGAAAAAAATTGGTTGAGCACCTGCAAACAATGCTTTTTGATCTTGGGTTCGATCTTGGAAGAACAGGTGAAAACAAGGATGGTGTTGATGGAGTATTTGGTGAGCTCACAGAAAAGGCGGTCAAAGATTTTCAAGGTAAGAACAGAGATTGGGAATGGAATTCGTTAAAGGTTGACAAAAGGGTTGGACCCAAAACTTCTGATGCGTTAAACAGAGCAATGGTTGGCATATGGTATGACGAGTATGTGACTCCAAAGGAGCTGACAGAGGAGAAACTTATCATAACTGCTACAGAGCATGCGATAAAGGAGGGCTTATCGCATGATCCTGATCCTGTGAAGAGTATCAAAGTGTTTTTAAAGAAACGTCGTGGCACAAAGGCAATCACCTTGCTGGACCCTTCTGATAAGCGTTTTTCTTTCAAAGGCGAAGGTCGATTCGAAGTTCTGGACAAGACCGAAAAGCTTTTGTCAAGCGGAAAAATAAAGAGTGAAGATGATATTATAATCCAAAAAACAGTAACGAAACCATTTAGTGTAGAATTGAAGGTCGATAAGACCTTTTACACATTTTATGGAGAAGAGGCTAAATAAGAAGCCACTGAGTTAAGCATAACGAAATAGTTGCAACAAATGTCTGATTGATTCTTGAACATCTGATTCACTCAGTTTGTATTGTTGCGATCAGTGCACGCGTTCTAATCTTCAAAAACAAACTCATATACCTCCAAATCAAGTTTAAACTTTCCAGCAGGTACGTCCTTAAACTTGGCGTGTCCATTCTTGATCTCTCCCTCTTTTTTGGTTCTATCTGCAAATGTAATAGTGCACTTTGCTCCGTGAACGGGCTTGTCGTCCGTATCCTTCAAATAGATATCAAGCGGATACGTGAACACCATGTCTCCTGACTTGGCTTCTTGGTCATCGATCTTAGCGATAAAGTAGTATTTTTCTTCCTCCACCAGCTCACTTACCTTCTCCTCTAGAGGCAGAATCTCTTTGCGTTCAATCAGCGGAATCCATTGTCCTACTCCCTTTCCTCCCTTCGTCACACCATACACTTCAGTGACCTTCTCCTCCTTTCCTCCCTTCTTCCTCCGAATCTCAAACAGCATTAGCCTTCCATCGGGAAATCCTTGATAGTCAACCAGAAGCTTAACAGGCTTTCCATAAGGCAACTTAGTCTCCGACATTTTCTCATTGTATTCTCCAAGAATTTCAAGGAATTTTTCAGGGTTAAATGTTCTTGTGGGTAATTTCTATCTTCTCTATGGGCGGTATAATTTTCTTTACACGAAGCTCCATTTCAAATGAGTATTTCAACCGAATCTTTTCCGTCTTCTTCCCTTGCTCCCGCAAAGTTTCCCCACCAACAGGCTTCAATTCAATGTTTTTCGCTGCAAGTTCGTCTTCCGCCAATAAAAGAGCCTTAACCACCTTTTCAGCAAGGGAGTCCACTTTGACTCTATCATCATGTAACACATCGATAGCATAAGTTCCCTTAACCTTCAAACCTTTCACGGTCATAATCTTCTTTTTCTGTGACAGATATTTGACGAATAATTTGTTTTTGCCCTTGGGAGGAGCCTTGCTGAAATCTATCAAACCCTTACCATAATTCACATCGAAATCCTTCCTCTCAACCAAAGAGGTTCCTGGAGGACACTCAACCTTAACATTATCTTGCAAAGGTTGTTCCTTCAGTTTGTAGGATTTCTGAACGCCGTCACCGCTGAACAACTCCTCCAATTCGATGTTGCCTTCATCTATGTTTTCAACTAAGCCCATGTTCTCAAATTCGAAACTCAAGTTAGAGATGGCTACTGCCGGTGACTTGGCAGGTTCCATGTTGAGTACAATGTTATCTTTCGGTATCTCCTCAACTCTTTCTTGAAGAATTTTGACGAGTCTGTCTTCGATTTCCGTCAGCATTCCCTGTCACTCAGTCAAGACTTAGAAGGCGTAATTTTGGACCTGTAATGTAAAACGTTACCAATTCGTGGAGTGCACTGTGAATCCGTACATCTAAAGCTGATATTTAAGACCTCTTTTTCTGGGTTCGGGTTGTCTATTTTATACCTGTACCACACATACTCGTTTGGAGACAATAGATACTCAAGATAAGGGTTCTCGGCGCCTTTTGGTCTAAGCTTTGAACGATCATGAACAAAGAGGCCGCTTACAACAGCGTTGGTTCCATCCATGTAGTCGAAAATAACTTCTAACGCTTTCTTGTCGCCGTCCTCTGCACCAGACCAATAGTCTATCGAGTCTAGGTGGGTTACAACACCAAATTTGCAGATTTCACCCGTTTTTCCCTTCTCCAGAAGCCACTGTTTTGTCAGGAGGCCTACAATGGGAGACTCATAGCTGGTTGTTTCGTTTGGTATGACCGCGTTCAGATCGTAGGAAGTCCCCCCGAGGCTATTTATGTTCAACAATGTTGTGGTCTCTTGCATGCTGTCGGTATAGTCCTTCAATTCCTGAAGTTTGCGCTCAAGCTCTTCAAGGTCAGCTCTTATACCTTTCTGCATGTTGTTCCAGTCTTCAGACCGGATAACTTCACCAGGATTCTTCTTTATCGGCTCAAATTCTACCATTTTAATTCACTATCCTGAAACATTAATTATTGCATTTACCCCCGCAGCCTTCATAGAGTTTACCACCTTCTCCAAATAAGGCACTGAATAACCGCTACCACGCAAAGCTTTTGGCTTGACTCTCACTTCGAAGGTGGCAGGCTGGAGTCTAATCCAATCAAAACGTATTTTAACGGCGGGCACTTTGACGGCGAACATATGCTCGTCAAATTTCGCTGTATCAAAAACCCCAACCAACTTCTCAAGTGATTCACTGTATCTCCAAGTTGAGCCCCGCCTAAGAAGTTGCGGGATTTTCTGTGGAACAATCCTTTGTGAAACGTCTTCTTCATCAATCAAGGCTTTTTTCTTGTTTATGACTAGCTTTTGCCCGCTTTTCAATTTCCCCTTATAAGTTATGGATTCTCCAGTGTCAATGTTCATGATTTGGGGCTTACTAACCCCTCCGGTCTCTTCAACAGTTAGGGTTAAACTAGGCTGGGCGTCTGTTATGCTGTTGCTTCCAAGTGTCCATGTATCTCCAGCCCTTACCGTAAAATCTGCGAAAGCTGAGGTCGGGGGGTTTTCAACAATCTTCACGTCTTCCTCGCTTTGTGCTCGGATTAATGCTTTAACAGCTTCTAGAATTGTTGAAACTGTTCCCCCTCCCTCGTACTCGGCTACAGCTCGTTTCAACCGGGCTCTATATGACGAGTCGTTTTCTTCAGCAAGTCGACTTAGTCCTAAGAGATCACCCAACTTATCCATTTCATCTCCTACAGCCGTGTCTACCCAATGAGCCTTCATTAGGTCTGTTATTCTCTCCTCTGATTCGTCTAACTGTTTAATTACTGCTTTAAGAAGAGTAAAGATCAGTGAGTTTTTTTCCCAGTGTTTATAGAATCTTGGGAGTCTGTCACAAATTCTTTCATCTCGGTCCATAATCACTCACTCCTTTTTTTCGTACAATACAGTTATGGTTCTCGGCTCGGCTCTTTCTTCACTGGTTATAATAATATTCTCTATTTCACTTTCGAAGATCTCATCTTCCCTATGAGCAGAAATCATTACGTCCGTTACATCTAGTACCCCTCTAACGCTCAAGGCTGCCTCTATGATCTTGGAGAAAAGTACATCGTCCCCTATTTTCAGCAACGAAATGTAACTCCTAACTAACTTTTCTGCATCTGTCACAGCAGTTGTAGGTGAGGTTTCTTTTTGCAATGTTAAGGTTAATGCAACATCTATGTAGACAATTCTAGGCCTCAAGAACTCAACTGTTATGCCTGCAGCTCTAGTTTCACTGATGACTCGCTCAATTTCATCTTTATCTCCTCCATCGACAATCACTTTAACGATCCCAGCTACTCCTTCTGGCTTATCATCGATGAGCAGTGATCTTACGCCTTCAACGGCTCTAATGGCTGTTTCAAGGGATGAAACTGTCGCTTTACCAGCAAACTCCAAGGCATGGTTGGCTCGTTCTCGCAGCTCAGAATCGCTTTCAGTTTCCACGCCGGTTGTTAAATCCCCCTTGTTTATTACATATTCCACACCTTGAACAGGCTGAGGCATAATTGTTACTGCCCCTGCAAGAACGTTTCCCCATCGACCAGCCACGTTGCAAATCACAGGGACCTCGGTCTCCCATTTTCCGTCACTTGTAAGTTTCATGGAAGTCTCTTCAGATGTGGTGAATGATCGTGATTCTTCGGGTCTTGTCGAAAATGTAGCAACAGTGGTTCCTTTTGGGATCATAATTTTTTGGTAGCAGATGTAATCAACCCTAAAAACGGTTTTTTTGTCTGGCTTATTTCCTTCAGGAAGCCACCTAACTTTGTTTCCCACCAAGCTGTAATC
>Ga0209427_10003327_pt1 | contig 18893 bp, 15 predicted proteins | sample DeeMarSWOR136_30_FD_187465 | JGI IMG/M metagenome (GOLD analysis project Ga0209427, IMG submission 187465) | Marine sediment microbial communities from White Oak River estuary, North Carolina - WOR-1-36_30 (SPAdes) (version 2) | ecosystem: Environmental > Aquatic > Marine > Intertidal zone >...
TAGCTCGATCGAGGACACGACCCGCACCATCGCGGAACGTGGCCCGCGTCGCGTTTCGCCGTTCTACATCCCGATGGCAATCATCAATATGATCTCCGGCGACCTGTCGGTGATGTATGGCTTCAAGGGACCCAATCTCGCAATGGTCACGGCCTGCGCCACTGCCACCCATGGCATCGGCGATGCGGCACGTATCATCGAGTATGGTGACGCTGACGTAATGATCGCCGGCGGCGCCGAGGCTGCCGTAACTCCGACCGCCCTTGCCGGTTTCGGCAATGCCAAGGCGCTTTCCACTCGAAATGACAGCCCCGAGACGGCAAGCCGCCCCTGGGACAAGGACCGCGACGGTTTCATTCTTGGGGAGGGCGCCGGCGTGGTGGTGCTCGAGGAGATCGAACACGCCAAGCGTCGCGGCGCTAGGATCTACTGCGAACTGGTTGGTTTTGGTATGAGCGGTGATGCCTACCACATGACGAGCCCGCCCGAGAACGGTGAAGGTGCTGCACGCTGCATGCGCAATGCGCTGCGCAATGCGCACCTCGGACCGGAGGCGGTCCAGTACATCAACGCGCACGGTACCTCGACGCCGCTCGGTGACAAAGCCGAGACCATGGCTGTGAAAACAGCCTTTGGCGATCACGCCCCCAAACTCGCAGTAAGCTCCACCAAGTCGATGACCGGACATCTCCTCGGCGCGGCTGGTGGGGTCGAAGCGGTCTATTCTGCTCTGGCGATCCATCACCAAGTCGCGCCGCCGACCATTAACCTCGTGACGCCCGATCCGGATTGTGATCTCGATTACGTGCCTAACACCGCGCGCGACATGAAGATCGATGTTGCCCTATCGAACTCATTCGGGTTTGGCGGCACGAACGGCACATTGATCTTCCGCCGATTCGGGTGAACAACGCCCCAGCGGGCGTGAGCAAGGTGCTGGGCGTGGTCGTCGAGCCCATCCCGCCGACTACCGATTTCTTGGCGCTGGCGGATAACGATCCCGCGCGCTATCCAGCGCTCTTCCAGAGCACGGCGCGCGGTACGCCGCGGTCCCGGTTCAACATTCTGTTCGCCTTTCCTCAAGAAGCCTTCGGGCTCGCTCCAGGTGCGGGCTCTGCGGTGTCTAATGAACTGCCAACAGCCGATTTTCTTGGCAGGCTCGATATTCGTTGGCGGGCCTCGGCCCCACAAATCTGTACCCAAGAGACCCACAACCTTCCATTTGCCGGCGGATGGTTGCTCTATCTCGGCTACGAGCTCGCCGGCCAAATCGAGCCGCGTCTGGAACCACTCATGCGCGACCCGCTTCTACCAGTCGCAGAGGCCGTACGCATTCCGGCCGCGTTGATTCGTGACAACCTATATGAGCGTGCCTGGATGGTGTGCGAGGACCAGTTCGCGAACGATCTGCTGCCGCTCTTGCGCGCTGACCTTCGTGACATTCAGATGAATGAACACCGTCTTCCGCTTGCCGCCTGGAGCGCCAAAGAGGACGAACCAGAGCGCTTTCTCGCCGGCGTGCACCGAGTGCAGGAATACATTCGCGCGGGAGACGTCTACCAGGTAAATCTGTCGCGTCGCTGGCAAGCGCAGCTTCGATCGGCAGAGTCTTCGACGAAATTGTTTGACCGTCTCGCTGAGGCCAATCCCGCACCATTCGCCGCCCTGCGCCAATGGTCACGCGATCGTGCAATCATCAGCTCATCTCCAGAACGTCTGGTCGAGGTGCGCGGGCGACACATCAGCACACGACCAATTGCCGGAACGTTTCCACGCAGCACAAATGCTACCGAAGACACGCGTCTCTCCGCCGCACTGCGCCGCCACCCAAAGGAGCGCGCCGAACATATCATGCTCATCGACCTGGAACGCAACGATCTCGGTCGCATTTGTCGCCCCGGCAGCGTACAGGTCGCGGAACTCATGGCGCTCGAGTCATATCGTCACGTCCACCATCTGGTGTCGGAGATCGTTGGCACACTGCGCGAGGAAGTGACACCGGGCGACGTGATCCGGGCCGTGTTTCCTGGGGGAACCATCACGGGCTGCCCGAAGCTTCGTTGTATGGAAATCATTCGTGAGCTCGAAGACGCTCCGCGTGGTGCTTACACCGGCGCGCTCGGCTACCTCAATCACAATGGTGATCTCGATCTGAATATTCTGATTCGCACCTTGGTGCAGGATGGCGCGAACGTGACGCTTCGTGCGGGTGCCGGCATCGTGGCCGACTCGGTTCCGGCGCGCGAGCTCGAGGAGACTCGTGCCAAGGCACGTGGCATGCTCGCGGCATTGGGGCTCGTATGAGTGATCTGCTGGCGGTACTGGTTAACGGTGAGAGCGGACGCGACGTGTCTACTTTGGACCGCGGACTGCACTATGGAGACGGCGTCTTCGAGACAATTGCCGTGAGAGCGGGAACGCCCTTGCTCTGGAATCGTCATTTGCGCCGATTGCAGGCAGGGGCCGCACGAATCGGAATGGCACCACCGCGGGGTGACATACTGAAAACCTGGGCCGAACGGGTTTGTGCCGGGCATGATCGCGCCGTGCTCAAGCTTATCGTGACGCGCGGTATTGGCGGGCGGGGCTATCGGTCGGGTCCAACTACACCAACGGCGGTGGTGCTGGTTTATGCTTGGCCGGAATACCCGCCGAACGTGCAAGATGGAATCGCGGTGCGCATATGCGACACCCGACTGGCACACCAGCCGCGACTTGCCGGAATCAAGCACCTCAACCGTCTGGAACAGGTTCTGGCACGAGCTGAATGGGAGGATGACTTTGGCGAAGGCCTCATGCTCGATCAGACGGATTATGTCATTGAGGGCACCATGAGCAATTTGTTCGCGGTGATCGACAACGAACTTCGAACGCCCGACCTACAGGCCTGTGGCGTGGCAGGCGTAATGCGCGGTCTTGTCCTGGAAACCGCCAGCGCGTGGCTGCCAGCACGGGTTGCCCCCTTGCGCTCCAAAGACCTCATGCGTGCGAGCGAAGTCTTCCTAACCAACAGCCTGATCGGCATCTGGCCCGTGGGGAAATTGGTCGACCGACTCCTCGCGCCAGGTCCCATTGCGCGGCGCTTGCAGTTGGCCCTGCGTGCGCACTATGTGGAGGGGTAGGCGCGTGAAACGGCTGGTTCATGCCATTGGCGCAGCGCTTGTCCTGACCGCTGGGTACTTGGGCTGGTACTGGTTTCACGCGCTCGAGCCAGGATCGGAAACGTTCGTGGTGAAACCCGGCATGTCTCTCAAGGCATTTGCACGTGAACTTAACCGCCGCGGCGTGCTGCATGAGTCGCAGAGTTTCGTATTGCTTGCGAATCTCCTGGGAAAGGGACGCGAACTGAAGACTGGCGAGTATCTGTTTGACGCCGGCATCAGTGCGCGTGGCATCCTGGCGCAGGTCGTTGCCGGACGCGTCGTGCGATATCCGGTCGTGCTGGTGGAGGGATGGACGTTCCGCCAGTTCCTTCAGGCGCTTGCCCGCGCCGAAAAACTCACTCAGACGCTTGCCGGTCAGACGCCCGGCCAAATAATGGCTGCACTGGGACACCCTGACGAGCATCCCGAAGGACGATTCTTTCCCGATACCTATCACTTCACGGCGGGGGATACTGACCGCATGGTTCTCGCGCGTGCTTATCAGCGCATGCAGGACCGTCTGGAACAGGAGTGGAATGCGCGCGCGCCCGATTTACCGGTACCCACACCCTATGAGGCGCTGATTCTTGCCTCGATCGTCGAAAAGGAAACTGGTAAGCCCGAAGAGCGTTCATTGATTGCCGGCGTCTTTGTCAATCGACTGCACCGGGGGATGCGGCTGCAAACCGATCCCACGGTCATTTACGGGCTCGGCGAACGCTTTGATGGCAATCTGCGCCGCCGGGATCTAGAGCGTGACACCCCCTACAACACCTACAAGCGGACCGGCCTGCCGCCCACGCCGATCGCTATGCCGGGCGCGGCCGCACTGCGCGCGGCACTTCATCCTGCCGAGACACGTGCGCTCTACTTCGTTTCGCGCGGCGATGGAAGTCATGTATTCTCCGAGACACTCTCAGAGCACAATGCAGCAGTGATCAAATACCAGCTCCATGGACGCCCGCGCGACTTCTCCAGTTACCCGGCGCGCGCCGGTGCGGAGCGCTGAGAACCCCGCCTTCGAGCGCGAAGCAATGGCATCCGGTCAATTCATCACTCTGGAAGGCGGAGAGGGCGCGGGCAAGAGCACCATGCTCGCCTTCATTGAGACGTGGTTGCGTGACCACGGCCACCGTGTGCTCGTCACCCGCGAACCAGGGGGAACCGAGCTTGGAGAGCGGGTTCGCGAACTGCTGTTGCACCGCCATGAACTGGAGATTTCACCCGAGACTGAGGCCCTCCTAATGTTTGCCGCCCGCGCCGAACATCTCCAGCGCGTGATTCGACCGGCCTTGCACGCCGGAACCACGGTGGTGTGCGATCGCTTCACGGACGCAACCTATGCGTACCAAGGTGGGGGGCGGGGTGTCGCGCGGGAACGTATTGCGGCACTCGAGCAATGGGTGCAAGGCGAGCTCCGCCCGGACCTCACGCTACTACTCGACGTGCCCGTGGCGCTGGGTTTGGGCCGTGCCGGCAATCGAAGTCAGCCCGACCGGTTCGAGCGCGAGCAGCAGGGGTTTTTTGAGCGCGTACGCGCCTGCTATCTCGAGCGGGCCGTACTTGAGCCTGGCCGATTCAAAGTGATTGACGCGTCACGCCCGCCAGTTGAGGTTCAGAGTCAACTGGCTCGTGCACTGCATGAGGCAGTCCATGGCGAAAAAGTCTGAGCAAGCCGAAGAGGCGGTCGTCCGCACGCGGGCACCGGAGCAATATCCCTGGCACGACGACCTGTGGCAAATGACACGCGGCGCCATGATGCGCCTGCCGCACGCTCTGCTGCTGCACGGACTGCCGGGTCTCGGCAAACAAGCGTTCGGTCTGCGCCTGGCACGAAGCCTGTTATGCCTGACCCCAAATGGCGCAGGTGATGCCTGTGGTAGCTGCAAGAGCTGCGCATTGCTGGATGCCGGGACACACCCGGACATCGCGATGGTGACAACACTCGCCGACAGCAAGGTGATTTCCGTTGATCAGATACGCGAGCTTACTGATTTCATGTCGCTCAAACCGCACACCGCAACGCGCAAGGTCGCCGTGCTGTGGCCGGCGCACGTCATGAACGTCAACGCGGCGAACAGTCTGTTGAAGATGCTGGAGGAACCGCCGGCTGGAAGCTTCCTGCTGCTCGTCAGCGACCAGGCCGGCCGCATCCCCGCAACGGTAAGGTCGCGCTGTGCACGGGTGATTTTCCGACCACCTGCGCGCGACGAGGCAATGCGTTGGCTTGAAGACACGCGGGGCACGCAATCCGACAATGTAAGCCTGCTGGCACTTGCAGGTGGCGCCCCGCTTGCCGCGGCGGTGTTTGCGGAAACAGGCTGGATCGAACAGCGCGATTCGTTACTGACCGACCTCGAGAACCTGGCTGGACATCGAGACACGCCGTGCGCCTGTGCCTCCCGCTGGAAGTCCGCCGGAGCCGAACCGGCCGTCGATGCAGTCTATGGCCTGGCTGCCGATCTTGTCCGGTTGGGCACGGCCGGCCCCGGAGCGAGTGTGTCCGCCCCGGAGTTGCGCGACCGCTTGCAGCATATTCTACAAAGTATAGAATTGAAGAAGTTATACCATTTTCTTGATGCAGTTTCCGAGGTGAGAAACTTGCTGCGCACTCCGCTCGATCAGCTGCTACTGATTGAGGATCTGCTGATCCGCTGGCAGCGCGTCGTCCCACACATCGTCTAGACTGAAGACCAACACGTTGTTCACCACATGGCCGATATTCCGCGCAACCTCCCACCGCGTCCGCCCCTGAAGCCAGTGCCAGGTCCTGGCGCCGCCGGGGCTGGCGCGCGTCCCGGCGTCCTATCGCTCACGATCAAGGACAAGAACGCGTTGTACGCGGCCTACATGCCGTACGTTAAGGGCGGCGGAATCTTTGTACCAAGCAGTCGGCCCTACAAACTGGGTGATGAGGTATTCATGCTACTCACACTGATGGACAGCAAGGAGAAGATACCGGTGGCCGGACACGTCGTGTGGGTCACACCAGGTGGCGCACAGGGCGGGCGCACCGCCGGGATCGGCATCCAGTTTAGCGAAAAGGATTCTGGCGTGGCCCGGGGCAAGATCGAAACCATCCTCGCCGGCGTCCTGAATTCCGAGCGCCCCACGCATACGATGTAGTCTTGTGGCAGAGCTCGTTGACTCCCACTGCCATCTCAACTTCGACCCGCTAAACACCATGCTGCCCGCCATATTGGCGCGGGCAGCGGCAGGCGGCGTCAGCCACATGCTGTGCGTGAGCGTCACGCTCGAAGCGTTTCCCGAGGTCCGCGCCCTCGCCGAACAGCATGACAATATCTTCGCTTCAGTTGGCGTGCACCCCAACGAACGCGACGTCACAGAGCCGACGCCGGAACAACTGCTCGCGCTGGCCGATCATCCGCGTGTCGTAGCCATCGGTGAAACGGGGCTTGACTACTACCGCAGCGAGGGCGATCTCGGATGGCAACAGGAGCGGTTTCGTAATCACATCCGCGCCGCCCGGTCGGCGAAGAAGCCCCTGATCGTCCACACCCGGGAGGCGCCTGCCGACACGCTGCGCATCATGACAGAGGAGGGGGCACGCGAAGCAGGCGGCGTCATGCACTGCTTCACCGAATCGTGGGAGGTCGCGCGCGCGGCACTGGACCTCGGCTTTTATATCTCTCTTTCTGGGATCGTCACCTTCCGAAGCGCCGATGCCCTGCGCGATGTGGCCCGCCGGGTACCCGCTGACCGACTGCTCGTGGAAACGGATTGCCCGTACCTCGCCCCCGTTCCGTATCGGGGCAAGACCAATGAGCCCAGTTATGTGCGTTTCGTTGCTGAGCAGGTTGCACAGGCGCGGGGAACGTCGCCGGATGTCATTGCAGAGGTAACAACCGAGAATTTCTTTGCACTGTTCCAGACAGCGACCCGGCAGGGCCCGAACACTTCAACACGCCACACTGCCTGACATATGTAACATATTGTATTTATGGGTCTTTCTTACACGACAAAATGATTCTATTCTTAGAGTGATGGGATTGGAGTAGTCTCGATGGATCGGACACAAATAAGAGAAAAGGCCGGGCACGTCCTCATAACTTTTCTTGCACACCGCGGCCACGAGGTAACCCTCGCAGAGCTCGATAATCTAAGGTCGGTTGGCCTCGACTCACTGTCGATGGCAGAGCTGATCTTCGAAGTATGTGAGGCTTTTAGCATTGACGATCGTCTGATTCGTGACGATCAGCTGCGATCGATTACGTCCCTCGGCACTCTTGTGGATGCGATCGAAGATGCCCTGACACTTTCGGCGACAAATTGAACCCGTATGTCGGTGTGCGCCATAACCGGCATGGGCGTTGCATCACCGATCGGGATTGGCATTGACGATTATTGGACGGCGTGTCACGCGGGAATCTCCGGGATTCGAGAGATCCCGCATTTTGATGCGTCTCGCTTTGGTTGCCGTGCTGCAGGAGTCGTTGCTGGGCTGGCCGATTCTGGTTCGTATCGCAGTGAGTGGCAGGTGCACGATCGTGTAACCGGTCTCGCACTGACCGCGGCAATGGATGCCTGCACAGTTTCGGGCATCAATCTTGATCAGGTTGTTGGCGTAGCGGTCGGAACAGGGGTGGGTGGCGTGTCTACGCATGAGAGTGAGTGCCGCAAGTGGGTCACTGGCCAGGGACGGGTCCATCCTGGCGCGATCCTGCGCGTCATGTGTAACGCGCCAGCGGCGCAAATCTCATCGTCGCTCAAGGTATCGGGCCCCTCACTGACCATCACGACGGCTTGCGCAGCGAGCCTGCAGGCGATCGGCGAAGCGATGCTCTGGGTTCGCGATAAACGCGCGGATGCCGTGGTCGCCGGTGGCGCTGAGGCCCCTCTGTCTGAGCCCCTCTACGCCGCTTGGGACTCAATGCGCGTACTTTCTCGCTGGAAGGGACACCCGGGCGCAGCCTGCCGACCGTTCAGCTCTGATCGCTCCGGACTCGTACTCGCTGAAGCAGCTGGTTTTGTCGTTCTCGAGGACGATACTAAGGCGCGTGCTCGTGGCGCCACCACGCTCGGGCACGTGATCGGATACGCGACCAACACCAGTTCACAGCACCTCACCGCACCCAGCGTAGAGCGAGAAACCGAGGTCATGCGCGCGGCAATTGAATCAGCTGGCCTCGTTCCCACAGATATCGACTATGTTCAGGCCCACGGTACCGGCACGGTGGCAAATGACCTTGCCGAGGCGCAAGCGATCAGGGCCGTGTTCGGTGCCCACGCCGATAGACTACCGGTGTCGTCAGTTAAATCCATTATCGGGCACAGTCTCGGTGCCGCCGGAGTCCTGGGACTTATTACTGCCATCCTCGCCCTGCGCCACCGCATCGCGCCCCCGACCATGAATCTTGATACTCCAGATCCTGCCATCGACCTGAACTGCGTACCCAACCACGCTCAACCCCTCACCCGGGCGAAGCACGCCTTGATCAATGCATTCGGGTTTGGCGGAAGCAATGCAGCCCTCGTGGTGAGCGCAGGATAGCCCATGCGACGCGCCACCCAACGACTCGAGCTGCTGCGTGCACGGCTCATTGCCGCCCGCAAGGCGGAGGGTCGCGAGTTCGAACAAGCACTGTTGCGCCTGATTATCGGTGTGCCGGCGGTCTTCTATCTTGAATGGTATGCGCTGCCAGATCACTACCAGGACCCATGGCTCATTTTTTACCTGCCAGCACTGGTTTATCTGACTTTCGCGACGATCAACGTCGGGCTCGTAGTGTTGAATCCGGCTCGATCCGTCGGGCGGCGCGTTGCAACGATAGTTGCGGATACCGTAACCCTTTCATACGGCCTACATCTCACCCAGGGCGCCGGAGCACCACTGGCAGCGCTCTATTTGTGGGTAACATTCGGTAACGGGTTCCGCTACGGCCGCGCATATCTGGCGGCCTCAGCCTGCCTGTCGATCGGCGGGTTTGCGGCGGTCATCGCCTATTCCGATTATTGGCAAGCGCAGTGGCCACTCAGCGTCATGGTCCTTCTGTGCCTGATCGCTCTTCCGATCTACGTCGCGACTTTCATTCGCCGCCTGAATGATGCCATCGAGCGTGCGAACATTGCCAACCAGGCAAAGTCCCGCTTTCTCGCGAAGATGTCACACGAGCTCCGCACGCCGTTGAACGGCATTATTGGGATGGGGGACCTCCTGCTCACAACCAACCTTGCCCCGGAGCAGCGCGATTACGCTGCAACGATCCGCTCCTCCGTCCGAATACTCCTCGCGCAGGTCGAAAAGATTCTCGACATCTCCAAGATCGAGGCCGGCAAGATCCAGCTGGAGAATATTGACTTCGACCTGCACGCTACCGTACACCGTGTTTCCGGCATGCTGGCGCCTCTCGCAGATCAGAAAGGACTTGCTTTCCGGATCGCGTTCGACCCACACGCTCCCTACGGCCTGCGAGGCGATCCCCATCATCTTAGTGAGATCCTGATGAACCTCGTGGGCAACGCGATCAAATTCACGGAGCGCGGCGAAGTCGGCATGTTCGTGGATCTGGCGGAACAGCTGGGCGACAACCGGGCCAGAATACGCTTCACCGTCCGAGACACCGGTATCGGCATCCCGCAGTCGGCGCTCCTCAGGATTTTCGAGAGCTTTGGACAAGCTGACGACTCGACCACTCGGCGCTACGGTGGCACCGGACTGGGCACCACGATTTCGAAGCAACTCACCGAACTCATGGGTGGAACGATTCGGGTAGAGAGCGAGGAGGGGCGCGGTAGCACATTTACTGTGGAAATTCCCTTCCAGCTCCAGTCCGAGGACGAGAGCGTGCCGCGACGCATCGATGGGGCACGGATTCTGCTCTTGGCAGACCGTTCTACGCTGCAGTCGCAACTACTCGAGGCGCTTGATAGCTGGGGAGCAGTCGTCACTCCGAGCCTCAGCGCGAGCGATACCCTACGGCGCCTGGAGTGGGGCGGCAGCTCACGCGTCTACCATTCGTTGGTCATTGCGAAGTCGCACTCCGTCGATATCGATCTGGATGGGCTGATGTCGGTTCTCGCCGAGCGGTCGCTACTTGCCCGCACCAATCTTGTTATCGTCTCTGGAACATGGACCGCGGAACAGCGCGAACGACTGCATACAGCCGGCGCCGTGGCTGTCATTGCGTGGCCGGCGGAGCGCGCGCTACTTTTCAACGCATTGCATGCCTCGCCGCTGCGCAGCGCGGAGGAAGAGGTTGCGACGGAACTTACGGCGCGTTTCGTGAAGTCCCAGGCGCCGGGAGCCGTAAGGCTTCGTGTTCTGGTGGCCGAAGACCACACCGTTAACCAGATGGTGATGCGCCAGATTCTCGAGCGTGCCGGTCATCAGGTGACGGTGGTGTCCAATGGCGCCGAGGCGCTTGATGCTATCGACGAGTTCTCCCCCGATATCGCGCTGTTCGACCTCAATATGCCGGAGCTCGGCGGTCTGGACGCCATCAAGATCTACCGGATCCAACACCCGGATAGTCCCACGCCGTTTGCGATCCTGAGTGCCGACGCCACCGTCGAGACAAGGCTCGCTTGCGAAGCGGCGAACGTTGCCTACATCCCGAAGCCGGTGGAACCTGCGGAACTCCTCGCGAGACTCGAGGAAATCGCCGGACATATGACGCCAAGTTCTGGGGAGCCGGCCGAAAACATTCAAATGCCAGTGGCTCTCGAGGGCGCGTTTATTGATACTGACGCGATTGAAAACCTTAATCTGATCGCACGAGGGGACCGCAATTTTGTATTCACTGTCCTGCAGCAGTTCGCGCGCGAGGCAGAACGCCACATCGACGCCATGAATCAGGCCGTTCTCAGCGAAAATGCGAGCATCCTGCGCGAGAGCGCCCATGCGCTGAAGGGCGGTGCGCTGACGATTGGTGCCAGAAAACTGGCCAACGAGTGCGCCGACGCGGAACTGATACCGAGCACAGAACTGGCGGACCGCGGGCCACAGACAATCGCAAAAGTGCGCCTCGCGCTGACATCCACGCTCAGCGCATTGAGCGAGCGTTTATCGGGCACTCACCACGGGCTTCACTGAGGCTAGTTTCGATCCTTAAGTGGAATGCGTCCCTCGAGCGCACGGGACTGCCACATGGCTGGGACGATCACATCCGCACTCGGCATCGACGCCACTTCCGGCGCCTTGGTGCGCTGCATGCTGGAGAGGCGCTCCATCACGCGTAGCTCGCGCTCGGAAAGCCCGAGCGCCGAGCCAACCCACATTTCCGCGATGTCCTTGAGTTCCTCGAACACGAGAGGGCGCACCCGGTCGCGCATATTCTGCAGGAGTTGATTCGCGCGGCGGTGATGCTGGTGCCGCGCGATGTATTGATCCACCTCATGCTCGCCCTTGCCATCGGCAACGACGAGATTGATCACGCCCATATCGTAGAGCTGTCGGGCAGTATAACGTTGGCCGCTCGTGATGATTCGCTCGGTCGTAGCGACGTCGACCCGGCGCACAAGCAGTGAATACGCACCCATCCCGGGCAACATGTCGAAAAGCGACTCGGGAAATGCCATTGTCGACCGCTCCTCGGCGATCACGACGGAGTTCGACAACGCTGCCTCGAACCCACCCCCCAAGGCGTCACCCTGAACCAACGCAATGGTGGTAAGCGGCAGATCGAGATTGTGTGCAGTCGCGTAAACCACGTCGATGCAGGCACGCGCGTATGCCGTTAGAGCGGCGCGATTGCGAGTGCGGATCATCTCGGCGAAATAGCGAAGGTGCCCACCGTAGGAGAACACTCCACTGTGTTGCGATCCGCCGACGAGATAATCAATCGGGCCTTCGTCAGGGCGCTGGCCAGTAAGTCGCTCGACTACTGCCTCCTGAAATCGACGCAGATCGCGCAACAGCTCCAGAGTGAAACAGGTCTCACCTCGCATCCAGTACCACAGTACGCGCCGATCGGGGTCGCAACGATGCGCAATATGTGTCAGTTCGGGGAGCTTGATAGTCATGTTGCGCCCCTCACATTGTGCCGATCTGGCGCCCATCGCCGAACGGCGACTTGTGCGAGGCAAGCGAGGCAGGGCGGCTCGAAACGGTTAGTCGCGATACCGCCCGAAAAGGTGTTGGCACAACGAGGGGGCCCAAGTCCGTCCTTGGACACACTACTGCGGTGCAACTCCATTCCCTTCCTCCGTGTTGATGATTCTTCCATTTCCCCAGGCGGACCGGCGCTGGGCTGTCATATCGACCCTTTCCATCATACTGAACTGATTGTTTCGCGCCAGTAGTAAATTTTGCTTGGTGAAAATCGCGCTTCGCCGCTGGGTTTCCCGTCCCACGGCCGGGGCCTTCCACCGCCGACGACCACCTTGGCCGTCGGGCGAGGGGGACCCTGTGGATATCCGCTATTCACTACTGACAACTAGCCGATTCGCGGGGGGACGGGGACTCAAGCATTTGGCAGGATTCGCTACCCATTTTTGCAGAGAAATTGGGCTCCGTAGGGGAATTGGTCGATGCCAAAGGTGGGATAGGCATATCTCATCTCAAGTAGCTAACGGTCTTCGAAGGCCCCGTCCCAGAGCGGCGGCAGGCCCGACTCGCATTTTGACCATGAACGGCAACAACCTTGCCGAGCGGCTACTATGGGATATGGGGCACAAAAGAAAGATGGATATCTCTGCAACAGATGCCGCCAAGAATGGCGTCCATACTGGGTCGACAATCCTTGTGGTCGACGACGAGGGTACCTCCCGTGCCATGCTCGGGCACATGCTCCATGCGTGCCTCGGCTGCAAGATAGTGTCGTTTGGCAATCCCCTTGACGCACTGCGGTGGTGTCAGGATAACCATTTCGATGTCGCCGTGCTCGACTACCGGATGCCAACGATGGATGGGCTGACGTTGGCCCGCCAGCTCAATGAAATTTGCCCGGCCTGCCGGATTGTGCTCGTTTCTGCCTACGAGATCTCCCAGCTCCCCGATGACGCACGCGCACGCGAGGTCGTAGTTTGCCTGCCCAAGTCACGCGGGATCGATGCAATAGTCGAGCAAGTTCGCGTCCTGCTGTAGCAATACCCCAGTCGTCACGCCACGGAATGGCCATGAAACGCACGGTCCTAGTCGTCGATGACCAACCCACGGCCCGGCTAACGCTGGACAAGCTCGTTGGTGCCCTACCAAACGTCGGCAGTCTTGTGTCTTACGAAAGTCCTCTGCATGCCCTCGACTGGGCACGCTCGAATCACGCGGAGTTGGCTCTCATCGACTATCACATGCCGGGGCTCACGGGCATCGATCTTACCCGCTCACTGCGCGAGCTTGATCATTTCAGGGACGTGCCGATCGTGATCGTCACGCATGATGTTGATCGTGACGTGCGACTCGATGCGCTCGAGGCGGGCGCCACGGATTTTCTTCTCAAGCCCGTTGACGTGTATGAGTTCCGGGCTCGATGCACGAATCTGCTGCAGCTGCATCAGCACACGATAACCCTCCGCGATCGAAACCAAACGCTCGAGCGGGAAATCTCCGATGCTACCGAGGCGATACGGCTTCGCGAGCAGGAGACGCTCAGGCGCCTTGCCAAAGCCGGCGAATATCGCGATGAAGAGACCGGCCAGCATATCGAGCGCATGGCGCGCTACTCTCGATTGATCGCGGAGCATTTTGGACTGTCCACCGTCGAATGCGAAACAATAGCGCTCGCGGCTCCGATGCATGACATCGGGAAGATCGGTATACCTGACGAGGTGCTTCTGAAGCCCGGGCGTCACACGGAGCAAGAGCGCTTCATCATGCGCCAGCACGCGATCGTAGGGTACGAAATTCTCAAGGGATCTCCCTCGAGATATCTTCAGGCCGGTGCGGTTATCGCGCTATCGCACCATGAGAAATTTGATGGGAGCGGGTATCCGGGCGGTCTGCGCGGCGAGGAAATCCCGCAAGCCGGCCGGGTTGTGGCGATTGCCGACGTGTTCGATGCATTGACGAGCAAACGCCCATACAAGGAGCCGTGGCCGTTCGAAAGGGCAGTGGAATATGTCGCGTCAGAGCGAGGGAAGCACTTCGATCCTGACCTGGCCGATGTCTTCCTCGCCAACCTGCGCGCCGTTCGCGAAATCCATGAAAAGTTCCGTGACGTCGAGGTCGAGTCTCCTGTTCTGCGTCACCTGCGCTAGCGGCGCAGCCCGGAAAGCATCGCGATTACGTCCGCGAGATCCGATCTCAACTGATCAAGCATCTCCGCCAACGCGCGCGCGTTAGGCAGCTGGGAAAGCTCCTCTATCCTCCGCGCACGATCGGCCAGTCGCCTCGCGCCAATCCCGGCAGCCAACGACTTGAGTGCCTGTGCGCCGGCGCGCAAGGCCGCCTGATTGGGTCCAGTCATGGCACTGCTCATCTCCGCGATACGTTCGTTCGCGTCGGCGGAGAATGCGCTGATCAGTCGCGCAACGTCCGACTCCGAATCGTAAAGCTTTTCAATCTCTGCAAGCACGGCCCAATCGACAGTCGGGAGTTCAGTGACTGCATCACTTTGATCGGGTTCATCCGCAGCTCTATCGACCGACAGCAGTTGCTGCAACGTTTCACGCAATGATTCTGCGCTCACCGGCTTAGACAGAAAGGCATCGGCGCCCGCGTCTGCCGCCAGGATTTGCGACTCTCGGCTGTCATTTGCAGTTAACACGATCATCGGGAGCCTCGAATGTGGTCGGCGCGTCCGATAGCGTCGGATTACTTCGGGGCCGGACATGCCAGGCGGCATACTGATATCCAGGATGGCGGCCTGGTAGCGATGCACACTCTCGTCCAAGAGACGCGTTAGTGCTTCTTCACCAGACCTTGCTGTATGTGCGACATAACCGAGCGATTCCAATACTCTCCCCAATATCAGCCGCACCGCCTGGACGTCGTCCGCCACCAGCACGGCGGGAGGCCTCGGCGTGTAGTCGCGCCAATGCCCGCGTGGCAACTGCGCCACATTGCCCATACCCCCCGGAGTGGACATCGGAACAATAGCGAGAATGTTAGATACGACCGGCATCGAGGCCTTCGGGAGCCGCGCGGTAATCCCTGCGCGACGCAATATCGCGTCTTCCACTGGCGCGCCAGACACCATGTAAACGGGTATCCCGCCGGCGCGCGCGTGCTCAACCAAGGTGGCGCGAATGTCGTGCTGGTCACGAGAGGGTAACAAGCTCTCGCTGAGAAGAACGGCTCGAATCGGGAAGCCGTTCGACCCCTGTGATACTACGCGCGCCGCGCCCTCGGCATCTCGGCAATGGGTGATCTGGATGCCGCGATCCTGAAATAGCGAGGCATAGTCAGCGTACGTTTCGTTTTCGATTCCGACCGTGACTACGCGACCGGTCTCGACGTGTGCGGTATCCTCCGCCGTAACCACCCCAGCATGAATCTCGATCCACGGCATGGGGCCTTCTGGCAACATGCTGATGCCCGCGACAGCCCCCAATTCCCGCCATCCGCTTGGAAGAGAGTCCGCATAGCGGATTTCAAAACGCAGGCGAATCTTTCCGGCGCCGTATCCCGGATCAGGGCGCACCTGTACGTCGACACATACTCCATGGGCCGAAGACGCAACGGCAGCAACTGCCGCAAGCCGCATCAGAAAAGGGCGGAGGTGCTTCTCATCGACTCGCAGATTAGGTGGAACCTCCGGCGCAATCCGCACCCACAGCGCCGCGGGTCTCATGCCCAACCATACGCTTGTGCGTTCCATCTCCCGGAACAGCGCATAGACGTGAGTCGGAGGACTGTTGTTTACATCACCATCGCCAATCATTGCTTCCCTGCCAGAACTTGGTTTACCTTCGGTTTCCGCCCGCGACACTATTCGCTACGGTAGTCACGGCCTGACCATCACAAATAACAAGTATACGCAGGCGTCATATTCAGCGAGGTATTGGTGCGGAAATATTTTGCCATTACAAAGCGATCGCCGCAGCACGCGTACACGGTAAGCTAACCAAACAACTGGTCGAGCACGAGAATCAATGATGAAGCAGTGCGGAGCGCCACTATTACCTAGCGCGTGCCTAGCGCGTCGCCGTCTTCGCCTGAACCGCCCGGATGGCATCTCTCGTACGATCGACCGCCTCGTCCAACGCAGAAAGCGGCGTGTAGAAGTGCGGCGAGAAACGGATGCCCCCGGCGCGTTGTGCACAAACTACATCGCGCGCCTGCAGCGCGGCGAATAAGGCGCCCGCATCAACCTGCGGGGCACGGAACGTGACGATACCGCCATAACGCCCGCGTGCCGTCGGTGTTATCAGCTCGATAAGGGGCAGAGCATCCAAGCGATCAAACAAATGCTGACTACGCTCAAGCACTCGTCTTTCGATGATTTGCATGCCGATCTGGGTCAGCAACGAAAGACTCGCACTGAGCGCGTGGATGCCGATCATGTTTGGGCTCCCGGGCTCAAAGCGGCGCGCACTCTTCGCTGGCACCCAGTCGCGTCGCTCAAAATCCGAGATGTCCTCTACCATGTGCCAACCGAATTCATACATGGCAAGTTGGTCACGCCACTCCGGGCGACAGTAGAAAAGGGCGATACCTTCCGGACCAAGAAGCCATTTGTGTGCGTCCGCGGCCAGAAAATCGATGTTCATGGCTGTCACGTCGTGTGGCAACGCGCCGAGCCCCTGAATGGCGTCGACGCAGAACGCCACGTCTCGCGCCCGGCACATCTCGCCCAGTCTCGCCAGATCCATTCGTAGACCCGTAGCGAATTGCACACTGCTAACCGCCAGCAATCGTGTCCGACGATCCATCCCAGCAACCAAGACCGCCTCCGGGTCCTGCGCCCCGGACAAATCGACTTCGCGCGTTTCAACGCCCCGCGCGGCCAACGATTGCCACACAATGCGATTCGATGGAAATTCATCGCGCGGCACCACGACGTTGTCGCCGGAGCGCCACGGAAATCCGTATGCGACGATGCTCAGACCTTCCGATGTGTTCTTGATGAACGCAATGTCTTCGCCAGAAGCATTGAGAAGCTTTGCGGCCTGGGACCGCAGTTCCTGCTCCTTTTGTAGCCATCGCGGGTAATGACGCGCACCGACGTCGGCGTTCTCGCGCGCGAATGCCGCAACGGCATGGGCCGTGCGCTGGGGCCAGGGCGCGACAGCAGCATGATTGAGGTATACAAGACCTTCCGCGAGTGAGAACTCGCTCGCTGCAAGCGCGTCAACTTCAACAGAGGTGGCGCTCTTGTCTGGATCCTCAAGTGACATGTGCGCTGGATTGGCGATTTGGGGACAGGTCGGCAAGATTAACTTCTGGTGACGCGAGATGCGCTAGGGGCCGCGGGCCCCGAAACGAGCACATAGAGAAATATGCGTATAATGTGTATTATGTCAAATTCTTAGATTAGCAGCCTGGTCGGGTTTCCCCGCGGGTATGCCCCGCCCGTATACTCGAGCCGAATATGTCAGTTTCACGCCGTACGTTTCTCAAAGCTGCAGGCGCCAGCTCGGCTGTGCTGAGCCTTGGTTTCACCCTGCCGTCCTGCACCCGGGACTCAGGGCACGCCACGACGGCCGACAGTGGGTTCCGGCCCAATATTTGGCTTGAAATCGCCACAAGCGGTCTCGTGACGATCTGGGTTGCCGAGGCAGAAATGGGTCAGGGAGTGTACACTTCGCTTCCCATGCTCGTGGCGGAAGAGCTCGACACACCGTTGTCTACCGTCCGCGTGCTTCACGCGCCGACTGACCCGGCTTACGGGACGCAGAGTACCGGTGGTAGCACCAGTATTCGAAACTCCTGGAAACCGCTTCGCGAGGCCGGTGCCGCGGCGCGGGCTATGCTCGTGGACGCCGCCGCCAAGCATTGGGGTGTCAAACCCGCCGCGTGCCATACAGACGGCGGCCGCGTCCTTCATGATGCGAGCGGCCGCAAGCTTGGCTACGGAGACTTGACGACACTCGCAGCGAAGGAACCGGTACCGGCCGTGGTGACGCTAAAGAGCCCGAACGAGTTCAAGATACTTGGCCGTCCGTTTCGCCGCCTTGATTCGCCGGAGAAGGTTGATGGCAGCGCGAAATTCTGCACCGATATCGTCCTTCCCGGCCTCGTATACGCCTCGGTCGCGCATCCGCCGGTCTTTGGATCACCGGTAGGCAACTTCAAAGCAGACGACGCCAAACGCGTCAAGGGCGTTCGGGAAGTGTTCGCGATTGAGTCGGGCGTGGCAGTAGTCGCGGATAATTCCTGGTCAGCAATGCGTGGCGCTCGTGCCGTTCGGTTCACGGGCACGGGCGGCGGTTCTTTGAAAACATCGCACTCTATACGCGATGATTTGCGCTCCGCAGTGAAACGCGAAGGCGTCGTGACTCTGGAAAGCGGAAATGTCGCATCGGCCAGTTCCGCCGCCGCACGCACGATTGAGGCCGAGTATCACCTGCCCTTTCAGGCCCATGCCACGATGGAACCGATGGGATGCACGGCCGTTGTCAAAGACGGGCGATGCGAGGTCTGGGCATCGACCCAGTCTCCGACCGAGGCCAAGAATGTGGCAACCCGATATGTGTCGGGCACCGCCGCACGCCTTTGGAGGCAGGCCTCCGAAAAGCTCCTTGGCCAGGACACGGGCAACGTGGTTGTTCACACCACCCTCCTCGGCGGCGGCTTCGGGCGTCGCCTAAAGCAGGACTACGTGGCCGAGGTCGTGCAAATCTCCGCGAAGGTTGGCAAACCGGTGCGCCTACTCTGGTCACGCGAGGAAGATATGCAGCACGACTTCTATC
>Ga0209427_10003329_pt1 | contig 18892 bp, 16 predicted proteins | sample DeeMarSWOR136_30_FD_187465 | JGI IMG/M metagenome (GOLD analysis project Ga0209427, IMG submission 187465) | Marine sediment microbial communities from White Oak River estuary, North Carolina - WOR-1-36_30 (SPAdes) (version 2) | ecosystem: Environmental > Aquatic > Marine > Intertidal zone >...
CCTTTATCTGATATTTCAAAGAAGAAGTTCTTTAGTGAATGCTGAGTAGACCGCATTTTGCGAATCTGCAGATTTCTCTTTAGATTACCTGCGTCATCATTTCTTAAGAATAACTGAATCACGCCTTGGGCGAGAAATTCTTCAATCCCGAAACGGGAAATGGATGAGTTTTCTGGTGATTCAACTGTCATAAGAGATGTAACTTCTAACTCATTTAAAAAGGATGTCAACTGAAATATTATTGATCTTATCTTTCCCAGCGAATCATAACGAAAACCAAGTGCAGATAATGAATCGACTACCGCACGCTTAGCATTGATTTCTTTGTGCGTATCGTATATTTTTTTTATAATCAGTGGCAAATCTAACTCACGCAAAGAATAACGTTCATCTGAAGGTAACCCCGCTCTTGGTGTTGCTATATCAATGATCGCTAGTAAAGGTGGATTAGCCTCTTCTAATTCTTTCAAATCCCATCCAAACATAGCTGCTTCTCTTCGTAATTCAGCAGGGCTTTCATCGATCGTTATCAGCAAGCCTGGTTCATTATATGTTTTAGCCCCATTCCATAAGAACTGCAAACTTAAGATCGTTTTACCCGTTCCGACGCCCCCAGTAATAACTGTTGAAGAGTTCCTAATGAATCCACCATGAAGTAGATCGTCTAGTTCTGGAATCCCTGTTCTCACTCGTTCAACCGAATTCATAGAAATATTCCCCGAATTCATTTGAATAGTTCGCTATCGTTGCTATAATTTATACAACTTTATATACGTTAAATTGCAGTTTTTACCTAATGCATTTGGAGCGTAATACGACTACGAAATTTCCTATTATTGAATTTTTCGCAAAGAAAAAATATATTTGTTATGGTAAATTCGTTCTCAATAATACATGTGAAATGAAAAAAAATTAATTAAACAATTGGATTGCTTCACCTAATAATTATTAAAGAATTTAGTAAAAAATTATTGCAGGAACAAAGCCAGAATGCTCACCTGTCACCCACGCCTTTAAAACCCTTTGTATTATCATTTCAGTAGTTTTTTGATTCTTGTACGATTTTTAACGTTTTTAAAAAAATGATATCAAATAGTCGTCTTTCAGAAAACATTCACAATGATTTTTAGGAACTTCACAGTTTTTAGGAGCATAATATCGATACCAAAAAACTAAAAACCAAAGTACTTATTTTAGCACCTGATCACGTTAATTATACATCCAAATTGCTAGATATACTCAAATGATTTACAAATTAGGGTGACGTGGCGAATATGAACAAGGCAATTGTTATCGAGCAACTGAAAAATATTCCGCTTCCTCAACAAAGAGTTGAAATTGTGGAACGAAAAGGACTTGGACATCCTGATAACATGTGTGATGCTATTATGGATCAAATTTCTGTTAAGCTCAGTCAAGAATATCTGAAAAGATTTGGTATAATTCTTCATCACAACATCGATAAAGCGTTATTAGCCGCTGGAGAAGTAAGACATGAATTTGGAGGCGGTCATGTTATTAAGCCGATGCGATTAATAATTGGCGACAGAGCTACCAAATTTTATGGTGATGAAGTCATACTTGTTGATGAAATTGCCATACAAACCGCAAAGGACTGGCTTAAGCAAAAAATAAGGTATATTGATCCTGAAAAGCATGTAAACTATCAGATAGAACTTAAAGAGGGCTCAGAAGAACTAAAGGACATTTTCCAAAAGAAGGGAGGGCTTCTTGTCGCAAATGACACATCAGCGGCTGTTGGATATGCACCTTTAACCTATACTGAAAAGACAGTACTATCCTTAGAACGATATCTTAATTCACGACAATTTAAAAACCAATTTCCAGAAACTGGGGAAGACGTGAAGGTTATGGGTCATAGAAATGGTCAATCGCTCCATATGATTGTAGCTATGCCCATGATGGACTCTTATATAGACTCAGAAGCAACATATTTTCGAAAGAAGAATGAAGTATTAGAAACAATAAAAACTTTCGTATCACACGAACTTGTAGATGACTCACCTACCATAGATTTGTCTTTTAATGCGCTAGATAGAGAAGGAAAAGGTATTTCTGGATTATATCTGAGCACACTAGGCACAAGTGCAGAAAGCGCGGACAGTGGCCAAGTAGGGCGAGGAAATAGAGCAAATGGATTAATAACTTTAAACAGACCAGTTAGTAGTGAAGCAGCAGCAGGGAAAAACCCTGTTAGTCATGTCGGAAAGATTTATAGTTTGTTAAGCCATAAAATCGCAAACGAAATCTATACAACATTTAAAGACGAGATAGAAGAAGCATATATATGGTTGTTAAGCAAAATTGGGCAACCAATTGACAAACCAGAACTAGCAGCGGCAGAAATAATTATGAAAGAAGGCAAGGAACTCTCTTCTATTTCAGAACAGGTTAATGAACTGATAGAGTCTTCTTTTCAAAGAATAAATGAATTGTGTAATGACTTAGCACTCGGTAGATATCCTGTAGCGTGAACTACCACCCTACAAGTAGGCTGGCTTCCTGAATCATCCATTCCCCAACGGGATATGTCAAACAGGCTCAACGGGCAGTCCCTGCCCTGATGATGATCGGGAGTCTATAAAGTGGGTTGATCGGTGTAAAATCGTGATGGCAGAGTTATGATCTCTGGCTACATCAAGTTCACAGTAAGGACAGCTGTGGATGCGGGTTGCCAGTGTTTTTGGCACAAGCTTCCCACACCTACTACACAATTGTGTGGTGTTATAGGCACTCACATATTCTACCAGAGTACCAGCTTCCTCCGCTTTGTACTCACTAAAACACATCAGTTGCCCCCAGCCGGCATCACTAATCGACTTGGCTACATGAGGATTCTTCACCATATTGGTAATCCTAAGTTTCTCAAACGCAATCAGGTCATAGCTATCAACCAGTTTCCTACTGAGTTTGTGATGAAAATCCTTGCGCTGGTTGCGTATCTTCCGGTGTACCCGTGCCATCTTTGTGTTCTGCTTGTGACGGTTATGTGAGCCCTTTACTTTCCTCGCTTGCCTTCGCTGCTCTTTAGCTAATTGCTTCTCCGAGGTTCTCAACCAGCGGGGGTTGTCTATGGTGTCTCCAGTATGTAACGTCAGCAAACTCGTCAGCCCGACATCCACCCCTATTGCTTTCGTTATTCCTCTTTGCCGAGTGCCAGAAGCGGGATCAGGAAGTACTACTGCAAAACAGGCATACCAGTGGTCGACATCACGTGTAATGGTGCACGTCTTGATCACGCCGGCAGCAGGTATCGGGCGGTGGAGTTTGATGGCAATACTTCCAATTTTCGAGAGGTGGAGTTTCTTCTTTTGATAATCTATGGTGAACCCACTTTGCGGGTACGTGAAGGAGTCATACCGGTATTTGCCTTTAAATCGTGGATAACCTGCCTTTTCACCCTTCTTAATACGCCTAAAAAAGTTGGCGAAGGTTTTATCCAGTCTTCTCAGCGCGTCTTGGAGTACCTGAGAATGTACCGCCTTCAAACACAGGTTGGTCTGTTTTGCTGCTTTTAGTTTGGTGGCTTGCTCGTAATAACTAACTGAGTGTTGGTGAGTTTGCCAGGCGTCTTTTCGCTCTGCAAGCGAATTATTATACAACATACGACAGGTAGCCAGCCATTGCGTTAATGTAGCTATCTGCTGTGTGGTCGGATACACGCGAAATTGATAAGTCCGTTTCATCACACTTCTCCCTGTGATCCCCTGCGATTCATGTCACGAGAGTTACTATCCGCAAAAACCTATTTGAAGTGGGGGACACTACCGTGAAAGTGAAACAAGTAAAAACCGCAAATCATCCCCCCAACTTGTTGGGCCTTCTTGCGGAGGAATGATAAAAAAATAGCATAGATACTATTCTAAATTTCTGAAATATGTATGCAAAATTACACTGTCTGAAATGTGTGTCCAACAGCCAAAAATCGATGGAAAAAAAGATATCTAAACGTTTCGACGTCTTTTTTACCAGATCCCATGCTTACGCCATCTGGATGGAATAAAGTCCTCGATATCAACCTTTTCAGATATTTGAGGAGTGCACGATTCTTTTGATGTACGTTGTTCAAAAACTTCAATTGTTCCCATTTTTTCTTCGTCCATAGATGCTATTTACGTTTGTAAATGTTACAATTGTAAAAGGTAATAAAACTATAGATATCAATCAATAGGTTATAGTATCTTATTTAAAAAACTATCGGAAAAGTCAACAACTGACTATTTTGCATTTAAATTTAATTAAAGAATTTAGACAAGTCTATTACAAAATGATAAAAAGACAAAACAAAAATGTCTTTACATTTGTAAAGTATAAAACATTTTAAACACATTAGTATCATTTAGAAACGCTAATTTTTTTGAAACTGCAATCAGTTTGCGTCAATGAAGCATTGATCGGACTCAATTGCAATGGAGAAAGCATTGCTTTGTATTATTTAAGAATATTGAAAATTTAGTGACATATATTAACGAATGACGTGAAAAAACACTAACAACACACATTTTTAGTCCAATTATCAAGAGATGCAAGGGTAGATTGAAGTATATTAAAATATTAAGGTAATTATAAAATGTTAAAAGACTTTTATAAAAGAGCAAGAATATCATCGATAGTCTTTGATGAAACGATTTAAGTATGTTTAGAGAATTTTTGAAGTATATGTGTGAAGGGAAGATATTGGCTTGTTTTTTCTTTCCATTTCTCTGGCATAAATTTTAGAAGGTTTTTTCTTTTTTCTTCTCGAAAAGGGAAACCTAACAAACATGCTATAGCATCAAGATACATTTTTTGATTGCTTTTATATCCAAATTTATTCGCAAGAGACTTATCAAATCCATTTAATTTTGCAATTTTACCTAATGCGATAGCTGTGCCTGATCCAAATTGAGTTGCTAGTTTTTTACGTTTGTAAACTTTTTTCGGTAGATTCAAGCTTTCAGCTAATTTGCGCAAGATCCATTTTCTTACGAAAGTATTGCCTGTGTTATAAATTTTGTATGATGCTGGTATTCTCATCGCATAATTTACAATTCTTTGGTCAAGAAACGGCATTCTAAATATAGATCTATTTGCTTTACTTAGAATATCATCGCGTTCAAGGGTGACATGAGGAAATGTTTCAAACTCTGCCCACAATTGCTCATATAAGGCCTCATAACCTTTGGTTTGTGATATATCTACATGTCGAGCGTAGCCGCCAAAAATCTCATCAAGACCTTGCCCTGAAAAAAACAGATGTACATCATCTTTTTTTGCTAATAATGTTGAAAAATAGATCGGAATTGCTATATTTATCTGCATGATTTCTGGTTTTTCGATGTAGAAAAGTATCCGTGGAATCTCTGCTTCGACATCCTCTATGGACAACTCGTTTATTTTAAGGGTGGCATCAAATGTACTAAAGGCATCAATAGCGTGCTCAAGATCAAGAGAATTTTGAAGACCTGACGTATAAAGATTAAAGGATACATCATATTCAGACACATATCTCGTAAGAATAGAACTATCGAGCCCGCCAGAAAATAGAATACCAGTTTTCTCATCATAATCTGGCAGTCTTCGTTCAATCGCAAACCGAAAAGACCCATCAAGTGACTGAATTATTTTGTTGGGAGAAATATCTAACATCTGGTGTTTTTTCAATCCTTCTCCCGTAAAATTTGCAACATCACCTGATTTTGAAACGACATAGATCTTATCTTGGCGGAAATTTTGAATATCTTCATAGAAAATGTTTTCAGATGTTTGAAAGAGGAGTGGTTTTCTTTGTGATGAAAAAAGAATGCATTCAGGAGTTTCCACAAAATACAGTGGCTTAATTCCAATTGGGTCTCTTGTAATGATTATTTTGTTATGCTTATGCCACAGAATTATGAATACATATGCTCCTTCAAGCATAAAAAGCATCTTTCTAACAGCAGAAATTAGATCAAAGGAAGAAATTAGTTTCTTAAAAAGATGGGCAACCAATTTGACATCGGGATCTGTTTCTATAGAATATTCAGCGAGATATTCCTCAAGAAATGCTCTATTGTAAATTTCACCATCAAGAACGACAGTAAATCCATTCTTTTCATCTTTGAATGGCTGACTTATTTTGTTTTCAGCAGTTTTCCCAAGGTTAACTGCTCCAATCCCTAAGTTATGATCAATAACTATATACTTTGTAGGATCACTCAATTTCTGTTTATTCTGTATATCTGAAAGAATTATCATATCTGAAAGTACTTGAGAAACCGTCTCAGACTTTTTGCAATACGCTGCGATCAAACTGTGCAAATTCATACACATTCAATTCCATCATGATTAAGTTCTAAGCAAATAACTCAGCAAATTCATAGACAAATGTATTTATTAACATGGAGTTTATTAACATCATTTTCAAAATCAAATTAAGCGTGGATGCATCAATGAAACTAAAAATTTTTATCCCACCTCTTGCTATGATTTGCCTCTTACTGGTCGCAGTACCTACCTCAGCACAAAATTACAGTGCTGCTTGGTCATTCAGTGATCCTTATACTAATACCTTTTCTTGCCAGTTAGACTATTACGACTCAATGTATTACGAAGAAACATATACGTTTGTTTTAAGAATAGAAATGACACAGCAAGCCCAAAATGACTATATACGCTTTTTGTTTTGCGATCTCCTCCTCGATAATAATGATTGGCTGTCATTCTCCCTCAGTGAGACTGAATTTAACAGTGTAGGTGATACAGAAACTTTTTATCTCGGATTTACACCTCATTCGGGTACTGCCTCCAGTGGTCAACTTTCTGTAAAATTGGTTTATAGAACCTACATTGTCGGCGCGACATATGACGGCTATAGAGTAGAAGATATTGGCCAAGTTACATTTTCGGAAAAACCCGCAGAAACGACATCGCCCGCAACGGAAGAACCTACAACGTCTCCTCCAAGAGGAATACCCGGTTATCCTATTGAGGGAATCCTCATCGGCTTGGTCTTAGGACTTATCGCAGTATTTTTCATACATCGAAATAAAAAAAGATAACTCACATAAATCAAATAAGTTCCTCAATCTCTCTTTTTTTTGAAAAGCCTAGTCGGCTTCTTCTAAAGCAACGGCTCGTATCCACGAGGAATCTAACCCTGCTATTCTGAGAGGAAAGCCTATGAAGAAAAACCTTTGCTTTGTTAACGCTTGAAGGTTATCTAATCCTTCGATTATTGGAATATCATTTCTAAGTAAGAAGTCATGTGTTGCCATGGAACCAGGTGCCTCAACAGAAATAGAGTCATCAATGCCCAGCATTTTTATTCTTTTTTCGTAAAGGTATTCAGCAGCATCAGGGGCTATGTAAGGGCGCTCTTCCATCTTGTAATTCTTAGAAGCAAATAGGAGAACTATATCTCCCTGATTGACTCCTTCTAAGTCATTAGGGCGAATAGACTCATTTGGTTTCTTATGAGTTAGAGCGATTACTAGGGCCTCACCGATGAAGTTTTCTAAAGGTAAAGATGCGATATCTTTCTCTCCTTTAAGATAATGTGAGGGGCCTTCGACGTGAGTGCCAATATGAGTTTCCGTTTCGACCCAGCACATATATGTATTATCCCCAGCGAAAATGAACTCTCTTAGTTCAAGACGCCGTAATTCAGTTCCATGCAGGTATGTTCCATCATGCTTTTCAATTCCAGGCTGTAATTTCTTTGAAAGGTCAACCAGCCTGACGTTTACTAAGTCAATCATTTTTTAACTTCCATATCTCTTGAATCTGTTACTCTAGAATGCGAGTTCCAGAAGTTATTAACATTTGCTTGAACTACTTTCATCAGACCCATAATGAATTCAGAAAACTGTGGATACACTTGTTCTGTTACAACGACTAAGAGAAATACACCAATAATTCCAAGAACCAAACTTAAAGGATAGTGAGCAAGCGTGTAAGAAAGAAGACCACTCTCGACCAGCCATATTTCAAATGCAATTCTAAAAACATTCGAAGCGTAAACAAAACCTATTATGAGTGCCAGGGATAGGATTTTTTTCTTCCAAGGTCCTCTAGGAACAAATAAGACAAGACCCACAAACACAACGATTGCTTGGATACCTGTACACTCTCTAATGATCTCGAAGTCGTTAATAAAGACTTTATTCCCGACAATTTGAGGACGATTAGGTATTAAAAACAAACGTTCTAGGAGTAAAGATGAATGAAATGCTGTTAGAACTTTTAGGTAGAAATAATCGGAAATATAATAAAATACAAGAATGAATAAGGATACAAAGACAAGATAAAGGACATATTTCCTGTTTTGTGTGAACATGCCTGCAAACCTCAGAGGCTTCTACTGTGAGATTTATTTTAGTGGTTTTAGCTATATTTGTACTTTTTCTTGGAATGCTAGCATATTATTTTGGAAACCGATTGATAGGCGAAATCATCGTACTTATTGGAACATCTCTTTTCATTATTGGGATTATTGCTGCCAAAAATTTTCAGTTGTCTGTAGAGGATAATAACCAATGACCTTATATCAAAGTAAAAGTTTAAGTTCATGTAGTAGTCGCATATGTTTCTTGTAGGGGGATTATGATTGGGCAAACTTATTGAGATTCGTTGGCATGGACGTGGTGGACAAGGTGCAGTCACAGCAGCACAGATTTTAGCTGAAGCCGCATATTTAGAGGGGTACAAAGGCGTTCAAGCGTTCCCTTACTTCGGTGCCGAACGAAGAGGCGCACCAATCATGGCATTCACAAGAATTTCTGACGAAGAAATTCGTGTTCGCTCACAAATCTACAATCCAGACTTCGTTGTAGTCTTAGATGCTACGCTAGTTGGATTGATGAAAGTGAATGAAGGGTTAAAGGAAGGAGGAACCCTCATTATCAACTCTTCAAAAAAATCAGATGAACTACGCATTAAAGGAAACTTTCGAATATATACCACGGATGTAACTACTGTAGCACAAGAATTGGGTTTAATAGTTGCTGGTATTCCTGTCCTCAACACACCAATCCTAGGGGCATTTTCAAAAATTACTGGATTAGTATCCCTTGAAACTCTAACGAAGATTATTGGGAAAAAGTGGCATGGGGAAATAGGAAAAAGAAATGCAGAAGCCGCAAAACTAACTTTCCAAAAAACGTTATGCTAACTGCAGTAAACTTCTAGTACAACCGATTTTTTCTGAAAACCTAAATAGTAGTGCAACAATAGAAACAAGATTAAATCTAAGATCCTATTTAGTCATGTGATTATTTCTTGCGATTTCTTTTTAAGAAGGTGAAAAACCTCATGGCAACTCCAAATACTTTTTCAAAAAAGAAGAAAACCAGTGAGTATGTGATACCTTTAAATGTACCGACAGAAGGTGAAGCAGGCGAAACTGGGACATGGAGAGCCCTTAGACCCGTTCTTATCCCTGAAAAATGTATAGGCTGCTTCAATTGTTGGTTATTTTGCCCTGAAATTGCGATCAAAAAAACGAATCCGATAGAAATCGATTTACGATTCTGCAAAGGTTGTGGAATTTGTGCTATGGAATGCCCAACTAAGGCTATAAAGATGGTGAAAGAGGAGGAGGAATGATGAGCCAAGAGGTAATTGCTACTGGAAATTCTGCAGCGGCATTAGCTGCAAAAATGGCCAAAGTACAAGTGATCTCAGCCTACCCCATTACACCACAAACAAGTATTGTTGAAACCCTCTCAGAGTGGGTCGAACGCGATGATTACCCTATAAGAGCACGATTCGTTAGAGTGGAATCTGAACATAGTGCATTGGCGGTAGTTACTGCGGCGAGTGCTACAGGCGTGAGAACATTTACTGCAACAAGTAGTCATGGACTTGCGTTAATGCACGAAGTCCTTCATTGGGCAGGAGGCGGAAGACTTCCTATTGTGATGGCAGTTGTTAATAGAGCCTTAGGTCCTCCTTGGAATGTATGGACGGACCACTCGGATTCACTATCTCAAAGAAACACAGGTTGGATTCAATTTTATGCTGATAATAATCAAGAAGTCTTCGATACAATAATTCAGGCGTATCGCATTTGTGAAGATCCAGAAGTGCTTTTACCCGCTATGATTTGCTTAGACGCATTTATTTTATCCCACACTGTAATGCCCTTTAGTGTCCCAAGTCAAGACGCTATAGATTCGTTTTTGCCTCCATATAAACCAGAACATGCCTATTTAGATCCCAATCGACCTGTTGGGTTATACCCGATGGTTTTCCCTGAGAGCGAACCCGGGTTTCCAGGTTATATGGATTTCCAATACTTGAGGCAAAAGGCAATGGAGAATGCGAGAAGAAAAATCTATGACGTGGATAAAGAGTTCGAAAAACTCTTCGGAAGATCGCATGGAGGCATGATACAGCCGTATAAGTGCGAAGGTGCAGAACTCGTGATACTTAGTATGGGCACGTTAGCTTCTGAATCAACCTTAGTTGTAGATAGTTTACGAGAGCAGGGATATAAAGTCGGAAGTGTGAAGATTCGCGTATTTCGCCCCTTTCCTAATGAAGAATTAAGAAATCTAGCAAAAAGTAAGCAAACACTCGTAGTATTAGATAGAAATATCTCATTTGGAAATGAAGGTTGTTTATTTACAGAAACAAAAGCGGCGCTATACAACCTTAAACAGAGGTCAGAGATCTTCGGATTTATTGTGGGGCTGGGCGGAAGAGACGTGACAAAAACACAGATAGAAGAAATCGTAAAAAGAGCAATTACTGCAACAGAATTGGGTGAAATGGGTCAAACTAAGTGGATTGGGCTGAGGTGAAAAAAATGGGTGTTATGACTCTTATTCCAGAGGAAGAATTCCTTTTTGGAGGTAATAGAGCATGTCCTGGTTGTGGTGGGGTTATTGCATTACGTACAGCCATCAAAGCCTTAGGAAACAACTGTATATTTGTTATTCCCGCTTCATGTGCGACCATAATCTCTGGTAAGTTTCCTGCAACCCCTTATAACTTCCCTGTCCTGAATATGCCTTTTGAAACCGCAGGAGCAGCAGCTTCTGGGGTTGTTGCGGCGTTAGAAGTTATGGAAAAAGACCAAGATATTACGGTAGTCGCATGGGCGGGCGACGGTGGAACTGCAGACATAGGTCTACAGGCTTTATCAGGAGCTGCTGAAAGAGGTACAAATTTTATCTATATTTGCTACGACAATGAGGCATATATGAATACAGGAAATCAGAGAAGCGGTGCAACACCCTTCGGTGCATTAACAACTACAACTCCCACAGGTAAATTTGAACTAAAAAAGGATATGCCAAGGATTATGGCAGCACACGATATTCCCTATATAGCTACAGCTTGTAGTGCATTTCCTGAAGACTTGTTTCAAAAGGTAAAGAAAGCTACAACTTTTAAAGGACCACGGTACATCCATATCTTGTCGATGTGCCCCACAGGTTGGAGATTTGACTCCAGCCTCTCCATTGCTGTCGGAAGAAAGGCTATATCAACAGGCATGTGGATTCTCTACGAGATTGAAAACGGACAACTTACACTCACAGGTAAGAGTAAATTTCTTATTGATCCAGCAAAAAGAGAACCTATTGAGGAATATCTGAAATTACAAGGCAGATTTGCACATATTTCCGATAAGGAAATCGAGTTAATTCATAAAATCAGAGAAGCAGAATGGTCTAAAATCTTATCGTGTACAGAATAAGTTGGTTAATGCAAATAGTTCGATCATAGTTCTTAACAACTATTTACTACTCCTTTGTCCTCTAATCTCCTTGGTTTTTGTTTGTGATAATAGCATAAAATTAAGATTGCCGTTAATTCTTTCAGATCAGCGCATCCATGATTCGCGAAGATATACTTGAAAATACAGCTGCAATATTTTCACCTGTTTTTGAACTCGTTTTGAAAAAAAATGACTTATCAAGACTTATAGATGATAAAAACTGATTAATTATATCATCTGGTATAATATCTTCTCCATTTTTTTTTGCAATATCATTTTTAGTTCCAATGAGCAAAATAACGGGGTTTTTAGTATGTTCTTTAATCAATTTTATCCACTCATGTAAATTGAGTAGACTTGAAATGCTTGTTAAATCGAAAGCTAGGATGACTCCATGAGCACCATTGCAATAAGTGGGGAGGAGAAAGCGAAACCTTTTTTCCCCGCCGAAATCCCAGACCTGAAGCTTAATTGTTTCATCAAACGTGTGGTTTGCTTCACATATAAGAAAACCTACACCGATGGTCATCTTTGTGTCGACATTGAACTTTCCAGTGGCATGCCTGTTTATTAAAGTAGTCTTCCCTACACCGCCTTCGCCAGCTACAATTACCTTAAAAATATAAGTACGTTTCTTGTTAACTTTCACATTTGTTTGGTGGATTTCTTTTGCGCGCGCCAATCTGGATACCCTTTGAAAATTTATTCCTAATCTTATTTGAATTAAGAATAGATAAAAAGAATCTGGTAAAACTCTCCGTTTAATTAAGAATAGATAAAAAGAATCTGGTAAAACTCTCCGCAACACAATCAGTTATTATGTCTCAATAGATTACTTTGAAAGCCTATTTTAAAAAGCAAAGAATTGTCGGGAGCTCCATTAAGGATTATTATATACAAATGCAATTGGCAGATCATGGGCAAAATATCTTAAGCACTCAAGTTTCTTTTTTAGTTCCGTGTTTTCTTTGAGCTCATTCATAATGTACAAAACCATACACCCTTTATAAATTACTTTTATCCCAGCTATAGTGACTTACTTACGCATCAAGTTCACCCCTTGAAAGTGAGATATATGACAGTTCAAGAAATCTCGATAGACGATATCTTCATAGATTCCTTTCTTATTCCTGAATCCTGCGAAATTGATGACTGGGTGATTTCTCATATCGATTTTATCACCTTTGAACTCGATGCCTTGCGTGATAAGGTTCGAAGAATGTACTAAATATGTGGAGTTTATTAATGAACCGTAATACAATGTAGGGAGAATTCGATCACCATGATTCAGACCGTCAAATTCCGAATGTATCCCGATGAGGCACAAGAACATCAGTTACACGAGATCTTTACCATCTATAACCGGATGAAACGCATCGGCTATAACCTGTTGTTTCATGGTGAGAATTACATGGCAGAACGTTTCGGCGAGGGTAAAACCATTCAGCAGTGTTTGATGCGTCTGTGTCATAACAACCCCTATGTTGGCACTATTTTGAGTAACAACATAGCAACACTGGAACAACAAAAGACCTGGTTGGAAAAACGACGCAAACGCATGACACAGCAACTAAAAGTAATTAACAAGAAAATCAATGAAATAAAGGAACAAGATACACATGACAGACGGTTAAAAGGCTTATACGCCCGCAGATCCTCGATAATGGCTAAACTACACAATTTGCACCTCGAACCCGTAGTATTCGGCACAAAGAAATTATTCAGGGAGAGAATACGCGGTAACATAACTAGAGACGAGTTCAGGATACAACGGGACTCTTCCTTCAGCTGTACCGGAAAGAAACAACATGGAGTGAAAAATCTGAATATCAAGGTATTGCCCGATAAGACAGTCAAGATACGAACCTTTTCCAAGCAAAAAGGACGCAAATGGCTGTTCATCCTTATATCCGTAAATTCCGTGCAGTTGAAGTGGTTTCAGCAAATTCTTAATGCCGACAAATATACGTTGACCGTGAAAAGGAAGCTCTTCAAGGGGAAGGTGCGCTATTTCGTTCATATATCTTATGAGATTACTGAACCCGCACCACATTACGGCTATGAACATGGTGCAATCGGGTTAGATTTTAATTATAATTTTGTGGCTTTAACCAATGTAGATCAGCACGGTAATATGCTCTCCTCTCATCGCATCTCGTTTGGCAACCTTCACAGCTATCGAACCGATAAGCGTAACGATTATATCTCTTATAAAATGGATAAAGTCGTCAATTATTGCATCAATAAGGGCAAGGGAATCGTGGTCGAGGATTTACAGTTCGATCAAGAATTTTCCTATAACAAAAAACGTAATCGAAAATTGAGCAATTTGAAGACCACCGCCTTGCAATTATTGGAGAGGAAGTGTAAAAAGCGCGGTGTGTCCTTTCGAAAAGTATTTCCAGGATACACCTCCCTCATCGGGAAATACAAATATTCAGGATTACATAATTTGACAGTACATTATCTTGCAAGTTATGTAATAGCTCGAAGAGGTCTGGGTTTCAAGGAAACAATTCCAGCCATCTACGATTGGGTGCTCTCACATGTCGGGGAGTTCATCGATCCCCGTGTGAAAAAGAGCAGTCCTTACCGTACATGGTCGATGATCCATGACCTCTTTGAGCATAGCGGGATAACTTCCTTCAAGACTGCTAAGATACTGCGAAAAACGGTATTAATGAGGCATGTCTTGCACTCGGTGACGAGCGCACAGCCCGATAACCTTAAGGCTGGTTCTTCCTTCTTGAAAGCAGGGAGAATTGATGATTATCATAAAATGTGGATTTGTGTGAAAAATCACACTTATTTATAAATAATTGTAAGGTTTTAAGCATAACATTTATCTTTGAGTTAGAAGATGTACAATAAAAATCTCTTTGGTAGCTATCGTGATCTATATGACGAAACATGACAAGCCACTTATTACAACAAATCAATTTGGAACTAGTTCATTAATTTCTTATTTGTTTGATCAAGAAATGCTAAAAGAATCTGTTAATCTACGATATGTAAAGAATGAAGAATAGATCGTTATTACTATTCATCTCATTTATAATTCATCTATTTTCATCTAATATCGTTTTATGCTATTTAGCACTTTTTTGCGACATTTCTGAGTTTTAACTAAATCGGCGGGAAGTCCCCTTCCGACAGGTGGGGTAGTTCACATTTGAAGTAATGACATAACATCTTTTAATTTTCCGCTAAGAAAAAATTAAAATCTCTAAAGAGTCCTTCGTAAACCATGAGTTATCTAGTTATTGATTTTCATGTACATCCAAAAAGAAGTTCAAAATTAATCATAAATGAGATTCTCGAAGAAATGGATATTTCAGGCGTCTCCCATAGCGTTTTATTAGGGAAAGATTTTGGAGGATCTATAAAGAGGCCGGAGATTAAGAACTGGATAAGAGACGCCTTTTTAAAGAGTGATGTGGCCTCCCATTACTGGCCAAATGGTGTATCAAGTCGGTCGTTTTCACAACTTGAGGAAGCATGGCGTGAATTGGAATATTATCTTAAGGAAAGAGCCTCTAGTTCCCCTACCTCTCTTAAAGAATTGGCAGAAATAGTTAATACCCATCCTGATAAATTTACTGGCTTTGGATCAATTAATATGCTGAAAGATGAAGAATATGTAACGCAAAAATTAAGGGAATTGAATACACTTCGCTTAAAGGGATTAAAAATTTGGCCGTTTCTCTTCAATCCTTCTGAAAATGAGAATCTGCGAATTGTCTGTGAAGATTTTGAAAAGAATGGGAAGATTCTATTAGTTCACACAGGTTGTGGTCCTGGTCCATGGGAAATACCTGAATTAGCAAAATATTGTAATCCAAAATATTTGGAACCTCTTGCTAAAGATTTTAATGATCTTCCTATTGTTTTAGCACATTCTGGATATTACAGTCGCGATAATCCTGGGATTTTCTTTAAAGATGCCCTTGAACTTTCCAGAAAACATGAAAATGTTTGGCTTGAAGTATCTGCGGTACCAGATGTTGTTACAGATCCTATATTAGCAGACAAAGTAAAAGATGCCATTGGTGGATTCGATCGAGTTCTATATGGCTCTGATTATCTTGAGTATATGCAGATAACTGTCCATGTAATTAAAAAAGCACGCCATTTGACAGATGAAGACAGGGCAAAGATACTTGGTCTAAATGCAAAACAACTTCTTGGATTATAAACATAGCGAACTTCATGACTATTCTAAAAAAGAAAAGAAGATTAGGGAATAGGTCTTGTAGTAAGTTTTTGCTTTCCAAACAAACATAGTGAAGCGATCAGTGGGACAAAAGCGATCATAATGGTACCTAAACATCGTCCTCCATCGCCATCACTACTGTAGTCCACAACTAATTGAGGGTCTCTATTGGTTTCTTTAGTACGGAAGGATACCCATGGTGACTTTGACCGTTCACTTTCATCTATTTGCAGCACGATACTAATTTTTGTATCCTTTTTTGCGATGCTTGTCACATCCCATTCATACCATTCTCCCGGTTCCGCGACAGAGACAATGTCTACAGCATCACCTGAGGTATCTGGGGCATTTTCCCATGTAATCTCTAGCTCTTCCCATGTATTATCGGGGCAATAAAAGGCTCCTATTTTAGCTGTTTCCGTGACGACCACCGAATGTAATCTCAATTTTGCTGAATTGATAGTTGAGCCGCTGGGCACCTCAGAAAGATTGAACTTTAGGTAGGCACGCCTTTCTATATCATCAAAATATGTTCTATTCTGATATGTAATACGTAAAACATCTTGGCCTCCGAAGTTACTAGTGGATTTATCTGAATTGACAAATGAATCGGCGATAGGTTCTAAAGTCTCTGTTGTTGCTTCGGCGCTAGGAGTTAGTAAAATAATACCTAATATTAATACCGCAAAAATGAGATATTTTCTTATCCTCTTCTACCTCCTTACTTAGTATTCTAATCATGAGAGTTAATACTATTTAATATTTAAACGCGGAGCAGGCTATATCACAAATATCATTATATTACTATTTTCAAATACCCTTTCAAACTTTCCTTCGAAAGACTGTAGTTTATCCTCAGGAAGTGTATCTAAGACGACAAATAAGAAACTCGAATTGTATTTTTTAATTATTAACTCAGATTTTTGATAATTCCCTTCGCCAAACACTATTAGGCTCTCATTTATCCTTCGTGCTCGTTCATCTTCTCTGGTAAGAGAGTAATAAGAAACATAACCTAGTGCAACTTTATTTCCTGATAATGCAGGTATTTTTCTTGAAACATTTTCGGGAGCATAAACAACTTGGGAATTGTCTGTATTCTCTGCTAGCCACATAATACCTTCGTATTCATCTCCATCAACAATGAAATGTATCGGTGTCTTTCGCAGATTAAAAATGAAGAAACCAACTAATTGTGAAGTGAAAAGCCCAATAAGAAGAACAAGAATAAATAGAATCCGAGCTTGAAATCTTGAAGGTTTTATTTTTTTCAATTTATTGAGGTATTTCATTTTAGATTGATTAACTGAAAACAAATCGAACTTAAGAAATAGGTATTCAAGAGCAAAAGGCGCATAGATAAAAAATGCATAGAACAAGAAATTTGTCTGACGAAATAGCACTTGGTATTCTATTCCTACCCACTGTAAATTGCCAACAACCATACCCCAGATCCCCATAACTGCAGGGATTCCAAATTTGTCTAAATTTCCTTTTTTGTACAACCAATAGACTCCTAGCACAGCTAATAGAAAAACTAGGCCATAAGCTTCAAAGATTTCCCATGGATATGGCCATGATGGTCTTCCTGAAGGAGTTCTCAATCCCCATCCAGCACCTGTTGTTTGGCTTTCTAATACCCAGCGAGTAGCCCCTCCTCCCAATAGATTCAAAAGCACTGGTATTGTGACGAATGAACCTACTAGATGCCCAAATAAGAGAATTAAGAATTCAATTGAAATTTTCTTATCTCTAATAAGCCTAATAAAAAATAAAATAAGGAATATGGCACTAAAACCTAGTGTTGAAAGATGATGTGTTATTATTGCTAATCCTAAAAAGCCAGCCGAGATGCCAAGATATTTCCAGTCGGTTAACTTCTCTATTTTCTTGTAAAACAAAAGACTAAAGAAACCAAAACTGTATGAGAGCTTTGAATTTCGTTGAGTAAAAAGATTATGTCGTAGATCCCAGTATTCAAACATCACAAAGTTTATCTTCTCTCTTACAATTGGATCAACGTTTAAATTTGTGTTTCCTGTAAGGATGCTCATTATTCCTACCTGTACTGTTCCCCAATTGAATAAGAGTATGCCTACTAAACGAATCCAGGATAATGAATACGCAAAAACAGAAAAAAATAATGCTAATCGGGCTTGTTTTTTATTATTGAATATCGCAAGGCAAAGCATGTAAAATGCATAATGAAATAAAAATTGTGCGATAATATTCATTATGTGCTGAGTCCAAAACGAAGGGAGATTAAACGCTTCGCCAATAAGCAAACAGGCCCAAAAAAATAATGGTGGTTGATGTAATAAGGGTTCTGTAATATCTGCGTTAGCAGGATCGCTGAAAGGATAAATTCTGCCAGTTCGAATCTCTTCAATTACTGCAACTTCACCCCATCCGTCTCCGAGTAACCCTACAAAAACATTCCCATCTCTTGCTGCAAGTACAAGCCCAAAGATGATTAGAATGACTATTAACAATGAATTGAAAGATGAAAGAAGGACTGGATGCGTTAAGTATCTAACCCATTTGTTTTGGAAGTCATAATCATCAAAAAGGAGTTTTGCCATTAATTCACCATCATCATAAGAGAGGACTAAACATAGAGTAGACTCTAAGTTTAAGATACTTTTTGAATCGCATTCAAATTAATTTAAATATATACTTTTTTTTTCAAGTCAAGAAAGCAAACCATTACAGAGATACCAGAGAACCTGGAATTTCAAGAAAATGTTCAAATTTTTTGCTTTATGATTCTTTTTAAAAACTTCTCCATACTCAACTCGATTCCTCGTGCTGTAAGCAATAGAATGGCTGGGACTGACGGAAGTAGGTAAAAAATAAATTGAGTAGTTCTAGGTAAGAGAAAGAAAAAACCATATTGGGTTATGAACCAAAAGACTGGCAACATTTCAGTGAACTTTACATTGTTCTCTCTGTTCTTGAGAGCTAAGTAGATAAAG
>Ga0209427_10003332_pt1 | contig 18879 bp, 15 predicted proteins | sample DeeMarSWOR136_30_FD_187465 | JGI IMG/M metagenome (GOLD analysis project Ga0209427, IMG submission 187465) | Marine sediment microbial communities from White Oak River estuary, North Carolina - WOR-1-36_30 (SPAdes) (version 2) | ecosystem: Environmental > Aquatic > Marine > Intertidal zone >...
GGTTCAATGCTGTTATCTTGCAGTACTCTCTACTTCATAGTAATCAGTAATGAGTCGCCCGAGTCCCTCTAAATCGATGTATTCTGGCTTTGGCTATAGGATAAGATTCGGACGGATTTCGCATCAATCTGTTGAAAAAAAAGTCAAAGCAGCGTACAGCGCATTCTCAATGGAAAAGAAATTCCTTATATTGATGTATATTTTTGCACTCGATTCTGATGTTTACACTGGTCTTATGCAAAACTTTGCCTTTGGGAAGAGAAGAAGTCAGTGATACAATCACGTATCATGCGGGTAAGCGAATGGTAGCGAGATAGCCGAATGCAGCCGAACATTAAAAAAGCCATTCTCACCGAGGGGCCGGTTGGCAGGACCCTTGTCAGTCTCACCATCCCCATGATGTTCGGCATTCTCAGCATGGTGGCCTTCAATCTGGTGGATACGATTTTCGTCGGGAGGCTTGGTGCTGTTCAGCTTGCCGCCCTCAGCTACACATTTCCTGTTGTGCTCGTCATCGCGAGCATTGCCATGGGACTTGGCATAGGGGCTTCAGCAGTGATTTCAGTCGCCATCGGGGAGGGTAACGATCAAAAGGTCAGGCGTCTCACCACCGACAGCCTCATACTCTCCCTCCTCATCGTCACGGTTTTTGCAGTTACGGGTCTCCTGACCATCGATCCCGTGTTCACCGCACTGGGTGCGCCGCCTCACATACTTCCCCTTATCAGGCAGTACATGCGTATCTGGTACTTCGGCGTGATATGCGTGGTGGTCCCCATGGTGGGGAACAACGCCATCAGGGCGTCGGGGGACACAAAGACCCCCGCTATCATCATGACCATTGCTGCGGGCATCAACATCATATTTGATCCGCTCCTCATCTTCGGTATCGGACCATTTCCAAGGCTCGAAATCGCCGGTGCCGCAACAGCAACGGTTTTTGCCCGTACCACGACGCTCATCGTCTCGCTCTACGTACTTTACAGGCGGAAGCAGATGATTACCCTCGAGATTCCCCGTCTTCGGGAAGTGCTGCAGTCCTGGAAGCGTATCCTCTACATCGGGATACCCGCTGCAAGCACGAGAATCATCATACCCCTGGCTTCGGGAGTCATTACGAGGTTGCTCTCCTCCTACGGCCCGAAGACCGTTGCCGGGTACGGTGTCGCTTCTCGAATCGAGTTCTTCCTTCTGACCGTTATTCTTGCGCTGGCTGCGGTGCTTGCCCCCTTCGTGGGACAGAACTGGGGAGCGGGGAAGCACGACCGTGTTCGAGACGCGATGAAATTCAGCAAGCATTTCTCTCTGGTGTATGGTGTGGTACTCATCGGTGTGCTGGCCATCATAGCGCGGCCCCTGGCCACCGTGTTCAACAAGGATGACACCGTGGTGACGACCATCACGTCCTACCTGAGGATTGTCCCCCTGGGGTACAGCCTTCAGGGTATTCTCGTGCTGTGTGCCGCTGCCATGAACGTACTGAACCGGCCTCTGCATGCCGCAGCGCTTTCCGTTGCCCAGATGTTCGTGATCTATATTCCCCTTGCATTGCTCGGCTCGACACTGTTCGGGGTAAGGGGGGTGTACGGTGCACTAACCCTCGCCTACGTTATAGCCGGAGTTGCCGCCCATCTGGTGATGCGGCGGATATTAAGGGCAAGTGAGAAAATATCTCTTGATTAGGTATTCGCGCATGGAACATGGACTACGTTCCCTGATCATGTAAACCGATTTGCCGGTTGCTTCAGGAGCCCCATGAAAAAATTGTTCCTCGTCTCCTTGTGTTGCTTGATGATGATCGGGCATGGCGCCCTGCGCACATCAGTGAGGGCAGAACCGGTCTGGGAAGAGGCGTTTTACCAAACCTATGATGAACGCAGTTTCCGGCGGTACGGGCCTGTGCAGCAGACAATAGATTTTGATAATATTCACTATCCTCTTCTCAACGCGGCAATATTCTACGAAACCAATCGCGTCCGGATCAGAAACGGAATACGGCCCTTTGTTCATGCAGCTCCACTGGAGGAGGCAGCTTTTATGCATGCCCGGGACATGGTGAGGCTGGATTTCTTCAGTCATGAGAACCCCTATGAACCTGAAAAGAAGACCCTTATACAGCGGCTAAACCAGGTTGGTGTTGTGAACGGGTACCGGGCGGAGAATATTTCGGAGGTGTTCGGCATACGCTACGAGCATGGTACCATGATCATCCCGCCTGATCAGGGCAGCACTTCCTTTAGAGATTATCTTACAGGGAAGGCGATACCTGCTCACACCTACCTCAGTTTTGCCGAGACGCTGCTCGAGAGCTGGATGAAATCATCGGGCCACAGGGCGAACATCCTGAATGAAAATCTGCTGTTCCTCGGATGTGGAGCCTATCACTATGTAAACGATGCATTCTACGGCATGCATCAGTTCAAGGCGGTTCAGAACTTTGCATCAGTTGTGCCGGGTAAATGAATCATGTATGTGCGCTTTAACCGCCTGTCGATACTGACACTTGCGTCCCCTTTGTCATACGGATCGTTCATACCGGACGGCGCCGACATAAGCAGACCGGCCGCTACGCTGTTTCTTCGGCCCGGCGGGTTCTAATTGCACAAAACGATCGATAAATTTACAATAGTTGAAATCACGAATCCTATCACTTTCAAATTGGTCTTTTCTCGATCATGTAGAGTTACCATATAGAAAAGTAACAGTTAAAAATATATGAAGGAGGGAAGAAGTGATGAGAAAAGTACTTGTCCCACTGGTGCTGTTGTGCAGTCTGGTTGGTTTTTCAGCTTTCGGGCAGGAGGAGCTTAACGAGATTACCCTGCTCGAGTATCTGGACCTGGTGAAGGCCAGCCACCCGTACTTCAACAAGGAGCAGCTTGCCGTGGACATCGAGCAGAAGCAGGCGCAGAGCCTGCTCGGCGACAAGGACTGGTTTTTAAGCCTGGTGCCCACCTACTCCTATCTGGGCAAGGCGAGTGCGCCGGAAATCAGTGGTGGAGCGGTGGAACAGATTAACCGGGCGGGCCTCGAGGCAAGCCTCGACAGGAGGCTCTGGTCCACAGGAGGAAGGCTGGGATTTTCATGGACCTCGGGCTACACACGCTCCGACATTCCCATCGGTTTCGAGAACGTATACCGGAATGGCGTAGGTGCCACCTATACCCAGCCGTTTCTTCAGAACTGGAAGGGAAAGCTCGACCGTCTGCAGTACGAGCTGAGCGACTATATCATCAACTCCACACAGCTGGAGGTCTGGGAGAACCAGGAGAACTTCCTGTTCGATGTGTCCGTGCGGTTCCTCGATTGGGCCTACTACACGAGGGAGCTTTCGATCAGGGAGGGGCGTCTGGAGATCGCGAAAAAGGGGCTTGAGGACGTGAACAAGCGTTTCAGAGCGAACCTGGTCGACAAGGTCGACGTGCTCCGTGCCGAAGACTCGGTGCGGCTTGCAGAGCAGGGAGTCGTGCTTTCCCGTTCCCAGTGGAAGGCAAAGCAGGCAGAGCTTGCTATCATCGCCGGCTCCGACGAGATCATAAAGCGTCGGCCCCGATACGACATCTACCGCCTCGAGGAGCTTCCAGACCGCGAGCAGTCGGTGAAGGAGCTGAAATCCGATTCGCGCCTCCTTCAAACCCTCTATGTCCTGCGCAAGCAGCTCGAATACCAGAGAACGGGTGTGGAGAACCAGAAGAAGGCGCAGCTGGATCTCAGCGTGACCGCCGGGATCTACGGACGGGACCAGACATTGATCGAAGCTCTGGCCATATATCAACCTGAAGTTATCGTGAGCCTCGTCTTTGCCAAACCCATCGGAAGCCGCACTGCAAAGGGGCAGCTTGAGAAGATCGACGTGCAGATCGCCCAGGTGAACGGGGAGGTTGCGAGCATAGAACGGGACCTGGAGTCGGCCATGGTGGGCCTCCTGATACAGATACAGGACCTTGAGGAGGTGCTCGACCTGAACAAGAAACAGATCGAGTCGGCCCAGGAGAAGACCAAGGAGGAGGTCAAACTCTACAATCAGGGCAGGAGCCAGCTCACTTTCGTGATACAGAGCGAAGACAACGAGGAGGCGGCCTGGCTCACCTATGCGGCCAACGCCTACCTCTACCACACCCTGATTCTCCAGTACAATGCGCTGCTCGACAAAATACTCGTGATCGAATAGGGGGTCACCATGAAAACTATATTCGAGTTCTTTGCCAGGCGTCACATCCTGGCTACGCTCTTCACCATCGGCATCATCATGCTCGGTCTCAACTCGCTCAGGACCCTGAAGCGGGACCAGTTTCCCGAGGTGGATATCGGCGAGGTGGTGATCACTACTACATACCCGGGCGCGTCTCCGGAGGACGTAGAGCTCAATGTGACCAACAAGCTTGAAGACGAGCTGGAGAACGTGACCGGTATCGATGAGATACGCTCCACCTCCATGGAAAATCTCTCCCTCATCGAAGTGACTATTGATCCTGATATAAGGGATTCGGACAAGGTCAAGTCCGATATTCGAGAGGCCGTAGGTAGGGTGACCGATTTCCCGGAAGAGGTGACCGATTCACCTCTCGTAACCGAGATCACCACGGCGATCTTTCCCATCATCGAGGTGGGGCTCACGGGCGATGTGGAGTACCGGGAGCTCCGCGAGATCGCGAAGCAGTTCGAGAAGAAGCTCGAGGCTGTTCCGGGTGTATCGAGCCTCGACAAGTACGGCTACCGAGCGCGTGAGATCAAGGTCGAGGTCGATCCGGAGAAGATGGTGAGCTATCAGATACCCCTGCGTGAGATCATCATGGCAATACAGGCGCGCAATATCAGGCTCACGGGCGGGACCTTTGAATCTTTCACCAGTGAAAAAAACATCGTCACCCTCGCGCAGTTCCGGGAACCTGTTGAGGTGGGCGACGTCATCGTGCGGTCCACCTTTGAGGGACCGCTCATCAAGGTGAAGGACCTCGCCATAATCAGGGATGATTTTGAGGACGAGGATCTCATCTCCCGCATGAATGGTAAAACCGCCATCTCCTTTGTAGTCAACAAGACCGAGAGCGCAGACATCATCCGGACCGTCAAAGCCATTAAAAAGCTCATCCGTCAGGAAGCGTCCCGCGGGATTGTCGGGGGCTATATCGACTATCCTCAGTGGGAAGAGGAGAGGCGGGGGTTTCTCACGTTTATGGGAGCCCTGTTCGGCCAGAAACGTGCACAGCCCGATCTTTACCGGTACGGTCCGGTACAGATCACCACGGCCAACGACATTTCCGTGTACGTGAGTGACAGCTTCCGAACCGTTCTTGCCAACGGGGCCATCGGACTCGTGCTCGTGGTGCTCATGCTTACCCTCTTTCTCAATTTCAGAACAGCCTTCTGGGTGGCCATGGGCATTCCTGTTGCCATGACCGGGGTGTTCTTCTTTATGCCCTTTTTCGGCACCTATCTTGACAGTATCTCTCTCGCGTCGCTCATTCTGGTGATCGGTATCATTGTGGACGATGGGATCATCATTTCCGAGAACATCATGTTCAGGCGACACCTGGGTGAGTCGCCCCTCGAGGCGGCTGTCAACGGTGTGCACGAGGTGTTCTTCCCCGTGCTCACCACGGTGCTCACTACCTTTCTCGCATTTGCGCCGATCTTCTTCATCAAGGGTATGCTCGGCAAGTTTATATTCGTCATACCCCTCACCGTGAGCCTCGCGCTCTTCATATCCCTTGCTGAGGCGTTGTTCGCCTTGCCATCCCACCTGAAGCGGGGCATGGAGAGGCGTTCCATGAAGGCGGAGCGAGATACCATAGGTCTCTGGTTCGAGGGGCTGAAAAAGATCTACGACAAGTTCGCCCGGGGCTTTCTCAGGCTGCGGTACGTGATATTCGTAGTCTTCATCGGTATCATCTTCCTGGCCATGGGTTACATGCAGAAAAACATGGATTTCATTCTCTTCCCGCAGAGGGGAGCCGAGCAGTTCTGGCTGCTCGTGGAGCTTCCCATGGGATCATCTCTGCAGTCGACATCGCAAAAGGTGAAGGAGATCGAACGGTTCATCGACGAGATACCTGCTGAAGAGCTCGACAACTACGTTACTCGCATCGGTCTCATCGGCTGGGTGGGCCGTGCAGAGAACTATGCACAGATCATCGTGAACCTCACACCCTTCTCGGCACGTGCGCGCACAGCAAGCCAGATCGTGGAGGAGATGCGGGCAAAGACCGACACGCTCGAGGGCTTCGAGGAGATCACCTATCAGATCTATGCGGGAGGACCGCCGGTGGGAAAGGCGATCAGCCTCAGGGTACTGGGTTATGACGATGCGCAGCGGCGTGCCTTCGCCGATGAAATCGAGGCGTATCTGGAAACCATCGAGGGTGTGAAGGACATCACCCGCGACGACAAGCTCGGCAAGGACCAGCTCGAGATCGACATCAACTACGAACGGCTCGCACGGCTGGGTCTCACGGTCGCCGATGTAGCGCAGAACGTGCGTATCGCCTATGACGGGCAGGTGGTCACATCCCTCAGGGATGGTGATGAGGACGTGGATTTCAGGGTGCAGTTCAAGAAACAGGCGCGTCAGGACCAGCGGTTCCTCATGAATTTGGCCATCCCCAATGTGCAGAACCGGCTGATCAACCTGAAGGAAGTTGCGCGCCTCAAGCTTGGACCGGGCCCGAGCTCTTATCGCCATTTCAACGGCGAACGGGTCACCACGGTGGAGGCCGATGTGGATCCGGACGTCATCACCTCACTCGAGGTAAACGAGATGGTCCTCGGTACATTCAGTGACTTCGACAAGCGTTACCCGGATCTCAGGTTCAGTATCGGCGGCGAGGCCCAGGAGAGCCAGGAGTCAATTGCAAACATCATGTTGACCTTTATCATTGCCGTGGTCGGCATCTACTTCCTGCTCATCCTGCTCTTCAACTCGTTCACGCAGCCCATTCTGGTGCTCATAGCCATCCCCTTCGGATTCGTGGGTGTTATTCTTGCTCTGGCACTTCACCACGAGCCACTCAGCTTCCTGGCGCTCATCGGGTCGGTTGGTCTCGTCGGTGTTGTGGTGAACGACTCGCTCGTTCTCGTCAACCATCTCAACGATATGAGAAAGCAGTTTCCCGATATGGAAAGGCGGGCGCTGGTTGCCATGGGAGGCTCCAACAGGCTCAGGGCCATCGTGCTCACCACCCTGACCACGGTAGCTGGACTGCTCCCCCTTGCCTATGGACTGGGAGGAACGAGCCTCTACATGTCGCCAATGGCGTTGACACTGGGCTACGGGCTGCTCTTTGCCACACCGGTAACGCTCATACTCGTGCCATGCCTCTACATGATCTTCTGGGACCTGGAAAGGGTCTTCAAAAGGAAAAAGACCTAGATCGGGCACACGGGTTGGAGAAGAGGTGCATCGTCCGAGAGGGCGGTGCGCCTCTTCGATTTTACGTGGAATATTCCGTAGACGAGCGCATTTAAAAAATTTGAGTATTTCCCAAAATTACATGACAGAAAAAATAAAAATGAGGACAGAACTTGGGAAATTAAAAACGTTGTTGACTGTCACCCACATTGCTTTCTACCTCACATAAGATATTCATTTTCTGTATGATACCTTCACGTAACTCTGGGTCATTAATAAAAATATACTTGACTCGGTGTGTTTCCGTACATATATTTGCTAATAACAAATATTGTTAATAGCAAATAATACCATGAACAAACGGATCATCGATTACGTGTTTCTCCTGAAAAAGAAATGCCTCATGGAAGAAGGGGAGATCGGCAGGGAGGTGGGGCTTTCTCCGAGCGAAATGAACTGTATCGAGGCTATCGGTCCAGGTGAAAGTATCAGCGGAAACACCCTGTCTGAACGTATGGGTCTCTCCCCATCCCGCGGGAGCAGGGTCATCGATCATCTCATCCTTAAGGGTCTGATCGCCCGCGAGGTTGATCCCTCGGACAGAAGGGTCGTCGACATCACCCTGACGGACAGGGGTGCCCACGTAAAGGAACGGGTCGAAAAGGCAAAGAGGGCCTGCGAGGCAAAGATAACGGCTCAGATGAAGTCCGAGCAGATCGAGCAGATCAAACAGGGGCTGCGCGTGCTCGTCGATGTGCTGTAGAGGAGGAATGCATGGCGGAAAATGCGGCAAAGGCGATTAACAGTCGGTACAGTGGGCTTGCCGGGAGTACCTGCTGTCTCTCATGCGGCGCCGCACTGAAGTATGCCGAGCCGAAGCAGGGCGAGGTTGGAGTGGACCTGGGAAGCGGTCGCGGTAACGATGTGCTCAGGATCGCTGAGCTGGTTGGTGATGATGGATATGCGTACGGTGTCGATATAGCAGACGGCATGCTCGAAGCTGCCCGGGAAAGAGCAGATCGTCTGAGTATACGCAACGCACGGTTTCTCAAATCCGAGCTTGAGCGTGTCGAGCTCGAAGACGGGATCGCCGATTTCGTCATCTCCAACTGCACCATAAACCATGCCAGCGACAAGAAGGCGGTGTGGCGTGAGGTTTTCCGCCTTCTCAAGAAAAACGGCCGGTTCGTGGTAAGCGACATCCACGCCATCGACAGGGTGCCCGAGGAATACCGGAACGACCCGGTGGCCATTTCAGAGTGCTGGGCAGGAGCGGTACAGCGGGAGGAATACCTGCAGACCGTGCAGGACGAAGGTTTCGAACAGATCGAAATAATCGAGGAAAGCCTTCCCTATGACAAGGGAAAAATACGGGTTGCAAGTTTTACCATAACCGGCAGAAAGCCGGTTTAGTAGAACAGCATACTGCTTGAGGAGCATAGAATGAAGACACTTATCAGAAAGAAGAGCAGTAGGAAGCAGGACGTGGCGCAGTGCTGCGCGAAGATCTCGCCGGTGAAGGCTGGATGCCACGACTGAGGGACAGGAGCTGCAGCCCGCTACCCATGGCGCTGCAGCTCATGCTCCCGATTATCACGGAAACGCTCCAGTCAAGCATTCCGGTGGAGGAATCATGTACTTCTCACGGTTCAACATCTTTTCGAAGATCAGAGACTCGGAGAACTATTTCATCGTGAACCTGCTTTCCGGAAACGCCGATATACTCTCCCCTGAAGAGGCTCGCGGCGTGATGGAGGGACGTTTCCCGAACAGGGCGGCGTTTGTCGAAAGGGGCTATCTCGCCGACCGGGAGTGTGAAGACCGCGATTACCGGCTGAAATACCTCGACTTTCTCGACAGGCGAGACAGCTCCGAGATACAGATCTTCTTCGTGACCACCTACGCCTGCAACTTCGCCTGCTCCTACTGCTATCAGAGCGCGTACGACGTAGAGCAGTACAGACTTACGAACGAAATAATCGATGCATTCTTTCAGTACGTGGATACCGGGTTCGCGGACCGCCGGAAATATATCACCCTGTTCGGCGGTGAGCCCCTGCTGCCCGATGTGCAGTCCAAACAGCTCATCAAATATCTGGTCGATCAGGCGAAAGGGCGCGGCATCGACGTCGCCGTGGTTACGAACGGCTATCATCTCGAGGAGTATCTCCCAGTAATGAAGCAGGGTAACATTCGAGAGATTCAGGTCACCCTCGACGGAACACAACAGGTCCACGACTCACGCCGGGCCCTCAGGGACGGAGAAGGCACCTTCGATCGGATTGTGGCCGGTATTGACCGTGCGCTGCACATGGGCTTCACCGTGAATCTTAGGGTTGTGCTCGATGCGGAGAACATCGACGAGCTTCCCTCGCTCGCGCTGTTCGCTGCGAAAAGGGGCTGGACTGGAAATCCGCGGTTCAAGACCCAGCTCGGCCGCAACTACGAGCTCCATACCTGCCAGGCCGACAGCAACAAGCTCTTTAGCAGGATTGCCTTCTATGAAAAGCTCTACGACCTCCTGCAACGGTATCCGGAAGTGGGCGAGTTTCATCAGCCCGCCTATTCGCTCTCTCGGTTTCTCTTCGAGAACGGTGAGCTGCCTGAACCCCTGTTCGATTCATGCCCCGCGTGCAAGACCGAGTGGGCGTTCGACTACACGGGCAGGATCTACTCCTGCACTGCCACAGTGGGAAAGCTCGACGAGTGTCTCGGCACCTTTTTTCCCGAGGTCACACGAAACAGGGTGCTCATCAGCGCCTGGCAGGATAGGGATATCACCTCCATACCAGAATGCAGGGTCTGCAGCCTGCAGCTCACATGCGGCGGCGGGTGCGGTTCAGTGGCCAAGAACCGGACGGGCGTAATCCTTTCGCCCGACTGCAGACCTGAGAAGGAATTGATGGAGATGGGAATATCACTCTACTTTGAGAAAGGGTTGTTCGATGTCCGAGAAGATAACATACATCAGTGCTGCACAGTATGAAGATGAGGTTCTGAAAGCCGACAGGGCCGTGGTGGACTTTTACTCCACCGAGTGCCCTCCCTGTGAGGCGCTTGCCTCCAAGTATGAGGGATTGTCCGAGCTCTACGGCAGTGACATCAAGTTCATAAAGATTTTCAGGCAGGAGAACCGGGAGCTCGCCGAGTCGCTGGGAGTCACCTCTTCACCAACCGTGCTCTTCTACGATGGGGGGAAACAGGTGGGTGACACCCTGAGGGGGGGAATCAAGAGGGCTGACCTGATGCGAAATCTCAATGCCCTGCTGTCTGAAAAGCGGGCTCGTGAGATAGAGAGCGAGATCAAACCGGTGCAAACCAAATGCGACGTGCTCATCATAGGGGGAGGCCCTGCCGGGCTCACCGCCGGCATATACAGCGCCCAGGCCATGCTCGACACCATACTCGTGGATGTCGCGCTTCCCGGTGGCTGGGTTACGACCACCCATCAGGTTTCGAATTACCCTGGGTTTGCCGATCCCATTCAGGGGTTCATGCTCTCCCACCAGATGTCCGAGCACGCGAAGGCCGCGGGAGTGAAGTTCAGACCTGCGGTGGACGTGACCGCTGTCGATCTGGAAAAGAAGGAGATTATGATCGACAGTTTCGAAACCATCATGGCAAAGAAGATCGTCATCGCCACCGGCTCATCTCCGCGTCTCCTCGGTGTGAAGGGTGAGAAAGAATACCGGGGCAGGGGCATTTCCTACTGCGCCACCTGTGACGCTAAGTATTACCAGGACAAAGATGTGATCGTCATAGGCGGCGGAAACTCCGCCATCGAGGAGTCGCTCTTTATAAGTCGTTTTGCCAGGAAGATCACCATCGTGCACCAGTTCGACCACCTGCAGGCCCACAAGGTGCTGCAGGAGAAGGCCTTCTCCAACGACAAGATAGACTTCGTGTGGGAGCACGAGCCCCGGGAGTTTGTGAAGAACGGCACCTCAGTGAACAAGGTGGTGGTGGAAGAGCTGAAGACCGGAAAGATGAAGACCCTCGACTGTGACGGCGTGTTCATCTTCGCGGGCACCCAGCCAAACCTCGAGCTCTTCAACGGCCACTTCAAGCTCGACCAGTGGGGCTACGTGGAGACCGACGGTGACATGCACTCGAGCATCCCCGGCGTGTTCGTGGTAGGCGACATCCGGAGCAAGAAGTACCGCCAGATCACCACCGCGGTTTCCGACGGCACTATCGCGGCCATGGCCATCGCCAGGGAGCTGGAAACCGAAGAAGCCGTTTCCTGACACACTGGACGTGCATGGCGCAAGTAACGTCCAGTGAGCCAGGTTCGTGTACCATGAGGTCTGAATCCAGCATTCAAAGTTGTTACACCAAGGCTACCATTTTTCTTCTAATTCTCCCTCCTCCGGTTATTCCAGTTAAAACGACAAAGAAACGCCAGCGCGCTGCCTCGAATATGCTCGATACGGAATTTAAAGACTTTTTTCACACAGGGTCCCCATGCTGGTTTATCTTTCAAATCGCATATCCCCTGAGGCGCCAGTATGGACCTAAAACAATGTCATGGATTCAGGCAGCCATGTTTATACAGAACGGTGCACACATTAAAAAACTTTAATGTGTCGTTAATCATCCTCTAATCTCCACTTGTTACACTTCGATCAACAAATATTTATAAGGAGGGTAATAATGAAAAAGTATCTTTTGTTTCTCATGGTGTGCGCTGGGGGAGTGGCTCTGTTTGTATCCCCTCTTGATGCAGCAGGATGCAAAAAGGCGAAACTCGAAAATGCGGAACTACGGGATGAATTGGAAGCAACGCGTTCAATGAATGCCGATCTCGAAGCGCAGCTTCGGGAACAGATGAGAGGACTGGCTGATCGAAACCAGGAGATGGTGATACTGCAGAATCAGATAGACATGAAGAATAGCGAGCTCCAGAGTCTGTATGATGAAATTGAAGTCCTTGAGATGAACGTGTACGAGCTTGGAGAGAGCCTGAAAGCGAGGGGCGACGCACTCTCGGCACAGATGGCACAGCTTTTGGATAAAAAACAGGATCTGGAAAACCAGATAGTAGCCCTAAAAGCCGACATCGATGCTGCGTCCAGACGAAACGAGCGCCTCACCCAGCTCGTAAATGACTATCAAACAAGGATAGGCGCCCTTTCCGAACAGACGGATATACTTAAAGCTGAGAGCGACGCTTTGCGTGCGGCGGAAGAAGCGGATAAAAAAAGAATGAAGACAACATACGACCAGCTCTTAAAGAGCCTTGAGATGGAGATCGGGCAGCAGACCGTTGAAATCCAGCAGTACAAGGACTCGCTGACCATCAACATCATGGACAAGATATTCTTTGACAGCGGTAAAGCGGAGATCAAGCCCAGCGGCTACGATGTGCTGCGGCGGGTTGGTGCGATACTGAAAGAAGTGCCGGACAAGGTGATCAGGATCGAGGGTCACACCGATGACGTACCCATTGGGCAGAAGATCATCGAGAAATATCCGACCAACTGGGAGCTTGGGGCGGCGCGTGCAGCCAATGTTGCGGAGTTTTTGAGGAAAGATGTGGGGATAGATCCCAAGCGGATGACGGTGGTTTCGTACTCCATGTACCGGCCGCTTGTGCCGCACACGACTGAGGCGAACCGTGCGAGGAACAGGCGTATTGAGATTGTGGTGCTCGACAAGCTCTACTACCAGATGGTTGAGGTGAAAGAGGGTATGGAAAAGTGAACATAACCGGTGCCACTGTATGGGTAGAGACAGATAATCCGGCGCACGTGAGAAAAAAGCACATATTATGTATGAGTATGAAAGATCTATAATTTCCTACAGCGCCATCGTTCCCAATGCCATCGTAAAAGTGCTTGAGTCGGAAGATTAAAGAGCTGTTGTCTCCGAGGGCACCACTACTGCCCTGGGTATCCAAAACGTGCTCGAGGCGGAAGATTGAAAAGTACCCTCAGTTCTACTGGAATCTGTAATAGGCGCGATAGTTGGGATGCTTTGGATCAAGTGCATCGGGATATGAATTCGGCGTAAATACTAATTCATAGTATGCCCCCGATTTACTTATGCGTATCAGCTCATAGTAGTATCTGTCCGAGGAGGTCCGTACCTTGTACCAGGTATTCTGGTCACCGTCATTCCAGGTATCCTCGATGATGTAGCTGGCACCGCAACAGTAGGCTGTATCCGATATTCTCGTGTAGCCCTCAAATTTACCATCTGGTTTCCATATGACCTTTGCCGATTCTGCCTTGAAATTATAGTCCGTATTTATCCAGGTTCCTAAAAGCAGCTCCTTCGCTCCGGAAACATCCTCCGCGGATACAGGGTTGATGAAGAGCAATGCTGCGAGGCACAGCAGAAAAACGACAAGTACATACCTGAGGCCTTTCGGGGTTTGGTTTGAACTGTGCTTGAACTGCAGTGCATTGACTATTCTTTTTTCCAGCATTTTTTTCCTCCCTTTGAATATATAAACGGCTGAGGTAAGAGTTTGTATCTTCAAATGCCGTATGAGATTGATCAGATGAGTGGCGTAGTCTGCCGGGTACACCCCTGATCCGATTGACATTGCGTCGCAAGACTTTTCCTGTTCGATGCGAAGCTGTGAGTATCCCATCCACAGGAAGGGAAGAAACCAGAAGAGCGAGCAGATCAAACGTGCAAGAAGCTGGGTGAGGGGGTCGCGCCGCTTGATATGTGAAAGCTCATGAAGCAGCACCGTGCGGATCTGCTCTTTCGGCCAGTTTTTAAAATCCGCTGGCACGATAATCGCAGGAAAAATAATGTTACTGGCAAAAGGGGTCTGGCATTTCGCGCTTGCGTACAGAGGAATGTTTGCTTTGATGCCCATGTTTGCTGACACTGCTCTCACGGTTAGCATAAGTGCGCCGTTCTCCTCCCTGGTTGCCCTTCTTTTCATATGTGCCACATTCATTAATCCGTATGCCACGGGGGAAATCGTAACGAGTACTCCCAGTCCCCAGACTACACATAACCAGAAGGGCCATTGGAACTGGATGGGGGAAAGATTGCCGATCTCGTGGTATGCGGAATACCCGATACTGTTTTGGACAGCTGGGCCACTCACTTCAGGCGCGTTCAGAAGCAGTATGGAAGAAACTGAATGGTAGGTTTCACTGTCTCCGGGTCCTATTTTCAAAACCTCTATACCGTACAGTTGGGATAGAACCGACCATATAGGTGCCACGAAAAAGAAAAGAAAGACGCTGAAAAGCAGGACATGTTTCAGCGATGGCAATAAGGAGCTTTTTCTGCTTATTAGGTAAATTAGAATGAATATGAGAGCACCCTTGCATGAAGTAATTACAAGTGTTGAAAGCATGCGGACACAGAATTGGGATATCGTGGAAATATCAGGGAGACTGAGCATTTTCTGATACGCTCCTGTTCTTTGCATTTTCTATCAAACGGGACAGCCGATCCAGCTCCTCATCGGTAAGATTTTTGTCCTCCACCTCGAGAATGGCCGTCACCGCCTTCTCGATGGAATTATCGAAATGTGTTTTGAGAAGATTGCGTATGGCGGAGTGCATGGCTTTCTTAGGGGAAATGGTGGGGTAGTATATGTACTTTTTCCCCTTTTTCCTGTGATTGAGCAGTCCCTTCTTCTCCAGAATCTTGAGAATTGACCGCACAGCCGAATAGGTTGGAGGCTTTGGAAGGTTTTCCTGCACCTCGACGGCGGAAGCACATTTTCTATTATAGATGATTTCCATTACCTGCCGTTCTCTCTTGCTGAGCTCATGCTGTAATCTATGGGGCATTTCATACCTCCTTGTGTTGAAATTTCAACACATTTGTCGGTCTTTGTCAAGTATTTTCTGCTGATTTTTCAACATTTTTTTGATAAGTTTTTTCAGCTCTTCATCAACTTCAATGTGGAGCCCCAATTGTAGGGAAGCAGGAAAATTACCGCGAGGATGGTGAAAATGTCCATTACCTTTTATGTTTCTTTTTAAACTTCACGCAATCGGTTTTAAGCGAAGAAGGGAATAGAACTGTATTATCGGTGGTATATCGACCTTCTGAATATCAGGACATTCTGCTGACGGTAATGGACTCATAGTTCACTTGCTGACATCAATGCAAACCAGGTCACCTGCATAATTACGGCAGTATATCCTTCCGTTACACAATACAGGCGGTGTCCAAAAATTTCTCGGCTTTTTCTCACCATCGAGGACATCAGCACTTGATATTTCCTTATAGGACATGGGAGTCGCCTCAACGATATGAATTATGCCTTCATCCTCAAGTACGATGAGTTTTCCATCTGCCGCCATAAGAGATAACATTTCCTCACCCAGTTTTTCTTCCCATCTCACTTCTCCTGTTTCAACATCAAGACATCGTAGTGAGCTTGAATTCATATCAGGTCCACCGTGAACCCCATAAATATATCCGTCGAGTATGACCGGGCTGCTTATCTGACTGTCCAGATTGTGGTTCTTCCATATAACCTCAGGCGATTCTCCTGCAATGTTCAACAGAACACAACCAAACTTTCTATCCTCAAAACACGCCCCCGCAATAAAAACCTTGTTATCAAAAATAAGGGGATCTGAAATTTGACAGGCTCTGTAGAGTTCCCATTCGTATAACCAGCGCAAACTACCTGTTTCCACTTCTACAGCATGTATGCCTTCCCAGCTGGAGATAACCGCATATCGCTTTCTTCCCGAGTCATACAGCACGGGTGTCGCATAGTCAGTTCCAGTGGTTTGACCCCTCCAATATGCTTCAATTTCTCTTGACGAAGGAGGTTTTTCACTTCCCCACACCTTCTTCCCTGTTTTTTTATCCAGTACTAATCCGGAGTTGTTTGCGGTAATAATGAGGAGATCTCCATCAAAAACAGGTGATGCCGCAAAACTATAATATGGTCTCACCACTTCATAATCAGATTCGAGATTCTTCTCCCACCGTAATTTTCCGTTCTTTACCTGCAAGCAAAAGATTTTCCCCGTAGAGGTGGATGCATAGACTAACTTTCTCTCGATTGCTGGTGTGGCCCTTGGATCCGGGAATCTCTCAGCGAATCTCCATATCTCTTCCCCTGTTTCAGCGTTGAGGCACACTACTCCCTTCATTCCCATGGTATAGAGCCTGTTGTCTTTGATGGCAACATTTGAGTAACCTAAACCTACATTTGCCTTCCAAAGAATCCTGGGATTACCTTCCAATGCTGCCGGGTCCCAGTTTGTCTCCGCTGATATTCCATTACCGTTAGGTCCGCGCCACCGTGGCCAGTTAAAGTCGTCAGCAATGCCGTACTGCGTACTTATTCCAAATACGATGAGAACGAGAATACAGACTGACATTCTGGGCTTCATACGAAGCCTCCTCAATTTGAAGATCGATGAAGGATGCCTTGCCGGATGTGTTAACATCTTACCATTAAATCTCTCTTTTTCAACAATTATTTGCTTATTATCAATCCATTTACCTTGTCATTTTCAAAAAATTTTGGGGAAGATTTTATCTGGCCCTGGTGCCGCCCTTTACCCGTGATTCATCAAAATCGTCACTGAACGGTGTAGCCGCAGCGGTGTGCGAGCTCGAGGAAATGGGCGGGGTAGGGGGCGCGGAAGGTGATGGGCTTTCCTGTCCGAGGGTGGGTGACGGTGAGCTCCTTCGCAACCAGGGCGATGAACTTGGACAGGTGTGCCCTTCGTGAATAGATCGGGTCGCCGATCACGGGGTGGCCTATGTGTGCCAGGTGCACCCTGATCTGGTGTGTCCGCCCGGTTTTGGGCCACAGCCGCAGCCAGCTCGTCTCGTTACGGCTGTCGATGACAAGGTATCGGGTCAGCGCCTCTCTGCCGAGTTCGGACACGGTGAACTTCTTCCTGTGCGTCGCGCTGCGCGCAATTGGTCTGTCGATCACACCCTCGGAAGGCTGCACCACGCCCTTTACAATGGCCTCGTAGACCTTTTCGACCCGACGTTCCGCAAAGTCCCTGGAGATCTGCTCGTGGGCGGCGTTATGCTTCGCTACGAGCAGCACACCCGAGGTGTCCTTGTCGAGCCGGTGCACGATACCCGGCCTGAGCTCACCGCCAATGCTCGAGAGATGTCCCCTGTTGCCGAGGTAGTGGAGGAGGGCATTAACAATGGTGTCGCTCCCGTGCCCTGGAGAGGGGTGCACGGGTAAGCCGGGCTGCTTGTTGATGACAAGGAGGTCACTGTCCTCATACAATATATCGAGGTCCATGGCAACCGCTTCAAGTGGTGTTTCTTTCGGTGGCGGGATGGTTACCTGGATGAAGTCACCGGTTTTGAGCCTGTAGTGGGGCTTTCTTGTCTCACCGTTGACGCTTATCAGACCGTTTTCGCGGAGGTACTTCTGTATGTGGGAGCGGGAGAGGTCCTGCAGTCTGTTCACAAGAAAAACGTCGAGCCGGACGTTGCGATCCCCGTCCCCGACTGCAAACTCGTACCTATGTTCCAGGCTGTTCCTGTTCAGACCTTCCTCCGTGCTTAATGAGAATCACGAGGAGCATGATGATGCCCACCAGCACGCAGGAGTCGGCGACGTTGAAGGTGGGCCAGCGGGTCATGTGGATGTTCAGGGCGGGAATCCTGATATTGGGGAAATCCACATCGAGGAAGTCGACGACCTCGCCCCGCAATACGCGGTCGACGATGTTGCCGATGGCACCTCCGAAGATGAGCCCCATGGAGAGGCCCGCTCCCCGTATGTTTTTCGGAAGGCTGAGAAAGATATACAGAATGATGCCCAGTGCAACAATGGAGATGACGATGAGAAGCGGCGTCTTAAAGGGTGAAGGGTTGTCGTCGAAGAGCCCGAATGCGATTCCGGAGTTCAGAATATAGGAAATGGTGAAGAAGTCACCGACCACGTTGATCGTCTGGTTCAGGTACATATTGGTTTTGATGATCCACTTCACCACATGGTCCACCACAATGACCGACGCCGTGATGATGATGAAAGTCTTCATCCTTGTGTTCAGGTTCAGTTTCTTCAATAAACGCATAGACGATCCCTGATGTGTATATTCTGTGTTTAGCATAACCAAACACCACAATGCCGCACTAATATACTTCCCTCGGCGTTCCTACGTCCCCCTCTTTTTATACACGACCCTGTGGTCATGCCAGGCGACGGAGAAGGAGAGTGAAACAGTCGAGAGAACAAGATAGGAGTAGTCGATGGTTTCAAAACTTCCCCAGGTGCCGGCCGCGAGCTTGTAGGCGGCGAGTCCGGCGAAGCTGAGCCCGAGCGTGACGGGCATGGATATGAAGAATATGATCTCAAACCGCCTGGCCGGAGTCTCCTCATAGTCTTCTTCGTTCAGATAGGGCGTAATGTGATACACGGGATCCGTCCCCATCGACAATCCTGAAAGACGGTACCGTACTTCACCCCCACTCATTGTCAGGTCCGGTGCTGTATGTTCCAGAGCTTTAAAAGTACTTGTAACGCCAACTACACCAGGGCCGCACTCGGCGAAAGACGCATGTAACGAAAGCGACAGGAAAAGTATGGAAGCAGCAACCGCAATGAA